>WNFP01000892.1_pt1 | contig 23124 bp, 29 predicted proteins | sample 5400201 | NCBI WGS metagenome assembly WNFP01 (sample SAMN13153355, study PRJNA577476) | soil metagenome | isolation source: 115 cm saprolite under Madrone tree | place: USA:California | collected 2016-06-14
CGCGCCGTCATCACAAGCCGACCCGCGCGCGTCTCAGCAAGGTGGAGAAAGACTGAGCCAGAGTCAACGATAGGATGCACGAAAGTTACTGGTGATGTAGACAAAAAGGCGGGGTTTTTTAACCCTGCCTTTTTTATTGGTAGAGTTGATCGATATAGCCGCTATCGTCCAATTCGCGAACGTAGTGACTGTTCCATAGCGCTAATGGGTTAAAGCTCGCGATCTCCGGGTTACGCCTCACCGCAAGCTGGAAAACATTGGCGATGGCTTCGATGGAAGGGTAAGGTTTGCGTTCCAATGAATGCGCCCATTCCTCATAGAGCGTCTCTACTTCCTCATCCGACTGCAGACCCAGAATTGGGGTTGCATGCTCTTTGAGGATCTCCAAAGTTTCTTGCTTTCGCGTTATGAAAAAGTGAATTGCATCCACGAACCCTCGAATCAGATCCCGGATCTCCGCTTCATGGCCTTTCACGAATCCCATGGTTGTGGTCAGGGTCACGCCCCGTATCATGGGCATGGCGCGCACACGGATCACGTGGCCTCCCGCTCTTTCTGCGCGAATATCGTGGGGGTGACTGACGAAGGTTCCAGCGAAATCTCCGCTCAATACGCGCTTCCAACGTTCTTCTGCGGAGCCGCGTAATTCCACAAGGTCGACCTCGCCTCGATCCGCATCGAGTCCCTCCTGCCGCAAGAATAGCCAGATATTAAGCCCGAAGTGAGAAGTTAGTTTGTCGACGACTACCTTCTTGCCTTTGAGATCGATAACGGAACGAAACCGTTGGTCACCAGCCGATTCTCCGTCCAATTGTTACCTGCCTGAGGCAGATGGACGAAATCCTCTCCTGTGGCGTTTCTGACGTAGAGGTTGTGATGATTTCCGGAGATCAAATCAACGTGGCCATTCTTTAACGCTTCTACCTCTTTCTCGCGTACCAATTGAGGCGACGTGTTGACCTTGAGCCGGTTTTTCTCCCAGATCCCAGATTTCTCCGTGACGACCCAAAACGGCGCGTGGGAGTTCGAGCGATAGATGATTCTGAGTTCTGCAAGGCCACAATCACCTCCTAGATGTTTGGCTTGCCGCGATTATCCATCGCGCCTAGTGAGACCATTTGTATGCGTGTCGATACTAGGAACGGAGTCGCAGTCCTAGCCACAGTGTAATCAAAGCAAGGATCAAAATAAGCCCGTTCGAACTTTTGAGTTTACGGAGGGTCGAGTCGAATTCCTGGGGCGTAACTTGATCTCCACCCTCATGTCGCTTCACGAACCGGTGCCCTATCCCCATGGACTGATACACACTGAAAAGCACGAGGAAGAATGCGACGAATAGTTTTATGCCCAAGTTGTAACCGAGATGTTTGACAAACAGCTCGCGATAGGCGGCCTTGAGGTCCGTGAGCTGGAAGGCGCCGGTGAAGAGAAGGATGCCGAGCGCGCCCACTTGTAAGGGGTTGTAGAGCTTAAGGCCTCGGGCAAGGAATTGGACTCTGTCGTCGTGAGTCTGAAGAGTCGATGTCGCCGACAGCAAGATGACCCCGAGACCCACAATAGCCCCCACATATACTATAAGGGCTAAAAGGTGAAGCCAAGAATTCAGCATTTCCGGAAAAAAACTACCCCCATCCGAACCGCGAACCCTTTTTGATCGGTCTCCCCGGTGCGTCATAAGTCTCACCGATAGCGTCAAGCTGCTGGCGAATCTTCTGGAGTTCGCGCTGTTGGTGAGATTCGAAGGTATCGTCATCCTTGGCGCGCCGTTCGAGGAACTCGGTAAGCTCCCGTTCACGTTTACTCTGGAACTCGTTTTTGTCATTTTCCCATTTGTCGTAGGAATCCTTCAACAGGGTTCGGATATGAAAGTTCAAGTTGTCGCGCACGACCATTGATTTGTTGCAGTGCGGACAGAAGATGACGTTGCCAATCATGAAGTTCCGTACGGGCTCGACGTGCGTCTGGTTGCACTTTATACAGCGAACCGGAATATCCCATGAATCAATGTCTGGTAGGGGCACGAAATGGACGTCTGACTCCGTGTAGGCAGATGCGTCACTCGCCAGTATGGTTGGGCTTGGAGCAACGTTTCCTGTGCTGCCGGACGCGGCTGCAGGGTGAGCCGGTGCGGATTTATTTGCCCCAGCCGCAGCCGATTTGCCTTGGCCTTTTCGAAAACGGGATTCAAAACTGTCATCGAATCGAGTCTCCGGATGTACCACCCGGGCGCGGGCAATCAATACCTCTTCCGTCTCGATGTTGTTTGGATCAGTAACACAGCAGTCCACCGGACAGACCGCGGCGCATGCTTCGTAATCGTGAAAACCGACGCATTCGGTGCATAGTTGTGGATCGATGACAAAGATTGTTTCACCCTGCGAGATCGCGTTGTTGGGGCACTCAGGTTCACAGGCGCCGCAATTGATGCAGTCGTTGGTAATCATCGTTGCCATTGGACTCGATCCTCCTAAAACTCGGGTGGAAATGAAGTCGGAGTGAAAACAAAAGCATCCTAGATGAAATTTCGGGACCTTGCAAATCGACGGGTCGCTGATCGTGTACAGCTAAAGATACGCCCTTCATCTCGACCAGTTTTGATCTTGTAACGGTTAGGGTCTTCCCAAACGGAAGCGCGCTTTTGCGTTTGGAGTGGAGGGGAATGTGAGTTATAAAGACTTATGAAGATGTCAAAATCAACGATCTTGCTTAACACAATCGCTTTGGTGGCTGGTCTTGCACTCATCCTTATCCCCAGTCTATCTGTGGCTGCGGATAAATCAAAAAAACTAAGGTTGGCGTATTCGGGCTGGGAAATAGGTACAGCCGTCGCTTACGTGGGCGTAGACTCCGGTCTATTCAAAAAACATGACTTGGACATTGAAGAGCTTCCGATAAGGGATACTCTCTCGGCCGGGGTTCAGTCGTTACTTGGAGTGGATCTTCTTATCGGGTTCGGTAATCCACTGGCGATCCTCCAACCTGTTTCCGGCGGAGCAGATATCAGTTTGATCGGCGCTCACGTAAGTTTCGATCATTATGGTATGGGCGTGGCTTCGTCTATCTCAGCTATTAAGGATCTAAAGGGCAAGAAAGTTGGCGTTTCCGCTTTGGGTACTCGATCGGACCTGATCGCCCGTGTGATTCTCAGACGCGCCGGCCTGGATCCTGCCAAAGATGTTGAAGTCGTTGCAGCGGGCCTTTCCCCAGCCAGGGCGCTGGCGGTGTCGAAGAATCTCGTTCAGGGTGCCCCTTTGAGTCCCGACGTCGCCGCCGAGGCGCAAAAGTTGGGAATTAAGATACTCGAGGTCAGGCCCGTCCCGGTGGTGACGGATCTGATCATCACGACTCGCTCATTTATTAAGAAAGACGAAGATACCGTGCGGCGCTTCATGAAAGCCTACGCCGCCGCAATTCATTATTTTGTAACGAGGCGCGACGACAGCCTCGCGATCCTGAAGAAGTATTTTCCCGGCAATCAATCGGTAACCGTGGATGCCATGTACGACAACTTTGTGGCGCAGCTGCGGCCCCTTCCAGAGCTGACTCCGGAAGCGATCCAGGCTCTCGTAGATGTCGGAGCTGTCGCAGATCAGCGCGCGAAAACGCTGAAGCCCACCGATATTACCGAGCCGCGCTTCCTGGAAGAGCTTAAAGGAAGCAAATTTCTCAAGGACCTTTACACTGAAAAAGTCAGCCTGTAACTCGGGCGTCGACGTCTCGGGTTTGCCTTCCGTGCGAGGCGAATACTCAAGCCAATCATTCGAGCAGCTTAGGACGTGTTTGTTGGGCGCGTCTGGACGTTTAGGATAGCTTTTGCTATGGACCGCAAAGAGAATCATTAGGGAGGAAAGTATGAGGCTCAAAGATCAAGTTGCCATTGTTACTGGCGCCGGGCGCAATATTGGTGAAGATATTTGCAAGCTTTTTGTCCATGAAGGCGCCAGAGTTGCGGTAGTTGACCTAGACCAAGGCCGGGGCAGCCACGTGGCAGACGAGATCAATGCCGCTCAGCCGGGAAAAGCAATTGCGGTTGTCTGCGACGTTTCCTCCGCGAATTCGGTGGAAAAAATGGTTCAGATCGTAGTGAAGGAATTTGACGGGGTCGATATCTTGGTAAACAACGCAGCCTGGACGGACCATAAGACGATCTTTGATATTACCGAGGAAGAATGGGATCGGACAATGAACGTGTGTCTTCGAAGCGTCTGGTATTGCACGCGATCTGCAGCGCGGGTAATGATCGATCAAAGGCGAAAAGGAAAAATTATTAACATTGCTTCTACCTCTGGCCATTGGGGGCGTAAAGAAGCGACCGCGTACACGACCGCTAAGGCTGGAGTTTTAAATCTCACTCGCTCGATAGCTGTTCAGCTAGCCCCCGAGGGCATTCGGGTCAACTCTATCTCGCCCAACCGAATCGGTTCGCCGGTGGGCCAAGAGATAGTCCCGGAAAATCGTTTTGTTAAAAATCTCGCCGGGCGGCGAGGAGTACCCATGGACATCGCTAAGGCGGCGGTTTTTCTAGCTTCGGATGAGTCCGACTTTATCTACGCCGTCGATCTTCCAGTGGACGGAGGCGCCCTCGCGATCCGCGACTGACACGAAAGTATTGGGTAGAATGCGCCAACATGGAGCTAGAGGAAGATCACGAAATGCCCGCATTATTTCTTAGGACTTGTACGCGGCGTGGGTTTCTCGATATTCGAGAAGACTCGGTCCGCCGTCTTATCCCACTCGAGCGTTCGGAGTTGCATTCGAACTCGGTCCAGCAGGTCCCGGTTATTGACAGGCTTGGCGACAAATTCGCTGACGCCCAGATCCATGGCCGCCGCTCGAGTCATCATATCGTCTCTGGCGGTGAGCAAAATAATCGGGATTGACGGAGTCATCTTTTTGAGTTCTTGGCAAACCTGAAGGCCGTCCATGACGGGCATCATCACATCCAAGATGACAAGATCAACGGGCCGACTCTTGACGATATCGAGACATTCGTTGCCGCTCGACGCGCTTATTACCGACAGTCCATGTTTGGAAAGCAAAAGAATTAGGAGCTCCAAAACCCCCTTGTTGTCGTCCACGACTAGAATTGTAGGGTCGGGTCCCTGCTTCGCTGTCTCACCGGCTTCGCTCATGTTTTTTCGTTATTCGCGGAAGACTTAACCATCCTTGCCGGAGTCGGCGGCGGCAAGAAACGTTGCTAAAGGCTTTTCTATTTCCGAAACCATAACGGATCCGTTGTTCGATCTGGGTTTGCGCCGCAGTTTTGCGACAAGTGTCGTGCGTTTCAAGCCAAGCATTCTAGCGGCCGCACTTTTGTTTCCGTTAGTGAGTCGCAATGCTTCTTCCATCAGCCGGTGTTGAAGCTGCTCTGTTGCTTCGCGCAGATCGATCTGCCCGCTCCCTAGGATGGGTTGGGGACATTTCTTATCCGAAACATAAGAACGAATATTTGGCGGCAGATCCTTGAGATCGGTGATACCGTTATCACTTAAGATCACTAACCGTTCAATGAGATTCTCCAACTCCCTGATATTCCCAGGCCAGTCGTATTCCCAAAGATAAATCATCGCCTCTCTGGTGATACTCACGGAGACGCCGTGTTTTCGCATCGACTTTTCGAGAAAATGATTCGCGAGAAGCGGAATATCCGAACGCCGTGCGCGCAGCGGTGGGAGATGAAGCGGGATAACTTGCAAGCGAAAAAAAAGATCCTCGCGAAAGGAACCTTTTTCCACTTGGTGAGCCAGATCCTTATTGGTCGATGCAATCACTCGTACGCGCACCTCAACGGGATGATCCGTGCCAATGGGTCTTACCTTCCCATCTTGCAGTACTCGCAGGAGTTTTGCTTGTAAGGGGAGTGGCAGTTCGCCGACCTCGTCAAGCAATATCGTTCCACGGTTGGCGAGTTGGAACAGTCCGGCACGGGAGGAGTGTGCGCCGGTGAAGGCCCCCCGCGTGTGACCAAATAACTCGCTCTCTAGTAGGCTTTCCGGAATGGCAGCGCAGTTTACTGGCACAAACGGGCCATCAGCCCTAAGACTAAGGTTGTGAATAGCCCGGGCCACGAGCTCCTTACCAGTGCCGCTCTCGCCGGTGATCAGCACGGTTACATCGGTGACGGCCACGCGTTGGATAATCTCGCAAATCTTTTTGATCGAGGGGTGCTCGCCGATCATGCCCGAAGAAGAGGACAGCATGGAAAATTATGCCTATTGCCTCTTTAAGCCTTCGTCATAGGTCCAGAGATTTTGGCCATTTCATGGATCGGGCGCGCAGGTATAGTTCCAGTCTGCTTAAACCTAGATGTTTGGAATCGCCTACTTGAGAACCCAAGTGTAAGTTAAGTATAAAATTTTTGCAATCATACTATGAATTCTGGAATTGAGCTCGCGCCAATTTCTTAACAGCTCACAACGAAGCGTTAATTTTTCGCCGGCGAGAATAGTTTTCCCATTGTCGTAGCCTGTTCGCGAGATTCTTAGTTCTTCCTAGGGCTTAGGCTTACGCGACAACATTGAAAATGAAGTGGCATCTGGTTTGCTCGAGTGAGTCCCCGTTCAAATAATTGTCATTCCATCGGAAAAGGAGAGACGATGCAGCTCGAGATTGCTCAACAGTCCACCGAAGCGTCCCAATTAAATAGCGCGCTAAACAATCCGTTGATTGGGAATAGCCAAAGGATGCGAATCGTGCGGGCGATGATTGCCAAGCTCGCGAATAGTAATTCCACTGTCTTGATCACCGGAGAAAGTGGCACTGGAAAGGAGCTGGCCGCGCGCGCAATTCATGAGCTTAGTCCGCGGCGGGTTGGGTGCTTCGTGCCAGTCAATTGCGGCGCGATCCCTGAAGAGCTTTTGGAGAGCGAGCTATTTGGACACGTACGTGGCGCTTTCACCGGCGCGGTGAATGCTCGCCAGGGGCGTTTTCAACTTGCTCATGGCGGGACGCTTTTTCTCGATGAGATCGCCGAAATGAGTCCAAAATTACAAGTGAAGTTACTCCGAGTTCTTCAGGAGCGCCAATTTGAACCCGTCGGTAGCGATGGTGCGGTGCAGGTCGATGTCAGAGTGGTCGCGGCCACCAACAGAGATCTGCGGGTTGCGGTTCACGAGAGAAAATTTCGTGAAGATCTCTTTTATCGATTGAACGTTCTTCCGCTGGAACTCCCTTCTTTGCGTGAACGCGGCGCCGACGTATCGATTCTCATTCGTCACTTTTTGGCGCTTCACACTCGAAGGAAAGGGAAGGCAGTTATTCAAGTCGATAATGACGCCATGGCCGTGATGGAGAGATATAGCTGGCCAGGAAACGTTAGAGAAGTGGAGAACCTGCTGGAGCGGCTCGTGGTGCTGAACGAAGATGGCACCGTCCGGCCCTCGGACCTCCCCGACTACGTCATCCATAACGCGACGCCGCAACATCAAACGACAGCACAGGTTTCCCTGCCCAGCCAGGGGTTAGATCTGGATGCTTTCCTGGAAAACATCGAAAACAGCTTTATACAGCAAGCGCTTCAGCGTTCGCATGGAAATAAAACAATGGCGGCCGAGCTATTGAAACTGAATCGTACAACCTTTATCGAGCGGCTGCGGAAAAAAGGGATGCTCCAGTCGACGCGCCATGCCTCCTCGCCTTCGGCAGTCGTCAATAACGTGACAGAAATGGCACTCTTCTAACGGAGCCGGGGGCCGACGCAGTGGAGCCCGGCCCGGTTTTGTGCCTTCTGCTGCTGCAAAAGTCGGCAATCTGTCATTCTAGTGACGCCTTCGGGTGCTGGCATATTGCTTGCTCGGATTTTTCGACGCAATTGTCATTTTCCAAACGAACTTGGAATCATAAATGCCGACGCTCAGCGCGGAGGCGGTGAGTAGTGTCGCGACGAGCGCTGTCAATTAGATAATGCTAAACCATTGGCGAAGAAGGTAAACAAATCTTTTCGTAGTCACGGCGTGAGATATCTATGGTCCTGATGGCAATCCTACTGGTTCCTCTGACTTTAGCCCTCCTGCTTCAAGCGCTGCATAGCCGGCAATTGCTGCGCTTCGAATCCTCCTTAAAAGTCCCAGGCGGGCGAGGAGGGCAGAAGTGAGAGGAGTCATAGAATTCGTTGATGGCGAAAATGCGGGTGCCGAGCATGAGATGCAATTCAGCCGGACCTGTGCTGGATTCTGTTTTGCGATTCCCTCATCGGAATCTGCGGTTGTTTCAGCCGTCCAAGCGGTTCGAAAAGCCATGGAATTGATTGCGTTGGATGAAGACTGGATCTTTCGCGTAGAACTCTCGCTGCAGGAAGCGTTGCTCAACGGCCATTTTCATGGCAATCGGGGCAACTCTGCACGCGAAATTCATGTGGCCTGCATTCTTTCACTCAAAAAAGTCGAGGTTCACGTCGAAGACGATGGGGTGGGATACGATCTGAAGCAAGATTTCTTCGTGATCGATCATCCGAAACCCGGAGGTCGAGGGCTTTACCTGATTCGGCAGCTGATGGATTCGGTGACTATCAGCGATAGCGGAAGTCAAATATCGATGGCCTTAGCTAAGGAGTGAACGCATGGATATTAATATCCTAGAAGCCGATAGCGGTACAACGGTTGCCTTGAAAGGCCGTTTTGACTTCCAAGCCCACCAACAGTTTCGCACGGCCATCGATGGTTTGCTCAAAAAAGGCAAGGCACAGCTGCGGGTGGACTTGGCTGAAGTTAATTTCATAGACAGCTCCGCGTTGGGGATGCTGCTGCTCGCACGCGAGAGCTGTGAAAAGGTCGGGGGCAGCGTGGTCCTCGACCGGCCTCAGGAGTACGTCAACAAGGTTCTCAAGCTTTGCCATTTTGATCAATTGTTCCAGGTTCAGAGATAGTCGCTCGTCACGTTGATGGAGGCGATTGTGGAATCTGATTGGGCGACAATTCCAGAACATAGAAGAGGCTCGTCGACGGTGCTTATCGTGGATGACCATCAAGATAAGCGTCACCTGCTGGCCTGTATTTTACAGAAAAACAACTTCTCCGTTTTGGAGGCCGAAAATGGGAGCATTGCATTGTCGATGCTCGAAGATCTCCAACCCGATGTGGTTTTATTGGACGTTTTGATGCCGGAACTCGACGGTTTCGAAGTTTGCCGGCGCATGAAGCGACATCCCAAAATTGCGGAGATCCCGGTCCTCTTTGTAACTGTCCTGGACCATGAGCAGAATCGTGTGGAAGGATTGGAACTCGGCGGAGAGGATTTTATCAACTGGCCGATCAATGCTTCCGAACTTGTCGCACGTATCAATGCGCGTATTCGTTCCCATCGTCCTTTGCATGAGTTAAGGACCGTTGTGCAGGAACAGAACCGTCTTCTGGACGAAGAACGGCAACGTGAGGCGGCCAGGGAATATGAACTAGAACAGGCCCGACTCGTGCAGCAGCGGTTTATCGCTGGCGTGTTTCCGGAAGAACGAGGATTGAAGTTCGCGAGCTGTTACCGCCCCAGTGGTCAAGTCGGTGGTGATTTATTCGATGTTGTGCCGCTCAATACCTTCGAAGTGGCGATACTCATGGGGGACGTTTCCGGCCACGGTGTCCCCGCGGCGCTCTTGACCAGTGTTGTCAAGGTTCTCTTTCGCACCGGTATAGAACAATGCGTGCGCCCTGCGACACTTCTACGCTGGCTCAATCGCCAGGTCCGTGCTTATCTCACCACGGGAGAGTTCCTGACGGTCTTTCTTGGGGTTTGGAATTTACAGACCAGGCTTTTTTCTTACGCGGGTGCGGGGCATCCCCCGGCATTGATCGTGTCACCTGAGAGCGACGGCGTAGAGCGGCTCCACGTGAGTCAAGGGGTGGTCGGTATTATGCCCGATCAAGAGGTTCCCCGTGCAACGATAAGTCTGCGTCCGGGACACAGGCTCATCTGCTACACCGACGGCATCACCGAAGCAATGAACGGTCAACAGGAGCTTTTCGGTGAGGATCGACTTGCCGATATCTGCGCGCGTTCGCGGCGAATACCGGTCGACGTCATGGTGCAAAAGGTGTTTGCGCAACTCGACCAATTCTTGCAGGGGGAGCCGCAAAGCGACGATCAGGCGCTGCTAGCCATGGAGATTACGGAATGATCGAGGAGCGCGGCTCCTGATGGCAGCGATATCGACCCAATTCGAAAAGCTATTGGGTCTTACCGATCTGCAAGGCTTTTTTTCATAGACCGAAAGGGACTCATGCCCATAGTACCATTTTTTATCGTCAGCGGTTTGTTGGGAGCCGAACTTGTGTTGGCGTGGTATTCTTTTGTAGTGGCAGCCGCGGCTTGGCTGCCTTTAACTGGGATCGCGGTGTGGGCGTGCCGCTGGCGGGTCGGCAGGATCGACGATGAGAGAGAAAAGTATTGGCGCGACCAGGTTCGTATGGAAAGCGAAAGGTGGCAAAAGCTGCTAGCGGAGCACGTGCCCCTTCTCCCGGTGCTGGCTGGGCGAATCGGGGATACGAGCCAAAGTGTGGAAGAAATCATGGCCCAGGTTTGTGTGGGCTTCATTGAGATTGCGACCCGGGTGAAGCAAAGCATAGACGAAACGACGGGACTGCTGGAAACTTGCGCAGACTACTACGGGGAACGTCAGGCCCACGTACGCAATGTAATGGAGGACTCGGGGAAGAGCATTTGCGACGCGTTTGATCGAATCGTCCAAGGCAGCGGGCGGGCGATGAAGGCGGTATACCAATTCGACGACATTAGAGAGGGATTGGAGAGGGTTGCGCAAATCCTGAAAGAGGTTGAGCGGCTGGGCCATCGAGCGAAAGAGCTTTCTCCCGCCATGATCGTTTCGGCGAATTCCAAAGGTGACAATTTGGCGACGACACAGAACGATATGACTGAGCTAACCGAGTATGCCGCTCACGCATTATTATTGATGCATGAGTTGCTACCGCAGATCGACGGCAAGCTTTATCTTATCGACGAAGAGTTGAAATTCTTGGCGTCGACGGAACTAGGCGTGCTCATCGAAGACAGGAAAGAAGTGGAACAAGCCATTGACTCTTGGAGCCGCGAGAACGACGAGCTACGGCTCGGCGCTAGTCAAGCGGCCGAGCGGAGAGACAAGATCGCGCGCGAGGTTTCGCAGGCAATCACGGCGATGCAGTTTCAAGATGTCGTAAAGCAAAAACTTGAGCATATCGCACAAACCCTCGTTGAAACGGAGAAGTCACTCTATATAAAAATCGTCGGTTTAGCGGCGATCGAAATAGCTCAGGATCGTATCAACGACCACACGGGCCGTCAGTCGGACACCTACACGACGGCCAAACAGCGGCGGGAAGTAGTCGAACGGATCAAGCGTCCAGCCGCATAGAGACATATTGAGGCAGAATCAATCGACAACCATGCGCAGGTGATATAAGAACTCCTCCACGATAGAAGCCTTCTTCGACCAAAGAGCTCAAATCGTTCCACCGTTCTGAGTCATTCCGCCGCATTTCGAAACCGTGCCTAAGGCAGGACCCGTACGCTTTACTAGACCGTGGCATTGGACTTGCTCTGCTCCCTGCTCCGGGAGAGTCGATATTCAAGTGTTTCGGAACCCTGCCGATATCTTTTCATTTTCGCCAATTTCGCCCAACGCCTCCAAAGTATGTTTGCATCAGAATTGGGAAAATTGGTGGTCGCCAACTTCGAGGGAATGCAAGTGATCTCCTATGAAAGCCTGATTCAAAGCTTCCCCTTCCCGCCAGCATCCATGCGGTGCGGTTAGAACCCCTAGGGGTATGGGGTGCTTGTGGCGGAGGCACGTTTGGTATTCGCGATGATCGAACTGTTCTTTGGCGGCAGGGTCAGAAATCGATGAAGATTGAGGGCCGAGACTTCACGCCGATTGAAAGTAGATTTCCGGGAAAATTTGTCGAGCGAATGCTAAAGGGTGTGGAATAATCCTGGCGCTCCGTGGACGCAACTGAAAGGGCGCTATCTGAGATCGGAAATGAATCCCTACTTACTGAATGCTGCTGGGGATGGGGGATGCAATGATCTTAGCAACCTACACCATCCATATGTCCCCATAACAGGTAACATTCTTTTTGCCCTACCGTCACATCCATTGAAGAGTTGCGGGAAAAGCTCAAGACCGGAGCGCCGATGGGTGAAGGTTCTGAGAATAGTGGGCTTTTTAGGCGCTTGCAGGAGCCTCTCATGGACATCGAACTTGAGGTTCAGGCAGTTGTGGATGTGGTAAACATCAGCGTGGGCGAGATCATTGGGCTTCGACCCGACGATATCCTTCAACTAAATACGCCTAGGCTCGAACGGGTGGAGCATGGGTCGAAGGAAGACGCAAGTTTATCGGGAAGGGTGCGCAGAAGAACGGCAATAAGGTTTTTGTTGCTTCTCAACCGTGCGGCTAATCGTGAATACGATGCAAGACAAAGGAGAGGTAAGAACTATGGAAGAAACAATTAAGGAAAACGGCCGCCGGCGAGAACAAACTCGGAGCCGGCATCATTCAGGCTCCCTCACTGGAAGTCTTAGAATCCTATATCAAACAAGGTCTCGGAGGATTGAAAGAGTTGATCGGCATCCAAGACCAAGTCCCAATCACAATCACTCCTGAGGGCCTCCTGATTGAACTCATCGTCGGAAATGATACCGCGAGAGCCGCTAAAGACGCCGGGTTCGCGAAAATAGTGCGCTATGCCGGCTTTGAACTTCTTTTCCGAGGCCCCAAGCACCCACAGCACAATGAAAAGCGCCATGATCGCCGTAACGAAGTCAGCATAGACAACTTTCCAAGCACCACCGTGGTGTCCGCCCTGATGCCCCTTGGCCTTCTTGATGATAATCTTGGGCTTATCGTCTTTAGCGTGGCGCTGCTGTTCTTTGTTCGACTTGATCGCCACTTTCAATTACTCTTTCTTGCCGCGGCAAACGTCTTCCAGCTCAGTCCTAAAGACGACTCGGCGGGCGTATTCCATTGCGATGATGGGTGCGGCGCCGTGAAGATACCCTAGGATGCCCGCCTTGATACATTCGAGGTATTTCGATTCTTCGACCAACAGCAGTTCCATCTTTTGAACGAGGGGCTGCGCGACACCTTAACAAAGAGAATCCCGAGAAACGTTCCGACCAGCGCCGCGGCGATCTTGTGACCGATCACCTCGGGGACCCTGATCCATGGACGCCATGGCGATGATCATCCCGAGTACGGCTGCAATAATACCCAAACCCGGCAATGCGTCGGCTGTCTTACCTAAAACACCAGGAGCTCGCGGCCCTCCTCTTCATGGGTGGCTATTTCCTCATCATCAGGTGAGAGAGTTTCGTCGGCGCTGGCCGATCCGCTGATGACCAAGAGTCCAGCATCATGCTTTGGGCAGCATGGTTAGCTAGAAACTTGGGATACTTCTTGAAGATTTCACTGTTGTTGGGATTGTCGACGTCCTTTTCCAAGGCCATTTCACCGTTCTTACGCAGCACAGAGAAGGCTCCGTACAGCATGTTGAAGAGTTCCATGTAGTCGGCTTTCGAATAACCGCTGCCGCTAATTGTCTTTTTAAGACAGTTGGCGAGAGCGGCCAGAACTTTTGTCGGCGTACCGGCTAAGAGGCTACCAATCGCCGCGCCGGCGATAATCAGGAATTCGACCGTCTGGTTAAGAACTGCAACGGGGTCCGCCTTCGAGGACAAAACCACCGATGACTGCGCCGAAGACGACCGCAGAGCCGATGATAGTAAACACTTGGTTTTTAAATCCTTAGTTTAAGGGCAGGAATGCCCTGGGGATTCATTTCCTATGCTGTTTGAATCGTCCAAACTGTCGGAAACTTTAGTGAACATTAAAGGAGTTAAAGGCTGTGGCCGAATCAAACAAATGTATGACTCACCGACTCAATCGTCATGATGAGATCTGCGAGCGGGTGGCGCGTCTCACGCCGGCGCCAGTAGCGGTGCGAATGCTGGAGGTCTTGAGGAACGAGAAAGCGCCGGTTCAGAGTCTCGCGGATGTAATCACCACGGATTCCTTGCTGGCAGGCCGTGTGCTGAAGGTAGCGAACTTAGCTGCTGGGCAACCACAAAGGCTGTTGACCGTGTCCCAGGCTATAACAGTGATAGGCCTGGATGCGCTTAAGTCTCTGGCCCTAGGTTTAATCACTTTCCCTTTACAGTCTGTGTCAGGAGAAACGTATTGCTCCGATCCAGACTACGCCCCCATAACTTTGCGCGAGCTTTGGGAGCATTCCATCGGTTGCGCGGCTGTGGCGGCTCGGATTGCGACACAGGTTGACCACGTCTCCCCACACCAAGCTTTCGCAGCAGGATTTCTTCACGATATGGGACGGGTTCTGCTATATCGTTGTTCGCGAGAGGATTTTTACACGGCCATCACCGTATCCTTGGATAAGAGTATTCCACTCTCGGAGGCTGAGACTCTGGCTCTCGGGATGAACCATGTGACACTGGGTGAAATCTGGGCCGGTCGGAGCGATTTGCCGCATTGTTTCCAACAGGTGATGCGCTATCATCACGAGTCACCCTGTATCTTACCCGAATCGATGGATATCGAAACGCGCGCTATGATTGCGGTTGTACAGCTCGCTGATCTGGTGTGTGAAAATCGTACGATTGGCCGAGGCGGTGATCCGGGGATCGTGCCGAGCGAGTTGTGGAAAGCTCTGCATCTTTGGGAAGAGGGTTGGAAGGATCAGTTTGAAAGCATCAAGCAAGAGATCGAGGCGGCACGAGAGATCTTCGGCTTCCCAAAAGAGGATGTGAAGGAAACGCAGCAGGCGACCCGTCGTTCCGTCAAGCGAGAAACCGAAACAGTCGCCGAACGTCTAAAGATTGCGTCGAACGCACCCAGAGGACGGGTTATTCCTTTTCCTACCCGAAATGATAGCGAGACGGGAATGCAAAACCAACCATCAACGAAAAGACTCACGATCCTTGTCGTAGAGGATCACGGTTCGCTGTGCGAGATGTTGAGCCTTTACTTCATGCGCTATGGCTACCACGTCCGCACCGCTGACAACGGCGAAAGCGCGTTGGAAATTCTGTCCAAAGAGGAAATCCATCTCGTGCTGTTGGATTTGATGTTGCCTCGACTCGATGGATTTGGGGTTCTCAAACAGCTCCGTGAGCAACGCAAGGGCAATATTCCCTATATCATCGTCCTCTCCGCAGGGGCTTCGGAAAAAGATCGCAACAAAGTTCTCGAGCTTGGAGCCAATGAATATATGCCCAAACCTTTTCACCTCATGCGCCTCCTGGAGCGGATCCAGACCGTCGAAAAATACCTCCTCTAGTTCCTCCTAAAATTTCACGCCGGCGAATCTAGTCGGGTGCCTCCTATTGCGGATTCGACCTTGCCGAATTCACAGTCAGTTCTCTCGTCGTCAATAAGCTGACAGCGTTGTTGGTGTTTTTTGACGCCACGATCCTGTGCGAGCGCCGTTGTGCTTGAATTCGAAGTGTTTCATTCCTTGGCACATGGGTTGCTCGACGATTTGTCAGTAGAGTCGCCATTGAAAGCATATCAAGAAACAACGGTGGACCGCAGCCGTAATGAAACCGAATTGCGTGGCCTGAAAGTCACACTCATTTCTATGGCGGACGAAGACCACAAAGACGAGTTAGAAAAAACCGAAGAACCTGCTCCAAACTGCCGTAAAGAAGCGCGCAAGAAGGGGCAGTTCGCCAAGTCCAAGAATCTCATCCCGGCAGCTACTCTGGTGGCGATTGGCGTCGCTTTCCGCTTCGGCGATGCAGTGCTGATGGTGCGGATGGACCGTTGCGTTGTCGCGTTCTTCTCGGCAGCCGGCAATCTCAAACAGTTTCGCGCAGAAGATCTGCTCGAACGCTCGATGCAGGCGGGCTGGCTCTTCGCGCCCGTTCTTCTGCCCTTTTTCGGCGGCGTTGTGCTGGCTGGTCTGGGGTCGGGATTTCTACAAACTGGTTTCACCCTGGGACGGCATCTTTCCGGCGATCTCGAGATCGCCAAACCTGACGTCTTTGCCAGTTTACTTCTCACGGGAATCAATCAGCATGATTGCGAAAGTCTCGCTTGACAGCCCATCCATGAAGCCGACGTTTGCTCAAGAGCTTGTGCCGTCGCCGCCCGAGTGCCCGGCAAAATCAAAACGTCTGACTCCGGCGTCCGTCTTCGCCATAACGAGCGGTAAGGGAGGCGTGGGTAAAACCAATGTCGTCGCCAACCTCGCTGCGGCACTGACGCTGCGTCAAAAGCGAGTGATGGTGATCGACGCCGATTTAGGATTGGCAAATCTCGATCTCTTTTTGGGCGTTAGGCCCGTATACACACTGGCGGATTTCTTTACCGGCCTGGCGACTCTTGATGAAATCATCATCCCGAACCGTGACGGCATTCTCTTGCTCCCCAGCGCCAGCGGCGTGCAAGAAATCACCTCTCTGCGTCACGATCAAAAGGTTGCGCTGCTGACCGAACTCGACGCCTTGAGCCACGAGATCGACTTGGTTCTGGTGGATACCGGCAGTGGAATCTCCGACGCGGTCACCTATTTTGCCACTTCGGCCCAGGAGATTGTGGTGGTTGTGACGCCGGAACCTTCGTCTATGACCGATGCCTTTGCCCTGGTCAAGGTCCTTGTGTCCGGGCACCACGAAAAACGTTTCTGGATCCTGGCGAACAATGTCTCGGGCGAAGAAGAAGCCCGCCGCCTGTTCGACGCCTTGTCGGGGACCGTCCTGCGTTTTCTGAATGCTTCTCTGGATTTTTTCGGCTGGGTGCCATACGACCCCCAGTTGATCCGGGCCGTAGCGCGCTCGCAGATGGTTGTAACGGACGCGTCCGACGCCCCATCGGCAAAAGCGTTCGCTTCGATGGCGGAACACTTGATTCAAATGACCAGGAGCCGGGTCAAGATCAAGGGTAATGTGCAGTTTTTCTTCCACCGTATATTCGAAGGGGGCAGAGAAGCTAGATGAAGGCGCCTCAAAAAGAGCAGAAAAAGAGCCACTTTGCTTCGGGCCAGACGGCCGAGCAGGCTAAAAAGGAGATGGTCACCCGATATCTCCCCTTGGTCCGCTTCGTGGCAGAAAGCGTCCATCGCCGTCTCCCCCCTGGAGTCGATCTGGAGTCGCTGGTTCACTCCGGCGTTGTCGGTCTTCTCGAAGCGTTGGGTCGCTATGATCCGACACGCGGCGTCGATTTCGAAATATACGCCCGCTACCGCATCCAAGGCGAGGTCATGCAATGTCTACGCTCGCTGGATTGGGTCAGCCGCTCGGTGCGTTCCTGGCAGCGCAAGAGAGAAGCGGCGAGGACGAGACTCGCAGGAAGGTTCGTCCGCGAGCCCACGTCCGACGAAATGGCGAAGGAGCTGGAAATTCCTCTGAAGAGCTATTACCGCCTCGACCAGCAGGTCAACGATGCTACATTACTCAGCCTGGAGGATTTGTCCATCGCGTCCGAAACGGACTGGGAGCCAACTCAGGAAAAATGCACGGACAACGCCTTTCTCGATCCACTCAGCTTCGTCGAGGGCAAAGATCTCGTGGAAAAGCTCGCCTCGGCAGTGGCGGAGTTGCCGGAGCGAGAACGGATGGTTGTAACACTTTACTATCACGAAGAGCTGACGCTACGGGAAATCGGTAAGATCCTTGATTTGAGCGAAGGGCGCATCTGCCAAATTCTTGCCCAGGGCGTTGCCGGCTTGCGTGGCGCTCTCGGCATCAAGTCGCGGGGAGACCTATCCGTTAGACGCACGCAGGCAGCACGCAAACAGAGCGCTAAGAAGCCGGTACGAGTCTAGTTATGCTTTGGTAAAGCGTCTAGTCAAGGTGTGGTCTTGTCCGGATTGAGCCCTCGCAATGATCCGTTCACGGGAGAAAAAAGTTTCCACAATGGAGTCGATATCGCCGCTCCGGCCGACAGCCTGGTCAAAGCCGCGGCCGCTGGAAAAAGTGATCCTTAGCGGCGCTGGCTTGTGGCTATGGCAGCTTCGACGAGGTAACCACGGCGACGGCGTCGTAACCAGTTGTGCCCATAATAGGCCAATCTGGTTGCCGTGAGCGATGAGATTTCGCTGGGACAGTCCATTGCTTTAGGGGGATTACGCTGTCCATGCCACTGACGCTCAGCTTCATTTTGAGGTCCGTCGCCATAGGAAACCGATTGATTGATCCGAGTTCTGCCATAGGTCGTGTCGAAAAGCATCAAGCCAAGTTTCATTTTCTGACAAAATCCCTTCAAAATTGTTATATAATGACGACCGGAAAGATTTCGCTCGGCGCTAAAGAAGTTTGCCGACTTGCCGATGAAAAACGATGTAAAGGAAAGAGCGATGAAAGTCACCCACAAAGGGCCCGCAGTTGCCGACCGCTTCCAGCTAGTACCAAACGCCAGGGCAGTGGGCCGCGTTCGTCGTGACAAGGGAGCCGAAGTCGGTCAAACCGCAGAGTCAACTATCTCTAAAGAGGCGCGGGAATCACAGAGAATCGCCGAGCTTGCTCGCCAAGGCGATGAACTGCGAGCGGAAAAAGTCAAACGGGTCAAGGAAATGATCGCTCAAGGCAAATATGAAGTTGACGCACGGGAAGTCGCTAAGAGTATCCTTCGTGCGCAGCCAGCAAGAAAGATCGCGCGAAATTCTCACACGGCTTCGGGCGGACGAACGACATCATGGATTGATGAGAAATCTGCTGGCGCACATCCAAGAGGCGCTCATGCAGGCTTCCGTCTCCCTCTAAGATGAAACGGGTGTGGCGATACCGCGCGTTTGTGATTCAGGCTCATCACAGCAAAACGTCATCGCTCACGAGCACCATCTCGACCGGTGCTTAGAATGCAGCAGTTGACGGTCCATACCACAGGCCACAATCTCGCCGACGTAGCGATGCCTGGCAATTCCCGACAGCGGATCGATTTCGTTTCGGCGTTTTCTTCATCCGAAGGGGAAACGCTTATCGGCCGTGGCGTGGATGCGAGGTTTGGCGTTTCGCGTATAGTTCGACGTACGTATCACAAACACTCAAACGGCGAAGGAGGCGCTCACCCTGATAAAAATCCATACCGTGGAGTAGCACTCCCAGATCAAAGACGCGGACGTCTTGAAAGTCTATTCGGATTTTGCGCTACTAGCAGGCGTTCCAGACGGTCCTCCAGTCCGCAGCACAAATGCTTCAGCCCAGGCTCCTCGACTTTCTCCAGTAGAAGGATTCCATGTTGATACTGAGTCGCCGACCCGGCGAAAGCCTCACCATTGGCGATGATGTTGTGGTGACCGTGATTGGAGTGAGCGGCAACCAAATCCGGCTCGGCGTCACCGCGCCGCGGGAAGTACGGGTGCTACGGGAAGAACTTTATAAGGCAATGCGGGAAGAAAACCAGGCTGCTACCAATGCGCTTGATTCCAATAGGAAGCTTGAAGATGCTGTCAAACAATCACGGAGACGGGAAAAGTCCGCCGAGTGATCATCCCACACCACCGCGAAAATCGGCTATTCGTGATTCTAGCCGAGCAAGAATTCTTCTTTCCGGTCGTCGTCTTGTCGCCAAAATTTTTGAGTGGGCTCAGGATGACCGTAGGCGTGTGCGAAATTGCTCGAATGATCGCTCAGGACGAGGCCTTCACACTCGTCTGCTTAAAATCGCCAATTCACCCTATTACGGCCAAACTAGTCACCGGGCACCGGTTCTTTTTTGGAAAACAGTTTGGCAAATCGGTTTTGAAGCAACATACGTCGAAAAAAGCTGATCATCTTCAGCCGTGACAGTTGAAGCAGTTCGAAGAAGGTCATAAGTGTCTATGCGATCGGAATGCGATCTACCGCATTTGCTGCTGCGCGCTGACGCGGACGCAGCTCGGGGTGCGGGACACGTAATGCGCTGCCTAGCCCTGGCCGAGACCTGGCATTGCCATGGCGGCCAGGTCACGTTTTTGAGTTCCCCTCTTAACCCTGCGCTCCGTCAGCGAATCGAAACTTTAGGGATTCATCTGGCGGAGATTCCCATGCCCTATCCCGATAGCACGGATCTGCGCGCGACCATCACCGCCTTGGAAAACGTATCTGGTGAAAGTAGTGAACTGCCGTGGCTGGTGCTGGATGGTTATCATTTTGACACGGCCTATCAAAGCCTTGTCCGTGCAGCCGGATGTCGTCTGATGGTGATCGACGATACAGCGCATCTGCCGCGTTACGACGCTGATACTATCCTGAACCACGCGGCGAATGGGCGGCACCTCGCTTACACCTGTTCTCAGGACACGATGCTTCTGCTGGGAACACAATTCGCGTTGCTCAGGCCCGAATTCCAACGCTGGCAGGTTTTAGAGAGAGATTGCCCTGAAGTTGCTCGCAAAATCATGGTAATGCTCGGAGACAGCGACCCGGACAATACCACGCTCAAGATCATTCAAGCGTTAGAACAAATCGCGGTGCAGGATTTCGAGGTCAAAATTGTTGTGGGTCCGCTCAATCCTCATGTTGAAGAATTGCGGCGGAAGACGGCATCCAGCTCGTTGCGAGTTCACCTGGAAACCAACATTGAAGACGGCGCGCTGTTGATGGCTGGGGCGGATCTAGCGGTGGCGGCCGCTGGAACAGCCAGTTGTGAACTCGCCTTTATGAAAGTTCCAGCGTTACTGTTCACTCTTGTGGAAAATCAATCGGGTGTGGCTGAAGCCATCGATGAATTCGGCGCGGCACGCGGGCTTGGGTTTCCACGGAATGTGAGTCGCGAGCAACTCGCAGACGCCGTATCTTCGTTGATGCACGACAGGGTAGAAAGGCAGCGAATGATCGAGAAGGGGCGAGATCTCGTCGATGGTAAGGGAGTAGAGCGAGTCTTGAGGGTGATGCTCTACAGAGCAAGCGAGGAGAAACTCCGGTTCCGTGCCGCCAGCCAAGAGGATGTGCTGCTGCTTTGGCACTGGGCCAACGACTCTGTGATTCGTCTCAACTCGTTTAACAGTGAACCTATTTCATGGGCTGCCCACAAGGCGTGGTATGCGGAAAGGATTGCTTCGCCGGATACACGGTTTTGGATTCTTGAGTATCAACGAGTGCCCGTCGGTCAAATTCGCTATGACCGTACCGATGCCAACAAGGCGCAGATCAGCCTTTCCATTGCGCCGGTCTATAGGGGTAGGAGTTTTGGCACCCAGCTCTTGCGCCTATCCGCGGATCTTGCCGGTCGGGAATTGGGAGTGCGCACCGTTGAGGGATTTACCTTTGTGGAGAACCGTGCTTCGAGCCATGCTTTTATAAAGGCGGGCTTCGACGTCATTGAAGAGAAGAACATCGCGGGCCATTCCTGTTTCGTTTTCAGGCGTGCCTGTTTACCTCTGCCTGTTGGAGACGCTTGTGGCGCTATTCATTGAGATTGGTGGACGACGGATCGGGGCCGGTTATCTAACGTATATCGTCGCAGAAATGTCGGCGAATCATGGGCAGAGCTTTGATCGAGCCGTGGAACTGGTCAAGACGGCCAAAGCCCGTGGCGCTGACGCCGGCACCCACCGGGAACAAGATTGGGTGCCTCTTGCGTTCACGACACAGCGTTAATCTTATGCTCTCGAGGTTTTTGCGTGAGCGGACTAACCGTGAAGAATCGGCATTATCTACCGAATTCGGTCTACCCAAAACTCTGAAAGGTTTCCTTTCGCAGAACGAGGATACGAACTGGTGGATGATCACGCTGAGTGACCTAACGCTACTGCTTTTGGGCTTTCTGGTCGTGTGGTATGTGATTGACAAGAAGAATGTCCCTGCACCCAATTCACTAACTGTGAGCGCCAAGACCGCCCAGAAGTTGACACCAGCCCCCGGCTCAAATCAGGTTGACCCCGACGAATGGCAGGCCTTCGGTGAAGAAATGCAACGCTTCGTCGGTGAAATCGGACTAGACAAAGAGGTCCTCATTGAATCTGCGCCTCATGAGATCATCGTTTCCCTGAGGGACACCGTGCCGTTTGACTCGGGAAAGGCGGATTTGCGGCAGCAAGCCGTGCCGGTTCTCGCCAAAGTCGTGGCCATGGTCTTGAGTCGTCGGTTACTTTCATTGGAAGTCAGCGGTCACACCGATAGCGTTCCGATCTCAACGTCGAAATTCCCTTCGAACTGGAAACTGTCGGCGGCGCGCGCCAGCCGTGTCGCCCGCTACCTAATCGAAAATGGCATTGATCCGTCACGGATCTCAGTGCGGGGTTATGCTAACCAAAAGCCGCGTGTTACCGACTCCAGTGTCGAGAATCGCAGTGCGAATCGGCGCGTGGAAATCCGCCTGTATCACGGCGCTTAGAGAAACGCCGTCTCCGGCAAAGCGCTCCCTGAACGATCGCTTGTGTTGAACGACTATGGCTGCTTCCGGACAGATTTTGGCGCCTGAGCGCAACGACCCAAAACGCTATTCAGTCGAGATCACCAATAATTCCAATCCTGCTCTCATGGCATTCTCCCGCCAAGGGAATCGCGCACCTTCGTTATACGAAGTAGCTCCGCAAGTTTCAGCCAATACGAAGCGTGCCAAAAATATTAAGAACGGATTACCCGAGCCGAACCGAGCAAAACCGCAAAAGACTTATCGCAAAGCCGGCGAAGCTGGCGTTTGATGCCGGGAAGAGCCAGCAAGCGGTATTTCCGGCAGTTTCCCAAGCGTCGGAGACGATGGAGTCCGCTTTCGGAGACTTCAACGACGACGGCGGTTTTTCCGTAACACGGCGAGCTTCGAAGTTGGTGCAATCGTTGGCGTTGCCATCGACATCGGCCACTGCCAACGGGCTTGCTGCATTAAATTCGTACGAGCAAAACCACGATTTTGACGAGCCCCAAGGAAACTTTCAGATTTCGTTTTCCAGCATAACCTCAATTGACAGCCAAAGCTCATATCGGATAGGCTCGGTCCGCGTATGAGCAAAGTTGTAACCAGTTCGCCGCGCCAATCATACTCTCCATCCGCCGCTAATTTCGCCCAGCCGGATGCCACTCTATGCTCTACTCCCGACACCGTTCTATGGGGTTATATTGCTGCGAATCTGCCGCCGGCGCTAAAGATCAAGTCAGGACAAGTGGTGGCGACTGAAGCTCTTTCGCACCAAGGTTTGACGACCAGTCGAACTCCAGAGCAATTCTTCGGGGCTTACGGTATCCCGGCCCAAGAGGTCCTGCCCG
>WNFP01000893.1_pt1 | contig 23119 bp, 14 predicted proteins | sample 5400201 | NCBI WGS metagenome assembly WNFP01 (sample SAMN13153355, study PRJNA577476) | soil metagenome | isolation source: 115 cm saprolite under Madrone tree | place: USA:California | collected 2016-06-14
ACTTCGAGATAAGTGGTAGTACCTCCCTTGTAGCGCATGTTGGAGAGCCGCACCGATTCCTGCAAATCCGCGACGGTATCCTCCTGACGAAGCCGGACCTCATGAAATTTCTCATAGCCGATCAGTGCGTCGGACACGTCTCCGAAGGCGTGCTGAATCGCTTGCCGGTAAGCGATGAGCGCCTGTTGGTGCTGCGACTCCACCGCACGCAGGTTTCCGCGCAGAGCTCCCCCCGTGAAGATCGGCTGGCTCACTTGCGCTCCGTACGACCAGATTCCCAGTTGCGAACCCATTAAGCTGGAGAATGCGCTGCTCCTCCCAAAGGCGCCGCCGCCGGAGCCTGTCAGCGAGATCTGCGGAAAGAACTGTGCCTTGGCGACTCCGATTTCCGCGTTTGCGGCGACCAGGACTTGTTCGGCCTGCCGTATGTCGGGCCGTCTTTCGACCAGCGTTGATGGCAGGCCCGGCGGAACCTCCGGAGGAAGCGGCTGCTCAACCAGCGGAAGTCCGCGCGGCACCGCTTGGGGGTAGTTGCCCAGCAGAATGCTGATGGCATTTTCTTCCTGCGCGATTTGCCGTTCCAAATCCGGGATTTGCGCATTTGCGGTATCAAGAGTTTGCTGAGCCTGCAGAACATCGAGCTTGGTCGCCACGCCGTGATCCACGCGAAGTTTGGTGAGCTTCACCGACGCGTCCTGAGCCTCCACGGTGTTGCGCGTGATTTGCAGCTGCAGGTCGAGTTGCAGAAGCGTGAAATAGTCGCTCGCCACGTCGCTCACGAGCGTCAATATGACTGTCTGCCGCGCGTCCTCTGTTGCCAGAAGCTGGGCGCGTGACGCCTCGGTCGCGCGACGCAGTTTGCCGAACAAATCCAATTGGAAAGCTGCGTCCGTAGTCAGCGTCAGAAAATTGGACTTGGTTTGGAAGTTGTGCTCTTTTCCGCCGCTGAAATCCCCGCTTCCTTGCACCTGCGGAAACAAATTGGAACGCGTTACGGCAACCTGAGCGCGCGCTTCATTGATGCGTTCCGTTGCAATCTGCAAGTCGTAGTTTTGTTTTAGGGCGGTGCGAATAAGTTCCTGTAATCGTGGGTCCTGGAAGACCTGCCACCAGGGTAAATCAGCATACGATGCCGCCTGCGCCTGAACCTGCGGATTTTCACTCAGATCACGGTAGGCGGTAGGGGGCTGGACCAACGGTCGATTGTAATTCGGACCGACTTTGCATCCGCCGACCAGTCCTGAAGCCATGATGCAGATCATGAAGGATGCCAGCTTCTTCATAAGTTGCTCCGCCCTTCTTCATTGGCAACAATTTCGCAGTGATTCATTTCAGTCCGCCTCCGCTGGCGAGGGCGTTGTCGGCAACGCTCCCGAAACACGTTCCTTGTCACCGCCCGACCATTTCTCTACCAGGTAAAAGATCGCAGGCACGAAAAAGATTCCAATGAAGCTCGCTGCCATCATTCCGCCAATGACCGTGGTGCCCATGATTTGGCGGGCAACCGATCCAGCGCCAGTCGCTGTCCATAAGGGCACGCAACCGAGAATGAACGCGAACGACGTCATCAATATCGGCCGCAGACGAAGCCTGGCTCCTTCGAGCGCGGCATCCGCCAAAGGCTTTCCCTTCTCGAACTGATCTTTAGCAAACTCGACGATAAGAATCGCGTTTTTGGCGGCCAAGCCGATGAGCATTACGAGCCCGATCTGCGAATAGACGTCGGTTTCGATCTGGACCATGTAAGGAGGCACGAAGAAGCCGAGCAGCACGCGGCGCAACCAAAGGATCAAAAAGGCGCCAAACACCGCTACGGGCGTGCTAAGCAACACGCTAAAGGGCAGCGACCAACTCTCGTACAGAGCCGCCAAAATGAGAAAGACGAAGAGCAGCGAGAGTCCAAAGATCACCGACGCGGGCACGCCCTCACGCGCTTTCTGTTCCTGAAATGACATGCCCGAATAGTCAAAACCCATCTCTCGCGGCATGGTCTGCTTGAAAACGTCCTCAAGGGCGGCCGTGGCCTGATCCGCGCTGTAGCCCGGCGCCGCGCCGCCATTGAGTTGTGCGCAGCGGTACTCGTTGTAGCGCATCGTAAACTCAGGCCCGGAACGAGGCTTTACGGTGATCAGTGAAGAGAGTGGAACGTTCTCACTCCTGTTGTTGCGCACGTAGAACTGCCCGACGTTTTCTGCCTTCGCGCGGTCTTCGCCCTCGGCTTCGATGTACACCTGCCACTGCCGGCCAAAGCGGTTGAAATAATTGATGAAGTAGCCGCCCATGAAGGCCTGAATTGTTTTGTAAACGTCGTTCAATACGACACCTTGCTTCAGCACTTTATCGCGGTTTACATCGACAAATTTCTCAGGCACGCTAGGCAGGAAAGTGGTGCTGAGTTGGGCGATTTCCGGGCGCTTTCGGGCAGCTTCCATAAAAGTGGCAAGGTTTTTTGCGAGGAACTGAACATCTCCGCCCGAACGGTCTTCGAGGATAAAGGTGAAGCCGCCTGAAGTTCCGACGCCCGGAATGGCCGGCGGAGAAAAACCAAAGGCAATTGCCCCAGGCAGCTGGCTGAGTTCGCGATTGAGGTGCGCTTTGATCGCTTGCAATTGTTCGGCTCTGGAAGTGCGCTCGTCCCACGGCTTTAAGGTCACAAAAAAGAACGCGTTGTAACTGGTACGTACGAAGCTGAGTAAGCTGAAGCCCATGACGCTGGTGGTGTACCGCACGCCGGGAGTCTTGGCCAGGATGTTCTCGACATCCGCCGCGACGGCGCTGGTGCGTTCCAAAGAAGCGCTATTGGGAAGCTGCATGTTAACGTAAAGATAGCCTTGATCCTCATCAGGAATAAAGCTCGAGGGAACGCGCTTCGCGAAAAATACCCCTGCAACGCAAAAGCCTACAAGCAAGACAACAACGATGACCGTCTTTTGGATCAATATGGCGCTCCAGCGCACGTAGCCATCGGTGGCCCGCTCGAAAGTCCGATTGAACCAGTCGAAGAATCGTCGCAGGAGCCCGCGGCTCGGCTCCTTTGGCTTCAGCAGCAGCGCCGCAAGCGCTGGGCTCAGCGTGAGCGCATTGAACGCAGAAAGCAGAACAGAAATCGCGATCGTTACAGCAAATTGCTGATAAAGCCTGCCCGTGATGCCGGGAATGAAAGCTGTCGGCACAAATACCGCCGAGAGAACAAGTGCGATGCCAACAACAGGGCCGGAGAGTTCTTCCATGGCTTTCAAGGCCGCGTTCTTCGGCGTCATGCCCTCTTCGATGTGCCGTTCCACGCCCTCTACCACCACGATCGCGTCATCCACCACGAGTCCAATCGCTAACACCAGACCAAAGAGCGAAAGCGTATTGAGCGAAAACCCGAACAGAGGGAAGAATATGAAGGTGCCGACGAGCGCGACGGGGACGGCCAGGAGCGGAATCAGCGTGGAGCGCAAGCCCTGCAAGAAGATGTAAACCACAAGGATGACGAGCGCGAGCGCAATTAAAAGCGTTACCACGATTTCCTTCATACCTTCCGTGACCGCTTTGGTCGTGTCCAAAGCTGTGGCAAAATCCATGTCCGCTGGGAAGCGTTGTTTCATTTCACCCATCAGCTTCCCGACACCGGCTGCTGCCTCCACGGCGTTCGAGCCCGGCAGTTGGTACACAGCAACGATGGCGGACGGCTTGCCATTGAAGCGTCCTGCAACGCTGTAGTCCTGGGAACCCAGCTCGATGCGGGCGACATCGTGAACCCGGACGATTCCGCCATCCGGAGTCTCGCGGAGAACGATATTCCCGAATTCCTCCGGGGAAATGAGCCGACCCTGAGCGAGAACGGAGTATGTAAATTCCTGGCCTTTGGGTGCAGGATTGCCACCTGCTTGCCCTGCTGGGTTTACCGTGTTTTGCGCTTGAATGGCGCTGATGATGTCCGTGACGGTGATGCCGAGCTTTGCCAACTGGTCCGGTCTTACCCAAAGCCGCATCGCGTACTGGCCCGCCCCGAAAACTTGAACGTTGCCGATGCCATACGAGCGCGTGATGGGATCAACGAGATTGATGTACGCGTAGTTCGACAGGAAGGTTGCATCGTACGTCCCATGCGGAGAGTACAAAGCAAATAACATAAGCGGCGCGGTCACGGACTTTCTGACGGTGATGCCGTAATTGTTGACGTCGGCAGGGAGCTGAGAGGCGGCCTGTGTTTCGCGGCTTTGTGCCAGGATGTAGTCGGTATTCGGTTCGGTCTTTTCGCTGAAGTCCACAATCAGGGTTGTGTTGGAGTTGGCCGTGGCGTTGAGCGAATACATGTAGTTCATGTTGTCCACGCCGTTCATCTGCTGTTCGATGGGTGTGGCTACCGCCTGCTCGAGCGTCTGCGCGTCCGCGCCCACATATGTGGCCAGAATCTGGATCTCGGGCGGAGCGATGTTCGGGAACTGAGCGACGGGCAGCGCAAGTATGGTGATCCCACCGACGATCACCATGACGATAGAAATCACCATCGCAACGATCGGACGATTGATAAAAAATTTCGACATCGGACTATCCTCCCTTGGTCTCCGCTACAAAGGGCTTGGGGTTCACAGTCATCCCCGGACGCAGCTTCTGGACGCCCTCAGCGACCACCCGCTCGCCTGGTTTTAGGCCTTCTTCAATCACCCACTCGCTGCCTGCGGTATCGCCGACCTTGACTGGCCGAATGCTCACTTTGTTCTCGCCATCCACAACCGCTACTTGATAGCCGCCCTGCAGCTCCGAGACGGCGCGCTGCGGGACGAGTAGTGCGTCATGCTCGGTCCGGATCACGGCGCGAACCCTCCCGTAGCCGCCGGGCCGCAGAATGGCATCAGAGTTGGGAAACAGCGCGGCGAGCCGAATCGCACCGGTGCTCTCATTGATTTGGCGGTCAGCGAAGTAGAAGGTACCCTCGTGCGCATATGTTGAGCCATCAGCCAGTATTAATGCGAGGTGTAATGCTTTGGCGGCTGCTTGTGTACTGGTCTCGGTCGGAAAGCGTCTCCGCCATTCGAGATACTGAGGCTCGCTAGCCGTGAAGAAAACTTTGATCGGGTTAACCGTGGAAACCGACGTGACAACGCCGCTTGCAGGACTAACGAGCGCGCCCACTTGAAGCTGGGCTTGCCCAGCGATGCCGTCGATGGGCGCGACGAGTCGCGTAAACTCGAGATTGATCCGTGCGGTTTCTACCGCGGCCTCATAAGTCTTGATCTGAGCCTTGGCGGTTTCCACGTTGGCCCTGGCCGCGATGTTATTCTGCACGGCGTTATCGAGATCTTGTTGGCTGGCGGCCTGCTCCTTTGCCAGCGGCGTGTAACGGTCAACGTCGAGCTGAGTCCGGTGTTGCACGGCCTCCGTGTTGACCAGCGTCGCCTTTGCCTGAGCTAGTTGGCCCTCAGCTTGATCCAAGGACGCCTGAAAGGGTCGCGGGTCAATTTCGAAGAGTAGCTGGCCTTTTTTGACTATTGCGCCTTCCTGGTAAGCCTGCCGCAGCAAATAACCCGTCACCTGCGCCCGGACGTCGGCGTTGACGAGGCCGTCAAGCGTGCCGATCCACTCGCCATAGATCTGCACATCCTTCTGCTCAACCTGCACCACCTCAACAACCGGCGCGGCGCCCGGCTGTGATGCCGATGTGTGTTTGGGGCGGACCGCTCCAATCACTAGGCCTATCACGAGCAAGCAAAGCGCTCCGCCGATCCAAAATTTATATTTCGAAAGCGTTTCCATGTGGCCCTCCGACAGCGAGACCGTTTCTTAAGACTAGACGGGGTCTATATTAACGCCGCAGCTCAACGAATGCGCCAACTCACGCAGGGTGCACTTTGCCCTCTTCAGAGTTAAGAGCAGCGCTCAGGATACATGAACGGGTTGTGCAGGAAATCGCTTCGTCGCGAGCACGCCCAGCACGATGAAAATCAACATCACGACAATCTGTGTTCCGAGAAATGGCGGTTCTGACTGTGTCGGTGCCAGTACCTTGAGCGCCGGAATCTTCATGAAAAACTGCGCGATCAACACAAAAACGTTTAGATAAAGCGCGAGGACCGCGCCGATAACATAAACGCGACGCCACCTACCCGCAAGATGGAAAACGTAAAGCGCAGGTATCGTCAGCGCTAAAACGAGAATAGAAACAATGCCGAGGGCATGCGAAGGCAAAAACTTGTGGAACGGAAACAGGAATCCAGTCACGCTGGTAGCCGCGGTAGTCACCAGAAATGTGCTGGTCCAAATCTTCGACCGTTTCGCTGAAATCAGCTCGAACACCACGACCAAGCCAGCGAGAATTCCGACTACGCTCAATGCCACGTGAAAAAGAGTAAATACCGCTAGACCCGTACTCATGCGATTCCTCCTCAGTAGCGATTTAGTTTTTGATTTTTCCGTTCCGCAGTTTGGTTCGCAAATTATCCTTCGGCCGCCGCCACCACCTCGTCGGCGAATGCCGGAAAGAAAGTGATTGTAGCGATCGAGAAAACACAAAAAGGAGCGCAGCTTCTGTCTCTCGAATGACCGCCACCATCGCCATCGCCATCCGTCTCGCTGCTGCTCCTTCTTGTCCTTTTGTGCGAATATCCCTCTCTACGCTGACGCCTGCTGGCTCTGTTGCAAGAACGCCAGCAAGTCGGCGTTAATCTGATCCGCGTTGGTCGTGGGCATGCCGTGCGGAAAGCCCGGATACACTTTCAGAGTTGCTTTCTTCAGTATCTTCGCCGACAACGGACCCGCAGCGACGATTGGGACGATCTGATCGTCGTCTCCGTGCATCACCAGTACGGGGATGTCGATCTGCTTCAGATCTTCCGTAAAGTCAGTCTCCGAGAACGCCTTGATGCAGTCGTAATGTGCCTTAACGCCCCCCATCATTCCTTGCAACCACCAGTGTTCGCGGATGCCCTCGGAAATTTTTGCGCCTGGCCGGTTGTATCCGTAAAACGGCAGTGTGATGTCCTTGTAAAATTGCGGCCGGTTGGCTGTGTATGCCGCCCGGAGGCCATCGAAGACCGAGATGGGCTGGCCCGTAGGATTCTTTTCGGTTTTCAGCATGAGCGGCGGCACAGCGCTGATTAGTACCGCCTTTGCGACACGTTTGCTGCCATGTCTGCCAATGTAGCGCGCGACTTCTCCGCCACCGGTTGAGTGACCCACATGGATCGCATTCTTTAGGTCCAGTTTTTCGGTCAGCTCCGCCAAATCGTCGGCGTAGGTGTCCATGTCATTGCCTTCCCACGTCTGATCAGAGCGCCCGTGCCCCCGCCGGTCATGCGCGATGACGCGAAAGCCACGCTGCCCAAAGAACAGCATCTGCCCGTCCCAGTCGTCCGCGGTCAGCGGCCAACCGTGCGAGAAAACGATTGGCTGACCCGTTCCCCAATCCTTGTAATAAATTTGCGTGCCGTCTTTCGTGGTAATGGTTGCCACTTTTCTTCCTCCCCCTTACTTATTTCTTGTGAACACCACAGCCCTTCGCCTGCCACTACGCCAATCGGTGCCGGCCCTCTTCAATTTCTGTCAAGCGGCCGACAAGCCACGGAACTTGCCTCCGCTGCGACTTTGATGCATGAGTTTCAGGATCGATGATTTGCGAAGCGCCAGTTTGGCATGGAATAGCCGAGCCTTCGCCGCAGCCACTGAGATGCACATGGTTTCTGCGGTTTCTCGCATCGAGCATTCCTGTAGTTGCTTCATCTCAATTACCTGGCGGAGCGTCGGCCGAAGGCTGTGGATCGCTTTTTTGAGGATTCTTTCCTTTTCGCGCTGGGCGTAGCGCCTCTCCGGGTTCGGTGCGTGATCCGCTATTTGATGGATGAAGCTGTCCGAGCCGGGATTATCCCCACTTGTCATCGCCATTTCAAGCGAGCTTCTTTTTTTCCGGAGAATCATGAGTGCCGAATTGATTGCGATTCTCGTGAGCCAGGTTGCGAAGCTTGACTCCCCGTTAAAATCCTTAAGGTGAACAAATGCCCTCAGCAGCGCGTCTTGCACAGCGTCTTCCGAGTCTTCGCGATTCCTGGTTATCCGGTACGTAGCGCGAAGTGTCTGCTGCATGTATCGTTCGCAGAGTGTAGCAAAGGCCGATGAATGCCCTGCCTTGGCTGCTTCCACCAGACTCTCGTCACCATACTTCTGAGATTCAAGAACCATGGTGCAACTCTTCCTTTTCCCGTTCGAAATCGCCAGATTTTCAAAAACCATGCGCCCCTCACCGACAGCAAACTGTTCTCCCGTTGCACTATGAAGGGTCTAAGCAATGAATAACATCACGAGATAGGAGGGTTCTGAGGTACCACCCTAGGGGGTGGCCTGGAATACCACTTTCGGTTGGTGCCGGACTAGTGCAATTGACAGGCCTGTGGACGGGATCCACGAAATAAGGCCGGCCTTGCGGCAGTTCAAGATTCTGGCGTATGCGATGAAGGAGGAATCACAATTTCGCGGCGTCCAAATAAGCGGCCATCGAGAGAAAAAGCTCCTGGCCCGAGCAACGCAAGCGCAACAGCCGACACGACCATTGCGAATGCCATCAGCTTAACGTCATGCAAAACCCAAGCTGGCGCGGGAAACCACGAAAGCGCAATCCCCAGGAAACATATCCCGATCAGCAGCCCCACAAGCGGTGTGACAAATCCAGCAACCAGCAATGCTCCGCTGATGACCAAGACCAGACCCAGTATCCATTTTCCCGGAGAGGAACCGGACAGTCCGGAAAAATAGAAAACTCCTCCGGCAGCCGCAGCTAGACCAACCGCTACGCGCAACAGCAACAGGCCCATGCCGGGCCTGCCACCCGGAAAAGTAGAATATAGTCTTTGCAGCGCGAATCTCCCTGGCGCGCCATCGGAAAGCTGGGTCAACTTTAAGATACGCAGATATTCAGCGGCATTGGAATCCCACTTTGCGGCATCTTTCTGTACCACTTTTGAGGTATCGGTTTTTCGGTGCGGAGACTATTTTCTCAAAGCTCAATGATTCCGCGACGCACGCCAATCGCGACCGCTTGTGTGCGATCGTTTGCTCCGAGCTTATCCATGATGTGCTTGACGTGCACTTTTACGGTTTCCTCTGTGATAAGAAGTTTTTCCGCGATGTCTCGATTGCGATTTCCCCCGGCAATCTGATTAAGGACTTCTATCTCGCGTGCGGTCAGGTCTTCGTCGCTCAAGTGCTCTGCAAGTTGAGCCGCCAACTGCGCGGGAATGCGCTTCTTCCCGGCGTGTACTTGGCGAATCACCTCCACTAGCTCCTTCGGTGGCATGCTCTTGAGCATGTACCCGCGTGCTCCCGCTTTCAGGGCCCGCTGTATTTCCACGTCCCCTTCGAACGTGGTCAGCATAACGACGCGGGCCTCGGGAAATTCCGCCCGTACCGCAATCATGGCGTCAATACCGCTCTTATCCGGAAGTCGCAAGTCCATAAGAGTTACGTCCGGCCGATGCTTCCGGTATTCCTGAATGGCTTCCTGCGCATTGGAGGCCTGCGCTACCAGCAACATGTCCGGCTGATTGTTGATGATGGTGGCGAGGCCTTCGCGCAGGAGAGGATGATCATCCACGCTGAGAACACGAATCTGGGCCTCTGTCGTCATCGTGTCTACTCACTTCCAGAGTGCGATTTTTCGCTTCTCTGCTTTCCTCGATACAACTTGGAAAACCATCCAGCGGGATGCCCATCCGGCCGATACTCAAAGGCAATCTGGCCGGGCACAAATAACTCGACCTCTGTCCCTGCGACTGCGCGACTCAGGACTCGCAATTTCCCGCCAATCCTCTCCGCTCTTTCCTTCATCCCAGACAAACCCCAATGTCCATCGCGTCCGGAGTTCAGGACCTGGGTGTCTATTCCGCCTCCGTCGTCGCGTATCAGTACGCGCAAGTAGCTCGCCGCAAATTCTAGTTCTACCTCGATTTCGTTTGCGTGCGCGTGCCGGAACGCATTCGACAGCGCTTCGTGGCCGATGAGATAAACTTCATCACGAATCACCCACCGCAGGGGTCGAGGCGTACCTTCAACGATAACGCGGAATCCAGTCTGAGATTGCACGGGGAATTCTTGCCGAATCTTTGAAAATGCTTGCTCCAGATCGATAGAACTCAACTTCGACGACCGCAACCCCCGAACAGCGTTTCTGCCCTCTTCGATAACCTGGCCCATCAGTTCGAGCACCCGCGCTACGAGCGGCTTCGCTTGCGAATCCGGCGCTAAATGATCATTCGCCACGTGCAGCTGCATGGAGGCGCTTAGAAATCCTTGCAACAGGGTGTCGTGTAGTTCCTGGGCGATGCGCGTGCGCTCTGCAAGCCGTTCTTCGAAGCGGACATTCAGTTGCTTGGTCAATTTCAGGAAACGTAAGCGCACGAACGCCAGTGCCACGATGGCGAGAGCTATGAGGGTGGATAAGCGAAACCACCACGTCTGCCAAAACACCGGCTCTATTTTGAATTCGAGCGAAGACTCCGTGCTGTTCCACACTCCATCGCTGTTGCTGGCTATCACTCGAAAACGATAAGAACCCGAATCAAGGTTGGTGTAAACGGCTTCGCGCGCTTCGGTAGGCTCACTCCACGCTTGATCGAATCCGTCCAGCCTGAACTTGAATCTTACCCGCGCTGGAACGGACAAACTCAAGCCCGAATACCCGAACGTAATTCGTTGATGAGGCGCTGCAATGCGAACGCTCTGTCCCAGGTTGATGGGGCGGCCGTCGGCGGAGATTGCTTCAACGTGAAGTAACGCCGGCGCTGAGCTCAACGCCATTGGCGTTGGATCAACGAAGGAGAGCCCGCGATCCATGGAAAACCAAATCCGTCCGATGGAATCCGCCACAACGGATTGATGCCGTTTTACGCCTTGCGTGCTACCGAGACCGTCAGCCAGACCAAACTCACGTACGTCCGCGTCACTGAGCGCGTCTCGCAACATCGCGTCACGATTAACCCGTAGAACGTGATTCGCGGTTGCCACCCACAGCGAGCCGGTCTTGTCTTCCTCAATCCCAAAGATTTGTTCGTGCAACGATTCCGGCACGTCGCGCGGGGCTCGAATCGCTCCCGAACGGATGAACCCTACTCCATTGGCAGTGCCGACCCAAATGGTTCCGCTCGAGTCTTCCGAAAGGCAGTTCACCGTTCCTGGAGGCAATCCATCTCGGCTTGTGTAAATCCGCCATCGCCCGTTCGAGAGCACGTTCAAGCCATCGGGCGTTCCAAACCACATCGATCCATCGGAAGTCTCCAGGATTGCGGTGATCGAGTTGGACCCGAGACCATTCGCTGTGGTGTAAGTCTTGAAGGTCCCGTTCTTGAAGCTGCTGAGTCCTCCGCTTAGGGTTCCGGCCCATACCGTTCCGTCCCGAGCCTGATGAACCGCAAAAATAACGTTTTGGGCGAGTCCGTCAACCGTCGTGTAAGTCCGCGTCGCGAACGAGTTGTCTCCGTAACGAAGCTGCGAAAGCCCTCCCCGCCGCCCGATCCACAATTCCCCTTCGTTTCCGCTGATGGACCGTTTGTTCCCACTGATCGAATAGATGACATCTTTGCCCAAGCTAGCACTTGCCACGCGTCCGACCTGGTTTTCTTTAACCCAGTACAATCCGCCCTGCGAAGGAGCGAACCATGTGCGGCCCTGTGCATCCACATAAACCGGCCCGTTGGTTTCGCCGGGCAGACCTCCGGACGCGGCGTACGTGGTAAATACGCTGTCGCGCAGGCGCTCGATACCCTGTCTTGTTCCCACCCATAAATTCCCCTCGCGATCCTCGAACAAAGCAGTCACTGGCCCACTTGACAGCCGGCCTGACGTATTTTCGGCCTCCTCTAACGAAGAACGGCCTTGGCCATCAATGCGCATAAGTCCATCAGGTGCGCCAACCCAAATGTTGGAGTCGCGGTCTCTGATCATTACCAGACCTCGGGTGTGATCGAGTGCGTGCGACTTGGCAGCCGCGGAGAACTCAGTCCCGTCCCAGCGCACAACACCGTTGTCGGTGCCGATCCACAGCTCGCCATTATCCGTCGCTAGCAAAGAATTAATCTTCCTGTCCGGCAAACCGGTGGTTACTCCGTAAACTCGTCCGTCGCGAACGTAATAAAGGCCTGCGTCTCTCGTGCCCAACCAAACTCTGCCGTCGGAAGTTTCCGCCACGGAAATCACAAGTTTAGGTAGCTCTGTTAGCGACGCGAGCGTCACAAATCTCCCTTTGCTGTAGCGCAGCGTGCCGTTCAGGAGTCCCGAAAACAGAATATCGCCGTTTCTCCCAGCGCACATCGCCGTGACTTCGGTCTCTGCCAGCTTAAGATCCGATAGCACATCCTGAAATTTTCCGTCATGGTAGCGCAGCAATCTTGGCCCCCGGAACCGGACCCACAAATTTGCGTCGCTATCGACCGCTAGAGCTAATACAGGCCCGGCCGGGAATATTGTTGAGCCGGAGTACTCAAACAGGTGGAAACGAAGTCCATCGAATCGCACCAGGCCCCTCTCCGCGCCGATCCACAGGTACCCGTCGGGCGTTTGTGCAATGGCATAGATCGGCCCGCCGGGAAATCCCTGTTCAGCGCCCCATTTGTCGCTAATATATTGCGAAATCGATTTATGGGGACTCAAAGCCGTTGCTGAATTCCCGAAACACACCAAGGTCAGGGCCGCCAGCAGCCATTGCGAACACCAGCGAAGTATTGGCCTCCCACTACGGGAGATATTCGAATTTCTCAATTACGACCTCGGCCCCATTTTGCAGAGGATCCTTGGCTCCTCCGAATACGTACAGATTCAGGCGCACGGTTTCGACGCCGGGAGAAGGAACTCCCGACGTGAAAGCATGTTCGGCGACGGTGCGTGTCTTGTCGCCACTACCGTCGCCACGGACGGTCTTGAACGTCACCTGCCCCGGTTCCCAACGAAAATAATGCGTAAGTACTCCGGAGGGTGCCGTAAAACGAGAGGCGTTTTCAGGAATGAAAAAAGGCTGAACCACATACTGCGCGTTTTTGCTGGTTGGATCGCCCCAGCGAGAGACCTCGATGTCCATTTCGCGGTGATTCTGGCCTGTTCCCGCGTAATCCCAGGTGAACATACTGAAGACTACGGGAGATTCCAGATGAGAAATGTCCCGCGCAACAAATGAGTATGTCCCGTATCCAAAATTCCGCGTGAGGGTTACTTCCGCGCAGGTCCAATGGCCTGCCTCTCTCGCTATGCGTAGGTGCAGTGCTCCGTCCGAGTCCGTCCACGCGTTGCTCGCATCGTAGAAATTCGTTCCACCACGATCGCTGGGCGTGTCACGGATTCTCCACTGGTATCCGCTGAAGGAGAGTGTCTTGGAAACCGTCGAACCGGGCCCGGCGCCTTTTGCGGTTGCCACCGCGACCACGCCGCCGCCCGGCGTTGGCAGCACGTTCACCGTTGTAGGCGGACGATAACCGGATTCGACTAGCACAGCCGCGTACTCTGTTCCTAGATGAATCGAGTTTATCCACTTCGAATTGGGTTGAATCTTTGTGAATGCCTCGTCGGCGAGCGGTTGCACCCACCAGGCCCCACTTTTGGCATACAAAACTACCTGCTGCCCCGAGGTACCACCGATGACGCGTCCTTCAATAACATCGATCTTGTCAGGACCGTCCTCTGCCGCCGGCGGGATCCTGGTGAATTCAATGGATGGTCCCGAAACGCCCGATCGGGAGTGACAACCACTTGCCAGGATGCAAATGAAGCCGAGCAGAGCAGTTTTTCGAGCCACCCTCGTCACGGTCGCGATCGTGCTTCTTCTCAGCGTCCATCTTCCGAAATGACGGAGGCAATCAACCTTGCGAGAGCGAGCGAAGTGGGTCAACTCTAACCTCGGAAAAGCGGAAGATGCCCGTCAGTTCAGGATTATCAAACTACCCATTTATTGCAGTCGCTTCATCCTAACAATTGCGACGTTGCATTTGCCAGCCTCAACCGGCGTTAAGGCTCTGTGGATTGGCTTCCCTGACGGGCGGTCGATCGAAGTCTAATTTCCAGAAGCAACCGACTCATGCGTTTGCCGGTATTGCGGACGTAGTCGTCCGATGATGAAGGTGGCGAAGATAATGATATGCTCGCAAGCCTGTTACAGGCGCGGGTACAGGCATCCGGAACGAACAAGCTTCAGCGAAGAGTCGAATTGCGAAGCTAACTCGGCACTCCTCCCAGAGCTTTGTAAAGGGCGATCACCGCGACATAAACATCTCGCTCGCTTTCGGCAACCGCGTCCTCGGCTTGCAGTTGAGTGCGCTCAGCATCCAGCAGCAACAAGAAATCGATGACTCCCTCACGGTAACGCAGTCTTGCGATGTCGGCTGCCCGTTTGCTCTCTCGCGCCTGCGCGTTGAGTTTAACGAGTCGTTCCTGTTGCGCATGGTAATTGGAGAAAGAATTTTCCGTTTCTTCCAGAGCGCGCAACACAGTCTCATCATAGGAAGCGAGCGCTTCGTTCGTGGCGGCGTTCGAAGCGCGTACGCGCGCGCGCGCACGGCCCAGATCGAATGCCGACCAGCTCACGCTCGGCGATGCCGTTGAGGCAAACGATTGCGTTGTGAAGAAGAGACTCCCGCGTCCCGCCAAGAATCCTACGAAAGCGGAGACACTGACCTGCGGGAATAGTTGCGCAACCGCAACTCCCTGACGTTCGGTGGCCGCCGAAAGGCGGCGTTCCGCCGCCCGCACGTCTGGCCGGCGCCGTAGTAATTCGGATGCGTTGCCGATCGGCAAGGCCTTGTCGATGGGAGCGTAGTTCCGCGGAGAAAGATCCGCAGAAAGCTCGCCTGGCCGCGTTCCCGTAAGGACAGCAAGGCGGTATTCCGCCCGTTTCGTTTCAAATTCCAGCAGAGGTATCGTGGAGTCGATAGCCGCGACGCGCGCCGCAGCGCTCGCCACGTCCTGCTCTTCTCCCACCCCTGCGTCGCGACGCAGTTGCGTCAGCCGCAACGTTTCTCGCTGGTTCTTTAAACTGCGTTCTGCCACTTCAAGGCGCCACTGCGCTCCGCGCAGTTCAAAATAGTTGCGCGCCAGTTCGGCCACTACGCTGACCTCTACATCGTGCAAGTCCGCTTCGAACGCCTGGTTGTCGCTTCTGGCGGCAGCCACGCCATGGCGAACTTGTCCGAATAAATCGAGTTCCCAATAAGCGTCAAAGCCCGAGTGAAATGTGTTGATGGTAGTTGGCTTGTCAAAAAATCCCGGAATTTGCTCCTTCGCGTAACTGTACGTCGCGTCGGCAGGAACGGTCGGATAGCGATCGAACTTCCGCTCATCAAAGACCGCCCGCGATTCTGCGAGCCTGGCTCGCGCAATGCGAATAGTAGTGTTGGCCGCAAGCGACTTTTGCATCAGAGAATCGAGAACAGGATCCTCGAATTGCTTCCACCAGCGCGGGTCGAACGGCGCTTCGGTGACGAGTTGCGGATCGGCCGCATGGTACGCCACCGCTGCAGGCTGGGGCGCCTTGTAGTGTGGGCCGACCGCGCAGCCGCCTGCACCCAGCACGGCGGCCACGAACACGGAGTACTTAAAGACGCTCCTGGACACGTTTTTAGTCTCCCGCCGAGGCGCCGGGCGCCGAAGCGCTGGGCGAGAGTTCCGCGCTCACCGGTGATTTCTTTAGTTCGCGCCCTTCGACGATTCGCTGAACGATGACGTAGAACACCGGCGTCAGCACCAGGCCGAATGCTGTGACGCCAAGCATCCCGAAAAAGACGGCAACTCCGATCGCACGCCGCATTTCCGACCCGGCTCCGGTAGACAGCACCAGCGGAACCACGCCCATCGTGAAAGCGAGCGAAGTCATCAAGATAGGCCGCAAGCGCAACCGGCACGCTTCGAGCACTGCCTCGACTCTGTTCATCCCTTCTTGAATCTGTTTTTCCCTGGCAAACTCCACGATAAGAATGGCGTTCTTGCACGCCAGTCCGACAAGGACAATCAAACTGATCTGGGTGAAGACGTTATTGTCGCCATGCGATAGCCACACCCCGGCGATCGCAGAAAACAAAGTCATAGGAACAATCAAAATGATTACGAGGGGTAACGACCAGCTTTCGTACTGAGCGGCAAGCACCAGGTACACGAGAAAAACGGAAAGCGGGAAAATGTAAACCATGGTGTTTCCCGCGAGAATTTTCTGGTAGGTGAGCTCAGTCCATTCGTACTTCATTCCGTTTGGCAACTGAGCGTCTAATATTTTGCCGATCGCATTCTCCGATTGACCCGTGCTGTATCCCGGAGCGGCCGCTCCATTGATTTCCGCCGCGGGAAATCCGTTGTAGTGCATAACCCGGTCTGGTCCGTAGATCGATTTGATCTTGACCACCGATCCCAACGGAATCATTTCTCCTGCAGTGTTTCTTGTCCTGAGGTGGCTGATATCTTCTGGCTCCAGCCGGTACGGCGACTCCGCCTGCACATTTACCTGATAGGTTCGGCCAAAACGGTTGAAGTCGTTCACATAGAGCGAACCCAAATAAACCTGCATGGTGTCAAAAACGTCGCCGAGTGGAATCCCGTAGGTCTTGGCCTTTTCGCGATCCACATGAGAATCGATTTGCGGCACGTTGATATCGAAACTGGAAAACACTCCGGCCAATCCTGGTGTTTGATTGCCTGTCTGCAGGGTCGAAGTCGTCTCTTTGTACAGCGATTCCAGGCCCAATCCAGAACGATCTTCAATGTAGAGTTTGAACCCGGCCACTGTGCCCAATCCCTGCACCGGAGGCGGAGGGAATATTGCAATGAATGCTTCCTGGATTGCAGCATATTGCTTGTTCAAATCCGCCGCGATGGCATTCGCGGAGAGCTCGGGAGACTTTCGCTCCTCTGAAGGTTTCAAAGTCGCAAACACGATTCCTGAATTCGGGCTATTGGTGAATCCGTTGATCGACAGTCCGGGAAATGCAACAGCGTTTTGCACTCCCGGATGTTGCAACGCAATGTCGGACATTCTGCGAATTACATCTTCGGTGCGATCGAGCGTCGCGCCATTCGGCAATTGCGCGAACGAGACGAGATATCCCTTGTCCTGCGTGGGAACAAATCCCGTGGGCACATGCGAGAAGCCGAGAACGGTAAGCCCAATCAGCCCGGCGTAGACCACGACAGCGATCACGCTGGAACGCAGCGTGTGCGTTACAAGTTTTCCATAACCGCCCGACGCACGGCCAAAGAAACGGTTGAACAATTTGAAAAACCATCCGAAGGCAAAATCGATGGCACGCGTGAAGGGGTCTTTTTTTGCATCGTGTGATTTCAGCAAAAGCGCCGCAAGCGCCGGACTCAGCGTGAGCGAGTTAAACGCCGAAATCACCGTCGAGATGGCGATGGTCAGCGCGAACTGTTTATAGAATTCGCCCGAAAGTCCCACGATGAATGCCGTCGGAACGAAAACCGCGCACAACACCAAAGCGATCGCAACGATCGGTCCGCTGACTTCTTGCATCGCTCGGCGCGTAGCTTCGTGCGGTTCATATCCCAACGCGATGTTCCGCTCCACGTTCTCAACCACGACGATTGCGTCATCCACCACGATTCCGATCGCCAGCACCAGCCCAAACAGAGACAGCGTATTGAGGGAAAAACCGAGCAAGAGCATGATTGCGAACGTTCCCACCAGCGAAACCGGCAGCGCCAGCAGCGGAATGACAGACGCCCTCCAGGTTTGGAGGAACAACAGCACAACTAACACCACCAAAATCAGCGCTTCGATGAAGGTGTGGCCCACTGCTTGAATCGATTCGCGCACGAAAACCGTCGGGTCATAGACGATCCTGTAGTCCACTCCTTCCGGGAACGATTTCTTAAGACGCTCCATCGTCTCGCGAACCTGTCGCGAAGTTTCCAGCGCGTTCGAACCAGGCCGCTGCGAGATCGGAAGAGCCGCGGCAGACTTGTTATCCAGCAAACTTCGCAGTGCGTATGTGCTGGAACCCAATTCGACGTGGCCCAGGTCGCGGATGCGTGTAATCTGGCCATCCTTGGCGGCGCGCACAATGATGTTGCCGAATTCTTCCTCGGTCGTAAGGCGGCCCTGCGTGTTTACAAGCAATTGAAATGCAGTGCTTCCCGTATTTGTCGGCGGCGCACCAAGCACACCCGCCGCAACCTGGACGTTTTGCTCGCGAATCGCTTGGACCACGTCGGTGGCCGTCAAATTGTGCGACGCCAATTTATTGGGGTTGAGCCACACGCGCATGCTGAAATCGCCCGCGCCAAAAATTTGTACGTTGCCCACGCCAGGCAGGCGGCCCAACTCGTCTTTCACTTGAAGAATGGCCAGGTTCGCCAGATATAGCATGTCGTAGCGGTTGTCCGGCGATACCATGTGCACAACCATCAGCAAATCCGGCGATGTTTTTTCCGTCGTTACGCCCAGGCGTTGGACTTCCTGCGGCAATCGCGGCAGCGCCTGCGATACCCGGTTCTGTACTTGCACTTGCGCTTTGTCCAGGTCGGTCCCGAGTCCGAACGTGATCGTCAGAGTCATCACGCCATCGGCTGTGGCCTGCGAAAACATGTAGAGCATGCCTTCGACGCCATTGATCTGCTGTTCGAGCGGCGACGCGACGGTGTCTGCGATGACAGTAGGATTTGCGCCGGGGTAGCTCGTATGTACGACGACTGTAGGCGGTACGACTTCCGGATATTCGCTCAACGGAAGTCGAAAATATGCCAGCGCTCCAATAACAAAAATGATGATGGAGATCACCGCAGCGAAAATTGGTCGCTTGATAAAAAAATCAGAGATATTCATGAGGGCCCTGGATTATTCCCGTGCTTTCGGCTGGTGCGGCTTTGCTTCATGACCGGCAAGCGCGGACTGCGTCGACGATTCATCCGAGGAGTTAAGCTGGCTCGTCGTCATGGCAACCCTTCTGGGCGTGACGGCAGCTCCCGGCCGCACGCGCTGCAGGCCGCTTACGACGATCACGTCGCCCTGGTGCAAGCCATCACGCACGACGCGCAAGCCCTGCGCCATCGGTCCAAGTTTTACGGGTCGATAGACAAGCGTGTTATTTTTCCCAAGCACAAAAACGTACTTCTGATTCAAGTCCGTAACAACCGCTTCGTCCTTCGCCAGGCAGCCACCGTACACGCCGCCTCCTTGCAAGCGGATCCTCGCAAAAAGACCGGGCGTTAGAGACAAATTCTTGTTGGCAAAAGTAGCCCGCAACCGAATCGTTCCTGTAGACGAGCTGACCTGATTGTCCACAAAGCTCACTTGACCGGCGTGGGGGAATCCGTCTTCGTCCGCCAGGCCTAAAAGAGCCAAGCCGCGCAGCTCGTGCGAACTTGTCCCGCGGGTTTGCGTGACGTGCGCATACTTGAGGTACGTCTGCTCATCAACGTCGAAGTAGACATAAATAGGATCGAGCGAAACCAGAGTTGTCAGCGGTCTAATCTGTCCTGCGCCGCCCTCGACTAAATTACCTTCGGTGATTTCCGCTCGCCCCACCCGGCCGGTAATCGGTGCCGTGACGCGTGTGAACTCCAAATTCAGTTCCGCGCCGCGAAGTGCCGCCTCTGTGGAAGCAATGCGCGCTTCCGCTTCGTTGCGAACCGCGGCGCGCCGGTCGTATTCCTCGGCTGACATCCCATCATTGTTGTGAAGGCGCTCGGCGCGCGCAAAATCGCTTTGCGCTCGCGAACGCTGCGCTTTCGCCTGCGAGAGCTCGCCCTTTAAACGGTCCACTTCGGCCTGGAACGGTCGCGAATCGATCTGAAACAGCAGCGCACCTTGTTGAACGATCTCGCCTTCCCTAAAATGCACGCTTTGCAAATAGCCAGAAACGCGCGGACGCACTTCGACTGCGTGCACGGCTTCCAGGCGGCCCGTGAATTCGTCACTGTCGCCGATTTGCTTGCAGATGACTTCCGCTACATTCACTTCCGCCGGTGCTGGAGCAGCGTTGGTCTTAGCGGAACTGGAACATCCGGCATTTAGGCCGGCTAAAATCGCAACGCAGACGACGAGCATCAGATATGACACGGCGCCGTGCTTCTTACTGTCCCATGACCTTGTTGTTGCCAGCTGCATCTGTTCCCCCGAGTCGTTGTTTCCCGTAGTCCGAAATACCACGATTGGTCTCGAAGCCTACCGTGCCGCTTACAAAACCAGCGTCGATATCTTCCGTGGTCAAGATAGATGAAGAACGCAAGAGCATGGTTATATTTAAATACGTGGCCCCTGAACCGTACATGGTATACAATTTGTGACTAGACACACTATGGCTAAACGTCCAGAACTTTGCGCGGTAGAAGCCACCGCTCGTATCGTAGGTGGACGCTGGAAAGGCGCCATTCTTGAACAACTTTTTCAAGGCGCCAAGCGGTTTTCCGAACTGAAGCGCAGTATTAGCGGAATCACACAGCGAACGCTTGCACAACAACTCCGCGATTTACAGAGCACCGGAATCGTTGAACGTACCGTGTATCCCGACCGGCCGCCGCGCGTGGTTTACGCCGTCACTCCTCTCGGAAAGTCTCTGCGACCCTTGCTGGATGCAATGTGCCACTGGGGCAAGTCACACTCCGCTGCCATGGCAATGAAAAAACTGCGTGCTTCCGACCGGCAGCAGTAAGTTCGACAGGAGCGCGGCGAGAATCAAGTTGCCGCCTCAGTTGTCGCAGCCCGATCAGGAAACCAAATAATAGAGATTGGGTTGTGTCTAAATCTGCGCAGCTGGATCAAAATCCTCTGTGAAATCTCATCTTAGAAAGTTAAGAAGGCATACAAGTTGCTCGATGCCAGTGGCGTAGCGACTTTCGTCAGAAAGGGGAATGAAACCACTTTGCCAACTTCGTCCAAGATGCTCCTGCGGCCGAGAAGTTAGCGCTGAGGGAGATGCCATTCCTGTAGCGTCAACTCTTGGCGGCCTTCTTGGATTGTGTAGAATCGGTCGGCCTTCACGTCGTGAAAGACCTGGTGAGCGCCGCTTGGCCAGGTTACTTCCACGGTGGACGCCACTGTGGCACTCCCAAGACCAAAGTTGGCTCGGAGATCGCTTTGGGAAAGGTAACTGCCGCCCGCGGCGATTTCCCGAATCTGCGATATTTTCCCGGCGGTAAGGTGGACGCGGGCTCCCAAGGCGTCTCGATTGCTCTTTGTTCCGACGAGTTTAAAATTGACGAAATGATTCTTGTGAGAGCACGCATTGTGAAGGACTGTCGGCGGATCGCCGTTGTTCGCCACTACTACATCGGTGCAGCCGTCATTATCGAAGTCGGCGAAAGCGACGCCTCGACCCGCGCGAGCCTCCAGAGCGCTCAATCCAGCCGGCACGGAGGTCTCCTTGAATTTTCCGCCGCCCTCGTTGTGGAACAATGAGTTTTGTTGTTTGTAGTGCGTTTCCGGAGAGACTTGCTCGATTTCGGGATAGACGTGGCCGTTGGCGATGAAGAGGTCGAGCCAGCCGTCGTTGTCGTAGTCGAGAAATCCGCCGCCGAAGCTCAGGACATCGCGGGTCGGGACCGTGATACCCGCTTCGTCGCTTACTTCGTCGAAGTAGCCCTTTCCGGCGTTGTGCCACAGGTGGTCCGAACTTTTCTGGAAGTCCGAAATGTACAAATCGAGCCAACCATCGTTGTCGTAATCGCCCAGCGAAATGCACATGGCAGCCATGGTGTGTCCGCGTATGGTGAACGAAATCCCCGCGGCCTCGCCGTTCTCTTGAAATTTTCCGTTATGCAGGTTCTGGTAGAGGTACACGGGCAATCCGTCGTTCGCAACAAACAGGTCGGGCCAGCCGTCGTTGTCGTAATCCGCCGCTCCGACGGACAGATTCTTTCCATCGGGCTGAAGGACGTGGGCGGCGGCCGAGACGTTTGTGAACGTGCCATCGCCGTTGTTGTGATACAGCGCGTTGGGGCTGCCGGAGTAGGCGCTCGGCGGACAACTCGAGAGCACTCCGCCGATATTGCAATAGCGCCTGCTATTTTGATCGAAGGCGACGTAACTCCCGACGTACAGGTCTAGCCATCCGTCGCGGTCATAATCGACAAAAGTGGCGCCGGAATGAATCGGACCCGACTCCGTGCCGCCGACGCCGGCCTTAGCGGTTACGTCGGTGAAGGTTCCGTCGCCGTTGTTGTGGTACAGCACATTGCTGCCGAACTGCGTTACCAACAAATCTGGGAAACCGTCGTTGTCGTAGTCTCCCCAAGCGCAGCCAAGGCCGTAGGCGGTGCCGGGCACGCCCGCTTTATCGGTCACGTCCGTGAACGTGCCATCGCCGTTGTTTCGATACAACGCGTTCTTGACGGGGATGCCGCGGTCGTAACGATCCCGCCCGTTCACAAAGTAAATGTCTTGCCAGCCGTCCCGGTTGAAGTCGGAAACGCAGACCCCTGGACCAAATTCCTCGAGATTGATGGACACTCCTTTGTTTCCTTTAAAGTGCGTGAACTTGATTCCCGCGGACCTGGTGACATCCACGAATTGCGTCGCAGATGAGGCCTGATTTTGCGCGCTGGTCTGGATAGCGCAAGCGAATAGGAGACTGACAGCCACCGGGGCAATCAATTGGACGGAAAGTAATTGGCGCAGGGAAGAACGCCTGGATGGTAGGTTAGCTAGTGCTCTAGCCGTCTGGGACGTCCGCGATGGCTCCGACCTCATGGAATATTGTGCACCGGTGCGTCACCGAGACTCGTTTGGAACGCATACCTATCGATATCTTCGGATTACGAGGTTGTGACGATCGGAACGATATAGCCCCAAAACATAGAGAATGACAATCCCTTTCGTGGAATAGATAACTTGGCGAATTCGGAGCAGCGGCTCAGGTTTTGAGACTCCCAGAAGATCGGCCGTTCGAGGATCGGCAATGGTTGCATCGACTTCTTCGTCGGAATAGCCGAGTTCGATACCGTAGTCTCGTTCCAAGGTCGAAAACAGAGACCCCGTCTGCAGTTGAGCCGACAGCAATCCGGAAAATTGAGCTGCAGACAAGTAACAGGTCTCGAGGGCGAAGGGCTCGCCTGCCGCCTGCCGCAAACGCTCCAGCTTGAGGACACGACTTTTCGGCGGGAGGGACAGGCGCGCGGTGGCCTCTTCTTCATTTTCGATGATTTTCGCAAACAGTATCTTTGA
>WNFP01000895.1_pt1 | contig 23099 bp, 18 predicted proteins | sample 5400201 | NCBI WGS metagenome assembly WNFP01 (sample SAMN13153355, study PRJNA577476) | soil metagenome | isolation source: 115 cm saprolite under Madrone tree | place: USA:California | collected 2016-06-14
GGTTAGCAATTCCTTGAAATGCCCTACTCTCCTAGAAATATAAAAATCGCCTGTAATCATCGGGGGTTGACCCACTTCGGTGGAGTCCATCTATTTCATGAATTTCTGCGAGTGCTGCACTTCAGAGACTTCCTCGCCCAACAGATTCGCTATCCCCGGCGCAACCGAGATTACAGTCTGTCGCAGATGTTGTTGGCGTTGATCTATCCCATCGTCTTGGGATTGGATCGTATTGAGACCGCGTCACTCTTACGTTCTAACGGAACCTTTCAGTACCTGACCGGCTTGCCGAGCTTTCCCGATCCACAGACCTTACGGCGATTCTTGCTGAACGCTCCGGTTTATCTCCGAGAGCAGTTACACCGCGCCAATGATCGAGTGCTCGAAAGATTCATTCACCTGCCCGATCACCGATCGCGCTTGATTCTGGATCTGGATAGCACCGTGGTCACAGTCTATGGCCGTCAGGAAGGAGCTGCGGTTGGCTACAATCCGCGCTACCGAGGCAAGCGGTCCTATGACCCGCTACTTTGCCTAGAAGCAAACTCCTCGTTCTTATGGGATGTAGAACTGCGGCGCGGCGATGCCGGCACCTGGGCGGGCAGCGTCGAACTCTTGGCCTGTTGTTTTCACTCTAGTCCTTCCGACATTCGCGAGGTTCGAGTGCGGGCCGATGCAGGCTTCGGCTACGGGCCGGTTTTGGACATGCTGGAAGCGCATCCAGCCCAATACGCTGTGGTCGCGCGAATGACCCCCTCACTGAAATATGCGCTCGGAGGTTTAAGGTATGCACGGCTGAATCCACGGTGGGAGATCGCAGAATTTGATCATCGTCCCTCCGATTGGTCTCAAGCACGCCGTTGCATTGTGGCTCGGAAGTTGATCGAGGAGGCCGATCCGGAGCCGACTCTGTTTACCTTGGAGCGTTATGCGTATCGAGCCTGGCACACGAACCTGCCGCTGACGCCGGCAGGAGTGTGGCAGTTCTACGACGGCCGCGCCGAAATGGAACCACGCATTCGGGAGCTGCGTGAGGACTTTGCGCTGCGGAAGATTCCGACTCGTGCTTTCGCGGCCAACGCTCTCTATCTGGAAGTAGTTCGGTTGGCCTACAATTTGGTCACGGCTTTTCAACGGACATGTCTTCGCGAGGAATGGCAAAGCATGACCTTGAGCAAACTACGCCACAGACTCTTGTGGCTGCCGGGCGAACTTACTCGCCCGCAAAATCGACCTATTCTTCGGTTAGCGATATCGCCCTTCACCCAAGAGCGGGCGGATCAGATACTCCATCGGATTCATAGGTTAAAACCACTGGACAGCTAAAGCTACTTTTCTGAAAAGTCATCGACTGCTGCAAACATTTTGGGGACGAATGCTAGATTTTCGGCCACTTTTGAAGGAAATGAGTGAAATTCACGCCGGATCTAAGGAGTACGGTACACGGTCTACTTCCTGAAACAAAGCGCCTGGTGTTGGACTTAAAGACATGACCTACTTGGATAGTTTTGGCCTCGGAGTACTGGTGGGCGTCTATTTGTCCGCCAGACGGCAGGATTGTAAGCTGAGGCTCATCAATGTGAATCAGCAGGCGAAGGGCGTTCTACGAATTACGGACCTAACTTACCTCGTTGAGTGACAAGACGAATTCGTGAAGGGCCGATGATTGCGTTGGAACTACTCCAAATCCAACTTCACTTTGACTGTTCGAAACAAAGCAATCAACTACGAACGTTCTTAGCTAGCCTTTTGTAAGAAGTTTTGCACCAATGAGGCGCCTGCTTCTGTGTAGTTCTGCTGCTCGAAGTTAAGCGGCCAACGCTTCGCTGCTTCCGTGAGTAACTTCTTGCCGATACCCTTTCTCTGTCGTGGGTCAACGATGATACAGAAGTTTCCTGCTCGTTCAAGAAATCGGCTGTCTGGGTTTTCGACCGTGGCTAGCCAGTGTCCATCCGGCGCAGGGAAACTGGCGGGATAGAAGGGTCGAGCACGACGTCGAGAGGAGCCGGATCGTAACGGTACATGAACTGAAACGCCGCGCCCCGCCAGCGAAAAAGTGAAGAAGCTCGTTCGAATCACCGGTTACGCCTCAGGAGTAAACAGCCTCCGATGAACGAGAAGATACCCACGATCACAGCCATGGCAGTGGCCGCCCAAAAGACCGGACCGTGCATGCCATGGTGAAATGCCTCAGTAGAAAAGTAATGGATCGCATGTGCGAAGTGCAGCGTAGTGAGGAGGACAGCAATTCCGCTGATGACCTTCAGGGTTCGCATCTTGGCTCCTATCTTCTATCCTATTTGCGACCAGGCTGTTTCTCGAACTATGTATTGGGCGCAACCAATATCCGTGAAGAAGAGTAGTCGCGAGGGTTACGATGAAGAACCTTAGCACGTCATTTCCGATGAGTCTGCTAGTCGCGTCGGTTGCGCCACAACAACCCACGATCGGAGCTGCAACGGTATAGCGGATTTGTCGGCAATCCAGAAACTGCGAATTTCTCTGGCGGTAAGTGCCTCTCTGGCGAGTAGGGGGGTCTTACTGGTGCGGTCAGCGTGTTATAGGCGCAGGTGAGCCGCGGACAGACTTTACCCATGCGAAGGCGACGACGTAAACTTCCACCGTGCACATGGCACAAAAACTGAGTGAGGGCGTTCTTCCGACCGCTGCATTTCGGTACCGGCGAGTCCTGACATGGGCCAGCGCAATATCTTTTGTATCCATCCTCCTGGCCTTCTGGGGATGGTTTCCGAAGGGCGAGAGTCGATTCCTTGGACTGCTCTTCCTGTTGCTCGTTTTGCTCCCCTACGCCTTCATCCCTTTGCGCCTGTACGGCCAGAAGCTTAGGAGCGGTCTCAATCTTGCGCTCGCCATGGGTTGCGCGTTATGTGTCCCAGGAATCTACTTGGTCCGTTTTGCTTTTACGTGGGACAGGCGTTGGTGGATCCTTGGCAATCTAATTTTGGCGTTGTCGATGCAGCCGATCCTGATCGTCACCGCTGGAAAGATACATATTCACCTGCCTCGTCTAAAGCATTCCCGTCTGAAGCTGTTGGTGAGTCTTGCGTACGGATTCTTGCTGTTCGTATTGTTCTGGCTTTTCTATTCGCCCGTCCCTTTCCAGATCAATAAAAACGAACACTCTGCGATGAAGTATTTAGCGGCCTCGGCAATGGCAGCTTTTGCGGACGCTTACCAACATGAAGGCCTCTATCCAGAGGCCCTTGATAACTTGGGACCGAACTCTAGTCCGAAGTGCACGTCAACTCCCCACGTAATAGACCACGGCAACCCAACAGGTTACCTTTTTGAGTACCGTGGTGTTCAACCGTCGACCACGTTGCAGGGTTGCAGTCGGTTCAAGGGCTTTGCAATGACAGCCCGCCCGGTTGTTTTCGGCAAGACGGGCATCCGGAGCTTCTGTGTAGATAGAAGCTTAAGCATCCACTTCACATCCGAGAACCGACCCGCCAACGTCAGCGATCCGGCGGACTTTACAGTGTGGCTGGAGCACAGGCCGCAATGAGAGTTCCTTCCTCTGCTTAGAACTTGTGCTAAGTCCGCATAAGTTCCGAATGATCAGCAAGCCGGAGTGCGACCTGTAAAGCTGCTGAAGGTGATTGTCTGGAGAGGAGGAACTCGATCAGGCCGTGTCCCATCGCCCGTAGCCTACAAGGCGGAGCGGAGAAGTAACTAGGTTGGGGTCGAATCATCGGCAAAACGGAAATAAATTCCCATTTCCGGAAATGGGTCACGAAGTCGGGAAGATTATGCGTGCGCCGCGACCGTGGCCGGCAGGGTGAACTGAAAAGTTGCACCCCGCCCGGAGGTCTCGCTAACCCACAAGCGGCCGCCATGCGATTCAATGATCGACCGACTGATGGGCAGCCCCATACCAGTGCCATTATTCTTGGTCGTAAAGAATGCTCTGAAGACCTGGTCTGACTTCTCCGGGGGCAATCCCGCACCAGTATCGCTGACCGAGATCAGCAGTTGACCATCGCCAGCTTCCGACTTGATGGTAAGTTCATCTCCATCAGTCGTTTCCTTCATGGCATCGATGCCGTTGAGCATGAGGTTCATGAAAACCTGCTGCAGTTGGACACGGTCTGCCATGACCTTAGGAAGATCCTCAGCAAGCTCGGTGCGAATTGAAATCGAGTAGCGGTTCGCTTCGCTGCGCAGCAGCGCAATCATTTCGCGAATGAGTTCATTTACATCAACCAACTCCTGCTGCAACCCGCCCTTCTTGAACAGCAAGCTGATTCTGCCAATGATGTCAACTGCGCGCGTTACGTCTTTAACGAGCCTCGATGCGGCTTCGCGTGCCTCTGCCACGTCGGGGTTATCGCGACCAAGCCATCGCAGGCAGGTCTTAGCGTTTGTTACTGCTGCGGAAATCGGCTGCTTGATCTCGTGTGCCAGCGAAGCGGTCAGCTCGCCCATGGTGGTCACTCTATTTATGTGCGCCAGATCCGCCTGCGCCTGACGCAATCGTTCGCGCTCTTCCCGCGCCAGCTTCCGTTCAATGGCAATGCCGGCTAAATGCGTAGCCATTTCCAGGGCGCGCGTCTCAGCTGGGCTCGGACCGCGCGGTTCGCGGTAATACATTGCAAACGAGCCCAGCGCCATGCCCGAATGCGCGAGTATGGGAGTGGACCAGCACGCGCGGAACCCATAGGGCTCGGCCACGGCTCGGTACGGCTCCCAGAGCGGATCCTGGAGAATGTCGGTGACGACAACTGGTTCTCTGCGGTACATGGCCGTGCCGCATGATCCTGCTTTCGGTCCGATGCAAAGCCCGTCGATGGCCTTGCTGTAGGCCTCAGGAAGGTTGGGGGCGGCGCCGTGCCGCACACGCTGCCCGTCTTCGTCGAGGAGCAGGACAGAGCAAAGCAAACCGGGAAATTGGGCCTCCACAACGCGCACCAGGTTCTCCAGTATTTCCTCCAGCGGAGCATCGCGCGCTATCATCTCCAAGATATGACTCTCGCCGTCGCGCAGCGCCTCCGCCCGCTTGCGTTCGGTGACGTCAATCGAGCTACCCACGAATTGCACCAAATTCCCGGATGCGCTTACAACCGGATGTCCAACGGTGTGGATGTATCTGACGGTGCCGGCCGGAAGAAGGATTCGGTATTCCATTTCGTAATGCGACTTTTCACCTATGGCTCGATCGATTGTTGTTTGCCATATGGCTCGATCCTCCGGATGGACGCGCTGCCGCCGTTCCTCCCAAGCCGGCACACCCGCTTCCGGATCGAAGCCGAATATCCGATACCATTCCTCGGATAGATGCAAGGCGTCTCGTCCCTGTACCCGCCAGACCCAACTACCCGTATGTGTGAGCCTCTGCGCTTCGGCCAGATAACCCTCGCTCCGGCGCAGCGATTCTTCCGCTCGCTTGCTCTCGGTGATATCCGTCACCGCCCCCACGAATTCAAAGTTGCCCGATTCATCGTTTGTTGAGGGATGACCCACAACTCGAACGTACTTCACCGAGCCATCCGGCGTCAGTAGCCGATGTTCAAACTCAAAAGCCTTCCTATCCCGTGCTACTTGATCGAGCGTTTCTTGGACGAAGGCTCTGTCCTCCGGATGTGTTCGCTGCACTATGACTTCCACGGTAGGTTTGTTGCCGGGGTCGTATTCAAGAATTCGAAACGTTTCGTCTGACCAGACGATATGCCCACTCGAAACACTCCAGCCGAAACTGCCGGTGTGGCTCGCTCTCTGTGCTTCCGCTAAATAAGCCTCACTCCGCAGCAGCGCCTCCTCGGTGCGCTGACGTTGGAGAACTTCCTTTGTCAGCTCGCTGTTGACGGCCGTTAATTGACTGGTCCGTTCTATGACACGTTGTTCGAGTTCCTCATTCAGGCGTTTGATTTCCGCCTTAGCTTGTTTGTGCCCGGCGGTCTCGATAACGTCCCAACTTCCGCGCCGCCTTGTCACTGCAAATTGATGTGTTCGCACTACATCTAGGATTTCTGCAGCTCCGCATGCGGCAAGCGGGTACGTGCATAGTACCGCCAGACGCTGATTGGCGACCGCCAGGTTGAGTGACTCTTCGTATTCACAGAAATCCTTCCAGTCCTTCTTTTCGAGCCAGGCAGTATCTCCTGTCACTCTTACGCCGGCGTAGCCTCTGGCCGATGCGTTCGCAAGCTTCTCGTTCCAACCGTTAATCACTCTGTTGAGATCAAACGTACCATCCTGGAAATACCATTCGCGAGCCGTGACAATCTCTATGCTGCGATCCGCGAGGTATTGATCCAGGTCAGGAACAACTCGTTTTAATGCATGTCTGGCGTCTTCCCACGAAAGCGGTTCGGCAACCACCCACAGGCAGAACTCCCGGTTCTCCAATCCAGTTTTGCAGTAGGAGACCACTGTTTCGAGGAGATCCGCTGTGGTCTCGTAGAACAGACAAAAGTGTGTACCCCAAGCTATGTCGCCGACGGCGTCGACTCCGGTCTTCCGCATCTCGGTCACCATCGCGGTTACCTCCGATACTTCATCTTGGAAAACTTGCTTTTGCGGGTGCGCTCGGCGACGGACAAAACTGCAAAACTGCGGCGTATTAGCGGTAGTAACGTCGGGGATGCAGCGTTCCACTGCGCCATGGCTTACCTCACCTGGATCGCGCAGATCGTAACCTTCGGATGATAGCGCGGTTGTTCCAGCTTGACAAACCCAAGCTGTGCTTGGAAGAGCTGTGCTCTTTCAGTTTTGATGGAAATGTGATGGCGGCTTCCATCGAGGAATCCGGCGGAAGTTTCGCCATCGCTGGTGTACGCCCGCTGTTTCGCTGCCCTTTTCTGAACAGTCGCTTGCGCACGAAAGACGGCCAACGCTTTATCGGTAGTGCCGCGGTTGACACCAGCGCGCTGCCCCTCAACGTCATCACGAACTGGACGGCAGAACCCCCCCCGGGAAATGACCTCGGGGAAACAGGACTGGAAGCTCGTGCTGGGTAGGGTATACCACGGGCGGGATACGCGACTCGACCGTACCGTCGCCATCAAAATTCTGTCCCGAGAAGGCGAAAGTTGGCGCTTAATCGTGCAGGACAACACTTAGGAGCGAATTGTGGACCTGAAATCCGCCGTTGTAGTGAATGAAACCTAGTTTCCTGAATTTATTCATGAAAAAACTGACTCGCGAGCGCGTCGTGCCAATCATTCCCGTCAGCATCTCTTGGGAAACTTTAGGAAGCGTCTTTTGCGGTTGGTCTTGCTTGCCGTAGCGAGCAGCAAAAGAGTCCGAGCCAGCCGTTTCTCGCTGGAGTTAAAAAGCTGATCGATCAAATCCTCCTCGATTCGCATATTCCGTGAAAGCATATAAAACAAAAAGCGGTCGGAGAGGGCATGTTCAGCGTGGAGCACGCGCAGCATCTCTTTTTTCTCAATGACCAATACAGCTGTCGGTGTAATCGCCGTGGCCGTTCCCATGCAAACACGCTGACCTGCCAGACACCCCTCACCAAAGAAGTCGCCCGGCTCCAGTATTCCCAAGACCGCTTCTTTGCCGACCGCATTGACAACGGAGAGCTTTACACCGCCTTTTTGAATGTACATCACACTCGTAGCCGGATCACCTTGAGCAAAGATCTTCTGTGATCTTCGATACTCCACGATTTTTCGCGACGCCCCAGCCGAATCGAGAAAGGCTTGGACATCGAAAGCGCACCTTTCCTTGAGTTTTATTTTGGATTTGGTTTTGCTTGAACTCACGATCTCTTTCATGACTGCACCGCTTAAAGCAAATAGTAGTGGAATCGCGCAAACCATACAAGTTCTTTATCTACAGGTTATTGGCGCACCACTGATGTACCGTAACGGTTAACTTAAAATCAAAAACTGTATAATATTGAACAGACGCGAATTACCTTGTAAGCATAACTTTTACATACTTAGAATGTACACATGTTCGGGGGCCAGCACAGTAAAGGGGAGGACTGGCCCCCGCGAATTTTTTCTAGCTTCCAATGGTTTCGACCCCACAACCCCGCCTCAAGCGAGACGCCCCGAGCGGATCAGAAGGCAGACATCCGCCTTTGCACATCCTTTTTGTTCATAGTCAGGTAGCGGAAGTTGAGCGCTGCCTGCAGGAGCTCGGCAAGGTGCATTCCACGGTCAGCGCGGAGATAGTTGAAACTCCCGAGGAGTTTAGCGAACGGCTGGGCTCGCACGCCTATGACCTTGTTGTCGCCGAGTATCCCGTCCACGACTGGCGGGAAACGCAAGCACTGGAGCTCCTACAGATGTCGAAAAGGCGGATCCCGTTAATCTTCATCGGTGGCACCCTGCAACGTGAGACGGTGGCGGAGTTCATCACAAGAGGCGCCTACGATTGTATTGAAATGAGTCACATTGGTCATCTTCCCGTAGCCGTTCATCGGGCTCTGAATGAGCAAGCATTGCGCGATGAACGCGACCAAGCCCAAAACGGCTTGCGGCACTCGGAAGCACGTTACCGCGCCTTGGCAGGAAATCTAAGCTACGGAATTTGCCGCTGCGACCTCGACGGCAAATTTCTCGAAGTGAACGATGCCATGGTGAAAATGCTCGGCTATGCGTCAAAACAGGAACTGTTGGGGGTAAATCTTGCGAGTGACCTGATGCAAGATCCTGTCAAACGAGCGCAATTGTTGGGGCAACCAGACCCGCAAGGTTCAGTCGACCCCGTCGAAATAGCATGGCAACGGAAAGACGGCACCATCCTGAAGGTCCGGGTCAGCGGACAAGAAGTGCTGGGTGAGCAGGGCAAGTTGGACGCATACGAGGTCATCACGGAGGATGTCACCAAACAGCGCCAACTGGAGGATCATCTGCGTCATCAGGCGGCTCGCGACCCACTGACAGGACTGGCCAACTACCGCCACCTTGCGGAAGTGCTGGATACGGAAATCAAGCGTTCCGAGCGCACGGGACGGGAGTTTGCCCTGCTGTTATTCGACCTGGATGGCTTGAAGCAAATCAACGACCGCTACGGGCACACGACGGGAAGCCATGCACTCTGCCGTGTGGCTGATGTTTTGAGCTTCTGCCGGGACACCGATACGGCGGCCCGCTACGGCGGAGACGAGTTTGCGGTTGTTTTACCGGAAACAGGCGCAGAGGCAGCCGACCAGGTGGCGCAACGCATCTGCGCCGGCATCGCCAATGACGGGATGGGACCGAAGCTTTCCGTCAGCATAGGCGTTGCAGTTTATCCCCATGACGGTGAAAGTATCGAAGCCCTCTTACGGAAGGCTGACGCGGCTATGTACTCGATGAAGGCCAAAAAACGCGAGCTTATGACGCGAGGTGACGCGTTGCCTGCCAAATATGGCCCGCACCCATAGCCGAACGGTAGGCTATTACACATAAAATCTAAGTCCAAGCTCCGACAGCGAAAAGGAGCTTGCCGATTTGCTCCGTGTCGCACGGAATTCCGGGCTTGTTCTCAGTGGTCCGTTCTTAAGAGGTAATGGAGGTTTTGTTTTCGGCTTCGCAGATGCAGTTACCGGGCGACGGAACATGTGGGGAAGCGCGCTCACCTCGATTTTAGCTTGCACGGTTGGGATCACAGGCCCAGCTTCATAACTCTGAGCAGAGTCTCCTGCAGCTTAATGAGGTCTCTTTCACGCTCATGCTCTTCCTTGGTGCGATCATTCAACGCCTCTTTCAAGAGCATCAAGTTACGCCGAAACTCGAGTTGAGCCAGAACCAGACGACTGAGAGCCTTGAGCGCCGCCTGTTGGTCGGGGCCAAACTCGCGCGGGATCCGATCGATCACGCAAATTGTGCCCAGCGCATTGCCCTCCCCGTCGATCAGCGGGGCTCCTGCGTAAAACCGGACCTTTGGTTCCGACACAACGAGTGGATTATTTCGAAATCGTTCATCGTCCAGAGTGTCCGGTACGACAAAAACGTCGGGTTGCTGAATGGCAGTGGCGCAAAAGGCGATTTCGCGAGTAGTTTCCAAAATGGAGATTCCGACTTTCGACTTAAACCATTGCCGATCTTCATCAACGAGCGAGATCAGGGCAATCGGCGTCTTGCAGATGATGGAGGCTAACAGAACAAGGTCATCAAAGGCCTGTTCTGGCTCAGAGTCGAGGATAGCGTAATTATGGAGAGCCGCGACCCGAGCGGCTTCGTTCTTCATCGGCTTGGGAGTTACCATCGTTGATCCCCCGCCCGACCCAATGACAACGTGCTTCTTTCAAGTGGAACACAAGAGCTTTAAAGCTTCAGGCCTGTTGCAGTTTTTCTCGCCGTTCTGGCGTTAGAGTCTTTCGCAACCCATAGACCGGATCCCTAGGATGGTCAGATGGCCGTGGCGGCTCTCTTGAAAGATGCGACCGCGTCTTCTGTCCTGCCGAATATCTCAAACACTGTAACAAGCTTGGTAATCTGCAGCACTTCTTTTGCGTGACTACCGAGGTTGGCAAGCTTGATGTCAGCGCCGATTTTCCTGGCCGAAGCGTAGAGAGCCACAAGAGTACCCAGTCCGCCGCTATCGATGCGGGTGACAAGCGCTAGATCCAACACGATTTGACGGGAGTGATCCAACAAGTCCTTCACGCGAAGGCGCAGTGACCGTGACTCCTCGCCAAAGTAAATGACACCGCTGAGACGCACGACGATAACCTCATCTATCTTGCTGGTGGTGATGCTAAGGGCCATGACACCCTCCCGCCACAACCGCGTAACGGCGCGGATGTGACCGTCGGTTGATCCCTAAGGGAGGGCTGCTGGTCACAACGTATTCTCTTTGGATGCGGATAACAAGCCCCCGATAATCTGTTGGGGGGCGTGAGTTCCACACGAGCGAGCTGTTTAGCGTCATCGGAAAGATGATGCAGGACCGCCGCAAGACTGAATCTGTCGAAGTCGCAAAACCTGGAGCCGCTATGATCAATACTTGGTGTTGCCCCGGTATCGCGCAGAGCGAGAACTGGCCATATCACTGCAACGGTTTTTGTTCGTGCGCTCGCAGATCCGCAGTCGTGGCGTCTAGTTTCTTCAGCATTGTCTGAACCTCGGGATTGGACTGGAAGCGTTTCCACACCAGACCAGTTCGGTAGTTTTCGGCCATCACGGTGATCGGCGCCTGGTTCAAACCCATATAGATTGGCGACCACCAATCATCATCAAGATTGTAGGCGTCGATTGGACCATAGATGCCCCACACACGATCGCCGAGATCGCGATAGAAATGTTTGAACGCTGCCATGGAGGCGTCCGGCGTATACGGGAATGACGCCAGCGCGCCAGTAGGAGCCAGCGTTCCTTTATCGTCCTGCGCATCCGGTGCCTCGGGGACATAGCCTCGTGGTCCATCGCTCGCGGTGATGCCCCATGCATCAGCGCCGTAAGTCTTATGTTTGCCCGGATTGTCGATGGCGTAAGCGCGATTGATCAGCGCGAGGTTCCGATTGTTCTCAAAATAATTGGTGTAAAGATCGGTAAGCGAATGCGGATCGAAGCCCAGGTACGAATAGTGAGCGAAAAATAGCGGTCCGCCGCTGCCAACTCCCACATCGAGCTTGATTCCGTAATACTTGGTCCCGTTTGCGTAGTGCTCGCCTGCTGACGAGCCCGACCATCCTTTGCGGTAAAGCTTGGCCGCTTCCGATTGGCCCGCCCAGCCGGTGTAATAAAGTTCCGGCGCAACGCCATGTGTAGGCGACGCCATCGCAAGGAGATAGACAATCATCGTTTCATTGAAGCCAGTCAGCCGATGATTGATGAACCAGCTCCACTCTGGCGTCCAATGCCAGTACAACGCGTCGCGGTCCTGCGACTTGCGGTACCAGTCCCACTCCACCGTTTCCCACAGATGGGTGATGCGCTTTGCCAGCGCGCTCTCCTCTTCGGTCGAGCGGTTGAAATACTGACGCGCAGCGAGAAGTCCTTCTATCAGAAACGCGGTTTCGACCAGATCGCCGCCGCTATCGATTACATCGAACACAGGAAGGGACTGACCGGTTCTGCCATCCATGAAGTGAGACCATGCGCCGTGGTAGCGCCGTGCTCTTTCGAGAAACGTCGTGATGCTGTTGAGCCGCTCGACACCCTGTTCACGCGTGATGAAGCCGCGCTCCACCCCCACGACCAGAGCCATGATGCCGAATCCGCTTGCGCCGGTTGCGACGACGCGATCGTTGCCGGGGAGATTTTCGCGAATCATGCCAGAGTCAGGATGCGCTCCTTCCCAGTAATAACGGAAACACGCTTCCTCGAGCATCGTAAGAAGTTCGTCGTCGGTCATGCTGTGCGTTGCAACAGAGGTGATCGCTGACGGCCGGGACTCGCGATAGTTCGCATCAGATGCGACAACCTTGTAATAAGCCTTCTGGCCAACTTTGCCGAGAAAATCCGTGTAACGATACACGCCCGGAGTCTGCATCCCGATCGGCTGGAAGTTCGCGCCGTCGAATGAACGGTAAACGATGAATCGGCCAAGAGCAGCCTCGTTTTGCGAATGGGAGGCAGGAGCATCCCAGGTCAAATCAATGTGGCGCTCGTATCCGTGGGCCCGAAGATTCATCGGGGCCTGAGGGGCAGACTTGGTGTCCGCCGTCGAAGAAGAAGCATTTTCAATTCGGACTTCATCAATAAACAAGGTATGCAAAGCCGAGTCAGCTACTCCCTGCTCGAAAATCAGCGAGTTGAGTCGATGTGGATCGAACGAAGTTACGGATCCGGCTTTAATTCTGGCGAAGGGAATACGAACTCCCGTCCAGGTCTTTGCCGGAAGGTTACCGGAGAACTCGCCCACTCGGATTGCCTCGGAAAATCCACGATTGGTGTCATGTAAACGAAGCCCGGGAAGCGCCGCGGCCGCAATTTTTTCCTCAGAGTACAGCCAAAACAAGAGCGTGTTCCCTTCGAACAGAATTTCCCGGTCACGGAACTCCAGCACCTTGATCTGCGCGGCCCAAGAACCACCGGATTTGGACTGCCAGGAGACGCGAAGCGAATTAGGCGGCGTGAAGAATACTTCAGAACTCAGCGGGAGTTTCTGATCGAGAACCTCGAGCGTGCTTGGCTCGACCGCTTTACCGGAAGAGTAGAAATACGACGATGTGCGGGGCCCGTTGTCAAAAAAGATATGGCGATAGTAGGAAGTCTGTGCGGAACTGCGAGGAGCCGAGGTCAGGAGAAACGCGGCAAGAACTATAGCGCTGACTACCGACCTGCGGCGCGTGCCAGCGCACCCCAATCGCCTTCGCAACCGATTCATTTGAAGTGCCGAATGCAGGAGAAGCATTTTGCGCATGGACCCGGTTGTTCTCCAGTATCGCCTTAGCTCACTTCGAATCGGTTTAATCGCGTATCCAAAGCCGAATCTCAGGCCCACCTTGCTGTCGAGCCTTGGGTTCGGTTTGAGTCCTACACACTGTTACGGATAGACAGGCCCCAATATCGAATTTAACAATCGTTGACAACCGGATTTTACATGACTATATTCCCAAATTGTAGTACTTAACCGATTTAGTAGAAAGTTGGCGTGGGCAAGGGGGCCTGGCCAGCGACTTTTCTTAAGGGGTGGCAAAATGAAAATGGGGAAAATAGTGATCAGGGGAATGCTGTCTCTGATCTGGTTGAGTGTTTTCCTTCCTGGAGCCTCGGCTCAATATCGCGCCGGCATTCAGGGAGTCATTCTTGATGCACAAGGGGAGGCAGTACCCGCTGCGACGGTCACGTTAACTAACCTGGAGACGAACAAGACTTCTGAGGTCTCCAGCGAGGACACTGGAATATATAACTTTCTCAGCCTGCCGCCGGGACATTACCGGCTCGAAGTCGAAAAAGCAGGTTTCAAGAAGCAAACTTTAGAAGACATTGAAGTTGCTGGCGAGCGAACCCAGGGCGTTAATATCACGCTGGAAGTAGGAGATGTCACGCAGTCGGTGACCGTCAGCGGCGACACCGTCCCTGCCTTGGAAACAGAAAACGGCAACATCTCCGGCACACTGAACAGCAACGATATTCAGAATCTTCCCTCGCTCGGCCGCGATCCTTTTCAACTCTTGCGTCTAGCGCCCGGTGTCTTCGGAGACGGCGGGCACTCCGCCAACGGCGGCTCGCAAAATCTTCCCGGTAGCCAGGGACCAGGCGGCACGGGTGCCAACGCTTCCATCTTTCAAACGGAAAATCAGGTGCAGGTCAACGCCAATGGACAACGCAACACTGCCAACAGCTTTCAGGTAGACGGCGTTTCCGTGAACAGTCTTGACTGGGGCGGCGCCGCCACCATCACTCCCAACGAAGAATCCATCAAGGAAGTTCGCGTGACTGCAAACTCCTACGATGCGCAGTATGGTCGCACCAGTGGCGCCCAGGTCGAATTGGTTTCGCAAAACGGCACCAACGACATTCACGGTAGTCTTTTTCTGAAAATCGACCGTCCCGGTCTGAACGCCAAACAGCGCGAATTCGGCCAGGGCATTGGCGCAGTCACACGCGTCACGGACCGTTTTAATCAATACGGCGGCAGCGTCGGCGGCCCAATCATCAAAAATCGCGTATTCGCGTTCTTCTCTTACGAAACGCTCCGGCTGAATTCGGTAGCGATCAATACCAACTGGGCCGAGACGCCGCAATTCCTCAGCCAAGGCACACCAGGGAGCATCGCCGCCAGTCTATTGAGTTTCCCCGGTGAGGGCACTGCCATTAATAGCATCATTCCCAAGACGTGCGAGTCTGCAGGCTTTGCCACCGGTGTGAACTGCAATCCCATCGGCGCGCAGGGCCTGGATATTGGTTCGCCCCTCGTGGGCCAGCCGTTAGGAACACAAGATCCAACCTTTGGTGGTGCAACCACACCGTTCGGCGTCGGCGGCGGCCTGGATGGTGTTCCCGATATCGCCTTCGTCCAAACTACAAATCCGAATCAGGTTACGGCGACCCAGTACAACGGCCGCTTAGATTTTCAGGTCACGCATAAGGATCTCATTACCTTCAGTATCTATTGGGTCCCGAATGACAAGACTTCTTTCAACGGCAACCCTCGTCCTGCGAATCTTTGGCACTCCGACCGGCTCAACGAGAGCGGCGCTCTCCTGTGGCAACACACCTTCGGGCCTACTCTGATAAACGAGGCGCGCTTCAACGTATCTCGCTGGTGGTTCAACGAACTGCAATCGAATCCCCAGAACCCTTTCGGTCTGACTCAAGACGTTCTCAACACATTGGGAAACATCAGTGGCTTTACGTTTGTCTTCGGTGCCAACGGACCGGGGATATTCTATAAGACCTCCTACAACTTTCATGATGGTGTGACCAAGGTATTCGGCCGTCACACTCTGAAAGTTGGCTTCGATCTCTATCGCGATCAGAACACCGACGCCAATGCCGGTGGCGCTTTGCCCCAATATTTTTTCCAAAATCTTTGGGACTTCGCTAACGACGCTCCCCTCCAGGAGCACGCCACTTTCAATCCCCTCACCGGCGCTCTGACCCAAACCCGTCATTACATTCGTTCCAACAGCTATGCCGGCTATGTTCAGGATGATTTCAAGGTTCGTCCCAACTTCACGCTCAACGTCGGCCTTCGCTACGAGTACTTCGGCCCGATTTACGAAAAGTTCGGCAATCTCGATGTCGCTCAAGTCGGCCCGGCCAGCGCACCTCTCACCGGCGCCTCCGTCCGCGTCGGCGGTGATCTCTATAACCCCAGCCACAACAACTGGGGACCGCAGATTGGTTTCGCCTGGAGCCCCGGCTCGCTTCCGTTGACACATCAACAGATGAATAATCGCCTGGTAATTCGTGGCGGATTTGGCATCGGGTATAGCCGCTCGGAACAGGCCATCTTCTTGAACGGTCGCGGCAATCCTCCGCTCGTCGCCACCGATGACTTGTTCGGTTCGAATATCCTTTATGCTCCTTCCGGCGATCCTCATAACTTAAATGGGTATCCCGCGAATCCTAAGACCATCGTGGCCTTCAACTCCGCCAATTTACCGGCGAGTGGTGCACCGGTCAGCCTGGTCGCTTTTGACCGTAATTTGCCTACGCCCGTGACATATCGGTATTCGCTTGGCACTCAATATGACCTCGGCCACAACTGGATCTTTACAGTGGGATATCAGGGCAGCCTGAGCCGCCATTACACGCGGAATCAGAACCTTAATCTGGTCTTCTTCCAGGACCTTAACCCGCAAATCCAGAATTTCCAGCGCTTCACCAATGACTCGAATGGATCCTATAACGCGCTGTTAACAGAGCTACAGCATAGATTTTCGAACACTTTTTCGATCGACGCCCAGTACACGTTCTCCAAGGCGGAAGACAACCAGTCCGGGGATTTCCATGGGGACTTCGACAACGGGGTGGATCCATTTGACCGCCGGGCTGAGTTTGCTCCTGCCGATTTCGATGTCAGGCACAATTTCAAACTCTATGGGATCTGGACCCCTCGCATTTTCCGAGGCTCTAACAGCTGGCTCGAAAAGATCGTAGGAGGCTGGACGGTCACCGGCATACTCAACGCCCATACCGGTTTCCCCTTTACTCCATTCTACAATGTCCAGGTTGAGGGCGGCTCTGGCGGAACATGCAGCCTCGTTTACGTGAACAGTAACTTCTGTACCGTCCGTCCAGCCGCTTTCCTTGGCGGAGCACACTCTGACATGAGCAACGCGGGATTTGAGCAGGGCAGCAGCAACTTCCCAAATCCTTCGACTTCCTACTTCTCGCCACCCGACCTCACTGCAGGCGGGATTCCGCCAGCGCCTGGCGTAGCCCGCAACTCCTTCCGCGGTCCGCGCTATTCCTCGATTGATGCTACGCTCGGCAAGGCTTTCGGATTGCCACACATGCGCATTTTGGGTGAAAATGCGAAAATAGATATTCGCGCTAACTTCTACAATCTTTTCAATCAACTCAACCTAGCCCCACTTCCCAGTCAGAACATTGGCACGATTCAAGTCAATCCGACGCTGGGTACGCAAACGGTAACCGGCGCCAACGGCAGTTTCGGTGTCGCCACCAACGCCCTGGCCGGGCGCGTGATCGAAGCGCAAGCTCGTTTCAGCTTTTAACCCAGTGAAGCACTCCGGCGACTAACCCCTGCCGGGTTCTTCACCACCCCTGGAAGCTGTTAGCCGTGGACGCGAATCACGTCCCAGTTGACAGCTTCTTTTTTTGACCACGCCCCACCGAATCCGCAATTTGGCGTCGACGTTCAGGAATCCCGCCTGTTGAGCACGAGAACGGGCGCGCAAGCTGTTGCGTTGTCGCTTTATTTTCTTGCTGGCTGCGGTGGGAACATACCTCGCGATTTTTCCTAAGTGACAGCTAACGAATAAATGTGGCAAAGTCAGCGGCGCAATGATTCGCCATTCACAGTGAGAGTGGCCGCGATCCGCTCCTCACCATTCATTCGAATTGGAACTGCCTTGGGGCTGGCGTGGACTGCGGCTGCCTTCGCACACCCTGCCCAGGCTGACAGCCTGACCATCGCCTACGCCGTAAGCCAAAATCAAACCGCCATTGTCAGCCTTGGATTTACTGTGGTGGATTTCACCGGTTCAGTCACAAATAACTCCGGCGCCGCCATAACCTTTCAATTGACCGGAGTTCTCCATAATTTCGAACCCTACGTGGCATCGTTTGGGGATGGAATCCCATTCCCTGGGATCACGCTGGGACCGGGCGCAAGCACCGGAGTCATCGATTTGGCGATGGTCACGCTGCAGCCGTTCGATGCGACCCTGCCCTATCCCGGCCATGTCGGAATTGCGCTCCAAGCCATCAATCCAATGTCGGGGTCTATTTTCACGGAAAACGATGTCTCCATAAACGTGGTCACAGCCACGCCGGAGCCGTCCGCGATCATGCTTTTGCTTTCTGCGTTGGGTGGACTGCTGTTTGTCTGCAGCACCCCCGGCAAACTGAAATTACCGGTGCGTATCAGCAATTTCTAGCGTCGTGCTCTCGCCTGCGGTGCTGTCCGGCGCAATCCAAATGGTCACGTGCGCAGGTTCCACGCCGAACTTATTTTCCACGCCCCAGAATGCGAAGGCATCGGCGCCCACCTCGAAAGTCACTTTGCGCGTTTCGCCTGGCGCCAGTGCAGCCTTCTGAAAGCCTTTTAACATCCGCACCGGCATGGCTACGCTGGTCCCTTCGAGTCGAATGTAGAGTTGCGCTAGAGTTTCGCCCGAGCGTGCGCCGCGATTCGTAATTTCGGCGCTCACCGATAGAACAGTCGACTGGCGCGCTGGATCTGCAAGCGCATTCTGCAAAGTCGCAAGCATAAGCTGCTTGGCGCTGGTTTGCGTAGCCCCGTAACTAAACGTGGTGTACGTCAGGCCATATGCAAACGGAAATTGCGGAGTATTCGGCTCGTCGATGTAGCGCGAAATATATTTCGTCTCGCCCTTCTCCGCTGGATGCTCTGGGTCCGCCATGGGGCGTCCGGTGTTAAGCGCGTTGTAGTAGAGCGGCTCCTGCGCGACGTCGCGCGGCCAACTCAGTGGCAGATGCCCGGTTGGTGCGGCGGCGCCGAACAGTACGTCTGTGATGGCATAGCCGGCTTGCACTCCCGGAAACCACGCGGCAAACACTGCTGGCACGTGTTCGAAGGCCCAGGGAAGAGTAAGTGGCCGCCCGCTGAACAAAATCAGCACCACTGGCTTTCCCGTGGCGACAACTTTTTCCAGCAACTCCTCCTGCCGGCCCGGCAGGCCCAGGCGGGTACGAGAAGCGGCCTCGCCGGTCATTGTCGGCGCATCTTCGCCCAGCGCCAGAATCGCAACATCGGAGTTCTGCGCCGCTTCGACAGCAGCCGCTATGTCGCTGTCCGTTCCATCCAGAATGCCGGCGCCTTTCGAATAATGTAGATTCGAATCGCCAAGCTTTTCAGTTAACGCGCGGCGCAACGTCACCGCATCCGCGGCCCGTCCCAATGCTCCCCACGAACCGATCATGTTCCCGGCATCGTCGCCCAGCGGCCCGATCAGCGCCAGCGAAGAAATCTTCGCTGAAAGCGGCAGGATTGGCGAACCGGAAACCGCTTCGTTGCGCAGCAGTACCAGCGAGTGCATCGCAGCAATCTTGGCGATGGCCACACTCTCCGGACGAAGCATCGCGGATGACTCCTTGCTCTCGTCGGTGTAGGGATGGTCGAACAATCCCATCGCATATTTCACGCGCAGCACGTTGCGCACCGCTTCATCAATGTCGCGCTGCGCAATCTGGCCGGACTCCAACAACTGCATCAGGTGACGGTGATAAACATTGCTGACCATGTCCATGTCCACGCCCGCCTGGAACGCTTTGCGCGCCGCCGTTGCGCCATCATTGGCAATACCGTGTGCTTGAAGTTCTCCAACCGAATTCCAGTCGCTCACCACAAAACCCCGGAATCCCCATTCTTTTCGCAGCACCTGCTTCAACGTGAATGCATTTGCCGTCGTCGGAATTCCATTCAGGGCGTTGAACCCGGACATGAACGTGCCCGCCCCCGCTTCCTCGGCGGCGTGGAACGGCGGCAAATAAAATTGCCGCAGAGTATGTTCGGAAATTTCCGTCGAGTTGTAGTCTCGCCCGCCTTCCGCGGCTCCATATCCCACGTAATGTTTCGGGCAGGCCACAATGCTGTCCGCGGCGTCCAGCCGTTCGCCTTGATACCCGCGTACATACGCGCGCGCCATCGCCGCTCCCAGATAGGGATCTTCCCCCGCGCCTTCCGAGATGCGGCCCCAGCGCGGGTCCCGCGCGATGTCCACCATCGGAGAAAACGCCCAGCGCACTCCGCTCGCCGACGCTTCCAGCCCCGCAACGCGTGCTGCTTTTTCAACAATTTCCGGTTCCCAGGTCGCGGCAAGTCCGAGCGGAATCGGAAATGTCGTGCGATACCCGTGAATCACATCCAGCCCGAAAATCAGGGGAATTTTCAAGCGCGAATTCTCGACCGCGATCCGCTGCAGCGCATTTGTTTCTCGCGCGCTGGTCACGTTGAACAGAGAACCGACTTGGCCCTTGCGAACCATGTCTCTGTCGTCAGTCCGTCCGGAAGTCGGCCCGGTAGCCTGCCCGGCGGAATACTGGACCAGCTGACCGATTTTTTCTTCCAGCGTCATCTTCTGCAGCAGCGCTTCCACTTTTTCATCAAGGCCCGGAGCATTCAGTGGATTGGCTTTTCCAACGTCGCTCTTGATTTGCGGCGCCGCCGTCTGTGCGCAGGAAATCCGCGCCGCGAACGACAGAACGCATAAGGAGAAAACAAGTGCAAGCAAAGAAGTACCGCCGCGAACGTAACCGTTGTGGTCGGCGTGTTTGCGCCGGTGAAGTTTTATGTGTGAGATGATCGCACCTTCGTTTGAAAGAGTGTTTGCAACGGAGAAGTGGCGGTCTCTTCGCCAAGCGGATCAACTGGACTGGTAGACCGGGCTTTTCCGCAAAACTATGCCAGCAGCTTACTCCATGATTTACCCCAGGTAAATCGATTTATCAATAGCGTCCGGTGGATCCGGCCAGGGCCGCCCGGCTGCACCAATGGTGGCGATCGGGATGGCTTGCGGCACGCTTTGACCTGTGCCAGACTACGCAGCCATTACCGCCATGGCGCGCCCCAAATCCCATAAAAGCGGCGTTCCGCAGGAACCCTCGGAACAAAAGGTCAATCTCCGCGAACTGGCTGACCATTTGGCGTTGTCGGTCGCAACCGTATCGCTGGTGATGAACCGCTCGCCCGCAGCCAAGTCCATTCCTCACCACACGCAGGCCCGGGTTCGTGCCGCCGCGCGCGAATTGAACTACCGCCCCAACGTGATGGCGCGCATGTTGCGTCAGCAGCGCAGCTTCACCGTCGGCGTAATCGTTCCGGAAATCAGCGAAGGCTACGCCGCGCTCGTTCTTTCCGGAATCGAAGACCACCTTTTGCAGGAAGGCTACTTTTATTTCGTCGTCAGTCATCGCCACCGCAATGATCTGATCGAGGAATATCCGCGTTTGCTCCAGCAGCGCGCCGTGGAAGGCCTGATTCTTGTGGACACTCTCTGCCAGTCCGGAATTGGCGTGCCCATCGTTGCCGTTTCGGGCCACAAGCACCTTCCCGGCGTGACCAATATTTCCCTGAACCACAGCAAGGCAGCCCGTCTCGCGCTCGATCATCTGAGAAATCTTGGCCATCGCAAAATTGCTTTTATCAAGGGACAAGCCTTCAGTTCCGACACCGAGATACGTTGGAAGGCCATGCGCGCCGCGGCACAGGAACTAAACATTACTGTGAACGACAACTTGACCGTCCAGTTGGACAGCGAATCGCCGACGCCGCAGCCTGGTTACGACATGGTCTGCAAACTGTTGCGGACAGCGCTGCCCTTCACCGCGCTCTTTGCGTTCAACGACATCTCAGCTTTGGGCGCAATTCGCGCGCTAAGAGAAGCGGGGAAAAGAGTCCCGGAAGATGTCTCGGTTATCGGATTTGACGATATTCAAAGTGCGGCGTTTCAGAATCCCGGCCTCACAACCATTCGCCAGCCTCTGCGCGAAATGGGAATGACCGCGGCGGAAACTCTGGTTCGGCGCATTAGTTCGCCAAAAAATTCGGAATACCCAAAGAGCATCGTCGTTGAACCGGAATTAATCGTCCGGGGCAGCACCGCCCCGGCATCATAAGTAGACCATTGAACCCGATGATCTGGGACTCTGCGCTTGGGGCGCGGCACGCGCTTGCCCGGGCGCAAGATTTTAAGCCGCCATTTTTTTCCCTAACATTTCGCAGTTTTTCGGCCGCTCCACATCGTTTCGCGTATCATTCGTCTGTGCGAGTCCTGATTGCAGAAGACGATCCCGGCGTGCAGCGCTTTGTCGCCAAGGGCCTGAAAGAACAGGCCTACGCCGTCGATACCGTGGCTACCGGCCCGGAAGCTCTCGAACAAGCTGAAATCAATTCCTATGACGTGATTATTCTGGACGTCATGCTCCCCGGTCTCAGCGGTTTCGAGGTTTGCCGCCGCCTGCGCCAGGCCGGACTTAAAATTCCCGTGCTCATGCTCACCGCGCGCGATGCCGTCGAAGATCGCATCGCCGGACTCGATCACGGCGCTGACGATTATTTAACCAAGCCGTTTGAATTCCGCGAACTCCTCGCGCGCCTGCGCGCTCTTCTTCGCCGCCCGTCAGAACTCAAACCCGCGCAATTGTCCGTCGCGAATTTGACGCTCGATACCGCCGCGCAAGTTGCCACTCGCGGCGATCGCCGCATTTCTCTTACCCACAAGGAATACGCGCTGCTCGAATACCTCGTCCGCAACACCGGACGCATCGTCGGCCGCGCTGAAATCGCCGAACACGTCTGGGACGAACACTTCGATCCCTTTTCTAACTTGATCGAAGTCTATGTCAATCGTTTGCGCCGCAAAATTGACGCCCCCGGCGAAATTCCTCTGCTGCACACCAAGCGCGGCGCCGGCTACATGCTCGGTATCAGCGAAGAATCCGCTTCGTCTGAACAATCCGCTCCGCCGCAGTCACGCAGCAAATCGAAATCGCCCGGCAAAAAGTACGATGTTTAGTTCTGTCCGCAGCCGCCTCACCATCTGGTATGCCGCTGTCCTTACCTGTACGCTTTTATTCCTTTCGCTGGTCATCTATTTCATCGTCAAACAAAGCGTTTTGGCTCGCACCGATGCCGGTCTCGTCGAACTCTCCGATTCGTTTCTCGCTACCCTCGAAGCGGAATTAACCGACGCGCCTCGGGCCGAAGGAATTACGCCAGCCGCTCGCCAATCCATGCTCGAACATCAATATCCAGGGCACACCTTTGCCGTACTCACCGCCGGCGGCGATTTGCTCGCAACTTCGTCCGATTTGCCCAGCGCAGTTCAACGGGCTCACGCCGAGCCAACTCCACAACTCACTCCAGAGGTCGTGCAAGCATGCCTGGCTTCACTCGCGACTCCATCCAAATCGTTCCGCTCATTTGGGGGCAAGCACGGTGGCGCTCACTGCTACGCGCGAACCTTTTCCGCTGCGGGAAATTCCTACCAGCTCGTGATTCTCGCCTCGCTTCATCCCGAAAGCGCACTCCTGTAAAATATTCGCATCGCTCTTGGCTGGTTGATTCCTTTCACCATTGTCCTCGCCTCT
>WNFP01001937.1_pt1 | contig 23087 bp, 18 predicted proteins | sample 5400201 | NCBI WGS metagenome assembly WNFP01 (sample SAMN13153355, study PRJNA577476) | soil metagenome | isolation source: 115 cm saprolite under Madrone tree | place: USA:California | collected 2016-06-14
CAGCGCCACGGCCCGTCCGCTTTTCCAGGAACGGCGCGCCGAGTTGCTCACCGACTTCGGTAAAGGTGCCGTCGCGATTGTTGTGATGCACAAAATTCCGTTGCCGGTAGGTGGGCAATTGAGGATAAACGTGGCCGTTGACAACCAACAGATCAACCCAGCCGTCGTTATCATAATCAAGAAACCAGGTACCCCAACCAACGTACGGCAGGCTGACGGCCGCCACTTTCGCAGCATAAGAAACATCGGCAAAAGCACCTTTGCCGTCGTTATGGTAGAGGGTGTTGTAGTCGTCGTCGAAGTTAGTGATGAACAGGTCCAGTCTGCCGTCGTGATCGTAGTCTCCCAGAGTCACGCCCATACTTCCCTGTTCGCTTCCGTTTTCGTTGACGGCAGTGCCGGACAGGAATGCAATATCCTTAAAGGTGCCGTCGCCGTTGTTATGATAGAGAAAGTTTGGCGTCGAGTCATTTGCGACAAAGATATCCACCAGGCCATCGCCGTCAAAATCGCTGCAGATCACGCCCAGCCCATAATAGCCGTCCGGATCCGAAACGCCGGCCTTCTTTGAGACATCAGTAAATGTGCCATCGCCATTGTTGTGATAGAGACTATCGCCCGCGCCCTTCAATCCCCGGGGTCCGCACTGCACCGGTATTCCTTTGAACTGGCAGGTGCGGCCTTTGCCGAACTCGGGCAGATTATTCACATCGAAGTCGACATAATTGGACACGAAAAGATCCAGTTTGCCATCGTTATCGTAATCGACGAACGCGGCGCCGGTCGACCAGCGCGGATCACCGACTCCGGCCTTTTCGGTAACGTCTGTGAAGGTGCCGTTGCCGTTGTTTCTCAGCAGATGATTTGGCCCCAGACAAGTGACATAGATATCGTCCCAGCCATCGTTATTGTAATCGCCAATCGTCGCTCCCATGCCCCAACCGATATCACCGACGCCGGCCTTGTCCGTCACATCGGTAAACGTGCCGTCGCCATTATTGTGATAGAGAACGCTCCTGGTCTTCTGTTTTGATTTCACCATATCAACCGTCAGCGAGTTGACCAGATAGATGTCCAGATAACCGTCACCGTCATAATCAAAGAGCGCCACCCCACCACTCATTGACTCGACGATGTATTTTTTCTCGGGCGACGAGACATGCTTGAACTTGATTCCGGCCTGCTCGGTGATATCTGTGAAATGCACATCGATCGGCGGAGAATTAAATATCCAGGCGGGCACTGATAAGAGAACCATCACGAACGGAGTGACGAGGGCCGGAACAATTCTTGAAGGCAAAGGTCAGCAACCTCTCTGGAAGATTATGGCTTCGTTTGTTGGCGCTCTTTCTCTTTGAGTTGCCGTGAGATTTCCAGATGATTCTCACCTTCTGCTTTTCTTCCCGCCGCAAGATACGCTCTACCGAGTTGGTACTGCACATATGATTTGTCGGGGGCCAGTTTTGCTGCCGCCTCCAGATTACCGACCGCATCTTTGACCTCGCCCAGTTGCAACAGCGCTTTGCCAAGCTCGTAATGTGCATCGGCGAAGTCGGGCTTGAGCTGAATAACTTCCCTCATTAACTTGAGACCGGCCGCGGTTTTCTGCTGATTGAGCAGCACGAAAGCCAGATGGTATTTGGCCTGGACATCCCCTGGATTCAAAACCAATTCGTTTTCAAATTCTTTCGCGGCCTCATCGAATTTCCCGGCTTTCACATAAATCAAGCCGGAATAATAATGGACCATTGGAGTCTTACTATCGAGCGACGATGCCGACCGCAATTCTTCCAGCGCTTGCTCAGTCTCACCTTGTTCGTCATAAGCCTGGCCCAGCAAGATATGAAGCTGGGGAGTATTACCTCCGTTCGCGACCATCTGCTGGATCACCTGCTCAGCATTCTCCTTTTTCCTTTCCTTGATCAGCGAAAGCGCCAGAGTGTAGTAGACGCCGACATTGAAAGGCTTGGCGACTATTACGTCCGACAGCAACTGCGATGTCCGAGCGTAATTCTCCAAGACGAAATAACTCAGACCTAACAACTCCTTGGCCTGAACATTTGCGGGGTGAGCACTGAGCTCTTTTTCCAGCGGGCCGACTGCGTCTTTGTACTGCTCAGCTTTGAAAGCAGCCAGACCCCAGTTGAAATTCAGACCTTCAAGTTGCGAATTCCATTTTGCCGCCAGCTCGAACTGCCCTGTCGCCGTCTTGAAATCACCGAGCTCGGCTCGCAGCAACCCGATTTCATTGTGCGCCGTGGCGATCACTTTCGAATAATAGACCTCACCGTCTTTTAACTCGGCAGCGGTCCGGGCGTCCACTGAGTTCGATTCCGCGATCACACCCTCGGCAACCATCTCCGGGAACTCGCTGTTTTGCTCATGGAGGTTCGCCGCGTTGAGATAAACCTCGTTCCTCTCCTTGTCGCGCTTGAGAGACTTTGACTTGAGTTCGGCCGACAGTTGTAACTCTTTTTGGGCGGCTTCGTTCTGTCCCGCTTTCAAAAGAGATTGTCCGAGGCGGTAATGCGCCGTGGCCACCTGGTAATCATTGTGGCTTAACGAAGGACTAAGAGCGATCGATTTCCTCAGCACCTCAATTGCTTCCGCGTACCTTTCTGTAGCCTGGTAGGCCTGACCCAAATGAAAGTAAGGATCAGCGTTCGTCGGCTGAATCAGAACAGCCTTCTGCAGCAAACTGATAGCCGGGTCCCATCTCCTATCCATCAGATAAACGATGCCGAGATAATAGTTGGCGAAAAACTCATTCGGATTTGAAGCCAGCTCAATCTTGAATTCCTGTTCGGCATCAGGCAGTCTGGACGCGCCGTCCTTTAACAGATAGGTGAGACCCAAATAGTAATGCGCGCGAGCAAAGTGAGGGTCCAGGACCACAGCTTTTTTGAATTCTTCTATGGCTTCAGTCAGAAATCCGGTCTCGCGATAGGCGCGGCCAAAGATGATGCGAAGCTGAGGCCGATCTCCGAGCTGCCTGATCATGCGCTCAAAGATTTGTTTAGTGGGAGCAATTTGATGCTGCTTCAGATAAGCCAGAGCCAAGGTATACGAAACATCATAGTCCTGGGGCGAGATTCGGTGAGCTGCTTCCAGTTCCGCGGCCGACTTCGAAAAGTCTCCGAGCATGAAATAACTCTTGCCCAGCATATGATGAGCGCCGGCGCTCTGCGGATTCAGACTCAACGCTTTGGCCAGCGGCTCTATGGCCTTTTCATATTGCTCTGAGTCGAAGCGGGCAATCGCCAGGTCGATCAGGACTTCCTGCGCATCAGGCTGGTAGCGAAGCGCGGATTCAAGAGTGGTAATGGCCGGCTGATACCTTTTCTCGGCTGCGTAAACTTTTCCAAGCTTGCCGTATCCTGCAGCCAGCACGGCCGTATATTCCTTTTCAGCGACGACAAGATTTCCCGCGCGTCTTTGAGCTTCCGCGGCTTCAGAATGTTGCCGCAGCGCATCCTGAGGTGTTTGGAAACCAAGGACCAGCAGTAGCAGAGGAAGAAAAATCGAAGGTAGGTACGTCAATGGAACTTCGTTGTGCCCTACAAAAAATTAGACGGAGGGCTGAGGTAAAACTTCGAGCCCTCCGTCTTTGTTTCAGCCGAGCCGTACTATATCAGAAGTTGAACTTGATCCCGAACTGAATGTTGCGTGGTCCGCGGTTACTATTCAGCTTGCCAAAGTTACTGTTGCTGGTAAATGTTCCGTCGAACTTCCCGTCGGAACCGCGGTGGGGATTGAGGCTCAAGCCAGAGTCGAATCCGTTGAAATTCGTCGTGTTGAAAAGATTGAACATCTCTGCGCGGAACTGAATGCCGTACTTCTCCTTCACCTTCCAATTCTTGGCGAGCGAGAAATCAACGTTCTTGAGCCCCGGCTGTCGCACGGCTCCACGCCGAAGATTACCGAATTGTCCGACAGCGGGTAACGTAAACGCAGCGGGATTCAGATATACCGTCTTGTCAGCGCCGTGCAGATAAATGGGCACACCCGGCACCAGATTTGGCCGAAAGGGGGTATTGAGGTTACTAGCCAGACCAAAATACAGCGAACTAAGGCCGGTAGTAACGTCGAGAGGTAAACCGCTCAATACAGTAATAATTCCATTGACTTGCCAATTTCCTAGAATGTTACTCACCAAAGAACCACGGTTCTTGAAAGTGGGCAATGCATAGACAGCATTGGAAACCAACATATGCCTGCGGTCGAGATCGGAATCTCCCTGATCCACATTAAAGTTGAAGGAATCGGTGGTGGCACTCGTAAACGACGTCAAAGGAACGTTGGAGGTGGTGTGCGACAAGGTGTAAGCGACCTGCCAGGACAATCGGTTCGTAAAGCGCCGGTTAACCCAGAGCTGTAGCGCTTTGTAGTTCGAAATCCCGTTCGACTCGCTCATCGCAATGGGCCCAAGATTTGGGTACAAACGATTGGCATTCGCGATGTTCTGCGCGTTGGGATCATTGTTGTTAAATGCCGTGACGACGGCCGCTCTCTTCGCGAGCGGGACCTCGTTAACGTTCACAGCACGCCGCCAGATGTGCGAACCATGGTTTCCGATGTAGGAAACTTCAGCCACTGTATTCTTAATAATTTCCCGGGAGACAGTAATGTTCCACTGCCAACTCTCGGGTGGTCTGAAGTTCTCATCGACCGCGTTGAAGCCCGTGGTGGTGCCGACGCCAGCGACATTAGTCTTCAAACCGGGATTAATGGTATCAAGACTACGGAAAGTTGGATTGTCAGAAAGATTTATATTGGAGCCTCCCCAGGCCGAGCTTACCTGTTGCGTCCATGGAGGGTTACCGGACAGACGGAGGATATCTTCGATTACGTTCGAGCGACTCATGAAGCGGCCAAATCCCGCGCGGACCGCAGTCTTGCCATCACCGTGGACGTCCCAGGCCACCCCTACTCGTGGTTGGAAGCCCTTGTTATATGGATGCCACAGTGAGCGTCCGAACCCAGCCTGACCAGGCTTTACTAAACCGCTGAGAGGGTTCGTGCCATCGTATAACCGAGGAATGTAGTTACTGATGCGATCGTTGTTTGAATACGCCGGCGAATATCTGGACCAGCGCAGACCCATAGTGAGCGTGACCCGCGGACTCATTTTGTAAGTATCGTTCCCGTAGAACTCAAAGTCATGCCAGCGACCCAGGGAAGCCTCGTTATGGTCGAACTCGGAATAGCATCCCACCGGCAAGTCTTTTAACAGCATCTCGGCGATAGCATTGCCGGTGCGGGAATTCTCGAGACAAAACGCCGAGAGGCCGCCGGCCCCATTGGCCAGTTCGTTCTTAATGTTATGGCTGACCAGGGCGCCAAATTTCAGATCGTGTGATCCGGAAACCTTGGAGAAGTCATCTTTCCAAATGAAGAGGTCTTCGTGATTTTGCCACGGTGCCTGGTGCCACAGAGTAGGATATCCATCCGCACCCCAGTTTGTTGGCAGGCCCACGCCGGCCTCTTTCGGGAAGACGGTAGGAAATTTTGAAGCAATGTCGTTATTAAGCGCGACGCCTGCGGCATTAGTCGTAATAAATATGTTATTGCCCGCGCGCGAAAACTGAAACTCGTTAACCGACGTCGAGCTTAAGGTCGTCGCCAGCTTGACGGCGAAGCTGTGGCTGGGCTGATTCCAATCCGAGGACAGGGTCGGGAAGGGGGTGTCGCCCCAGAAGTTCCCCGCCGCATTTCCATGCGTCCAGGTCTCATTTGTATACTTGACCAGCAAATTCATCTTTTTGCTGATATTGATATCTCCTCGAATACTGTCCTGACGGGTCCTGATCGGCTCCAGGATTGAAGAGACCCAGTTGGTTGAACCACTCGTATTTGGAAGGGGATACATCTGCAATATCGCCAGACCGGCTGGACTTAGTCTGTTCGCCGGGATCTTGTTGCCGGGGAAGCGCTGGCAAGTAGCCGCACTGAAGACGAGATTTCCGTTACTATCCTTTGTGCAGGTATAAGGATCCCAGGGAAGAGTGTCGGTCAGAGCTCCACTGAAGTCCCCAACCCTCTCAGCGGCGGTCGGGACCTTTTGGCCCGGAAGCACTTGACCGCGCTCCTCGCGACGCCACTCTTCATTCCAGAAAAAGAAGACTTTGTTTTTCTTGATTGGTCCGCTGAAGTTGAAGCCATAGTTGTTATATTTCAACTTTGCTTTTGGCTGGCTGGCTTTCTTGAGAAAGTAATCAATAGAATTAAATTTGTCGCTGCGAAGGAACTCAAAGCCGGCACCGTGAAACTGATTGCTGCCGCCTTTGGTAATGAGGTTGATCACGGCTCCCTGCGCTTGACCGTACTCCGCGCTGAAGCTGTTACGCTCTACGCGAAACTCCTGGATAGAGTCGATGGATGGGAAGACGAGTAAGGTCGCATTTGAACCCACGTCCATGTTGTTGACCCCGTCAACCGTCCACATGTTGGCATTTGACTGGTTGCCGTTGACTGACATGTCCACGTGAGAGTCAAGGCCGGTGCCGCCGGTGGAGAACCCGCCGCCGTTGGCCGGTGAAACACCCGGCACCATCAGTGCCAGTTGCGCATAGTTGCGGCCGTTCAGAGGCAACTCAGTTACTTGCTTCTCTGTGATCAGACTGCTCACTTCGCCGCTGCGCGTCTCGACCGGCGCGGCATCGGATGAGACGGTCACCGTTTCGCTCACCTGCCCAACCTGCACATCCAGGTTGACGACTTTGTTTTCCGAAACGTGCAGCTCGACTGACGTCGCAACCGTCTTTTTGAAGCCGCTGGGGGCAGTCGTAACTGTGTAGCGTCCCGCAGGCAAACTGTTCGCCAGATAAAATCCGTTGTCGTCGGAATTCACTGTACGCGATATTCCAGTGCCCTCACTCTGAATAGAAACCTCGGCCTTGGGAACAACAGCTCCCTTTTCTCGGCCTTGGGAACAACAGCTCCCTTTTCGTCTCGAACGGTGCCGCTGATTGTTCCTACCGTGGTCGTCTGCGCGTGCACGTTAAAAAACAGAGCACCGATTAAGACCACTACAAATTGCCAGCCAAGCTTCTTCAGCATACGAACCTCCCGCAGTCTACGCTCGGTATCGAAGTAGACGCATTCAACTTTCGGATTATCTCATCAAGGTTCGGGGGGATCCCGAACTATCATCAAACTTGCTTTTTAGGACTTTGTTGCACTGCCAAGCAAAAGCATTTACTCCTAATGCGAAACGATGTCAAGAACTTTTTAGAGTGACGCCCTCTAAATTCAAAATAAGGGATTCATTGAAATCTTTGTTGCCAGGGCAAACCAAGTCCGTAAAAAGCCGTGTTACCTAAGCTACTGGGGCAGAGGCGAACTTACTCGCCAGTACCAGACTCAGAGCACCCAGCAAAGTAGGTTGGGGTCCGAGGGTCGAGTCCATAATTGGCGTAGAAGGAAAACCTCGACAAATGCTGGCGTCCACTGAGGCCTTGAGCTCGTCAACTATCACAGGCCACACGCGAGCAATTGGGCCCCCGACTATTACCGCTTCCGGACCCAGACCTTGAATCAGATTCGCAATGCCGACACCAAGGTAATGCGCCGTCTCTTTCAAAGCAGCACGCGCATTTCCTTCACCCTTCAGAGCCCGATCCATTAGGCCCGCGAAAGTGATATTTTGGTTGCCGTTGGAACGTGACAACTTTTGATAGCGCGCCAACGCTGCCCGCTCAGAGGCAAATGCTTCCCAGCAGTCCCGACTGCCTACCGCGCACGACACGGGCGCGCCGGTGCCAATTGTCATGTGCCCGAATTCACCTGCCGTGCCGCCTTCTCCGCGATAGACCTGGCCATCAAAGACGATACCGGTACCCACTCCCTCTTCCACCAGAACCAGAATAAAATCGCGAACTTCGCGGATTTCCGGTCGACCAAACCACAACTCCGCAAGGGCCGCGGCATTGGCATCGTTATCAGTGCTGACCGGAAGGGAGGTCGCCTGCGTCAACGCTTCGGCGATGGGTTCGTTGCGCCAGTTAAAGTGCGGCACATATAGATTCCCAGTCTCCGGATCGACGACTCCCGGTAAGCTAATCCCGATTCCTTCAACGGTCCCTCGGTTTTTTCCAATCAGTCGTTGGGCGCCTTGAATAATATTACTAAGAGTTCTTTTTACATTATGGTCGGTGGGGAATTCTTCCTGTTCGAGCACTCTGCCCGCGAGATCGCTGCAGGCAATCACGGTTTTGACAGTTCCCAGATCAACGCCAATCGCGACGGCGTCAGCGGTGTGCAATGACAGCAGGCTTGGCGGACGTCCACCCGTGGATTCGCCGCTCACTTCCTCGATCAAGCCATCTACTCGAAGCTCGTCAACAATCAGTGAAATGGTTGAGCGCTGTAACGCAGTTTCGCGCGCGATATCAGCACGCGAAATGGGTCCCAATTCGCGAACGTAATTCAACACAATCTGACGATTGATGTCCCGTATTGTGTTCGAGCGCGCCGCACTAGCTTTCTTGAGATCTATTCGTCGCACCGGGGCTCCCAACTAAGAAACCTCTATTTGGTAACTCGATTTGTTGAAGCGGATCTAGGAATAACTTTTGCGCACAAGTGCTATTAAGTAGTATAACTGCCTTCCGCAGTCAACCCTTTTCAACTAACACGAGCTAAAACTTTCTCATCAAGGAGTGCCGTGAAGTTAGGCGAGCCGGCGATAAATGCGAGGAAGCGATTGGGCCTCACTTAAACGAGCCTTACGTTGGATTAGTATAATCCGCCCCAATTCGATTGAACACGAACGACGACAAATTAGTCGTGTCGGTAAAAAATCGATTTGTACCGAATAACTCGGAGGCCTATACTAGCGGGCAGTCTGGAGGCTGGTCATGGAAGTGCTTGGAATCGAAACGAGTGTTCGACCGTGGGGCGTCTTCATCATTGCAATTGGCAGCTTGATCGCCTTTTCGGCGCCGATCGCGGGTCAGAGCTCTGGCGATCCGGCAAAGGCCCAGATGCAAGAAATGAATCGGCGGGAGCTACAGCTGAACAGTACTGGCGCAGAAAAGGCGACGCCCAACGACCCCAAGCGCTCGCAAGCTCTGATGGACCAGGTAGGCGAGGACTTTGAGCGAATCCTGACTCTTCACAACGAGATCGTTCGCGCCATTGCCGCAAACCGATCCCTCAGTAACCAGTTCATTTCCGATGCTACTGGTGAAATCAGAAAGCGGGCGGCTCGCTTACAATCTTCTTTAAAGCTGCAGAAGCCAGAACCCACAACGGGCAATCGCCCAACCGTGACTGACGTCAAGGTAATGCAGACGAAAGACGAATTGATTCTTCTGTGCCAGAAGATCGAGAGCTTCATAAGAAACCCGATTATCGAAAAACCAGGCACGGTCGAACCTCAACAATTGGAAAAAGCTCGCGTGGATCTTCAGAGTGTCGTAGAACTCAGCGAGGCGATCAAGAAGCGCGCGGATAAACAAAGACCTTAGTTAGACGGCTTCTGTCGGTTGGTACCTGCGGTCGGTTTTTGAATAAGACTGAAAACACATGCTGCTGTTGGCTGGGCGTCAAGCGGCAGCCGCTCCCGCAAATTTGCTGGCCAGCACCAGGCTCAAAGCTCCCTTCAACGCCGGGTCTCCCTTCAACGTAGAGCGCAGAATCCGCGCCGACGGCACACCCTGGCGAACACTGCGCTCAATCTTTTCCGTGAGAGCTTTTTCGATCAACGGCCAGGCTCGAGTTATCGCGCCTCCCACGATCACAGCTTCAGGACTAAAGCCGACAACCAAGTTGGAAATACCGATGCCGAGGTAACGGGCCGTCTCAGTGAGGGCGGTCTTTGCTTCCTGTTCTCCCGCCAGGGCACGATCGATAAGAGCAGCGAAATTCGGGGCGCGGTTCCGAACACTTAACTTGTTGTAGCGTGCGGTGGCGGCGCGTTCGGAAGCGAAGGCCTCCCAGCAATCGTCGTTTCCGCATGAGCAGGGCACGGGTGCATTACTACCCACAATCATATGGCCAAATTCGCCGGCGGCTCCGCGTACTCCACGATAAACCTGGCCGTCAAAAATGATCCCGGTGCCAACCCCATCGGCAACCAACACGAAGATGAAGTCGCGCGCATCCCTGACTTCGGGTCGTCCAAACCACAACTCGGCGAGTGCGACCGCATTGGCGTCGTTGTCTATCGTAACTGACAGCCTGGTCGCCTGAGAGATTATTTCTCCGATCGGCAAATCACGCCACTTAAAATACGGCACGAAGATTACATTACCGGTTGCCGGAGTAACCAATCCGGGAACGCTGACGCCGATTCCTTCAATTGAACTCTGATCAGAGAACTTACGAACAATTTCTATGATACGGTTCAAGGTGACTTCGGGAGCGGGATCAGTTGGAAAGGATTCCTGTTGCACGACGACGCCCGCCAGATCACTACTCGCAATAGTCGTGCAGGTCGGAGTGATATTGACACCAATAGCTATGGCGCGGCCCGTGCGCAATCGCAACAGGGTAGGGCGCCGGCCGCCGGTTGATTTACCTTCACCAATCTCTTCAACCAGGCCCTCACCGGTCAGCACCTCAACGATCTCGGAAATGGTAGATCGTTGCAAAGCGGTCTCGCGGGCCAGTGTGGCTCGTGAGATCGGCTCTCTTTCCCGCACATAATTCAGTACTATCTGACGATTAATATTGCGAACGGTGTGCAGGTTGGCAGTCTGAACTTTTCTCAGATCGATTCGTCGCACTAGCTTCACCTCAATTCCTGATGCTGTCTGGTGACCCTGTACTTAGAAGCCTGCCTGGTTGCACTCAAGGAAGCTTGCACGCCCGTTAATATTGCAAAGCCCTCCGCTTAAGTCAACGACTTCTTAACTCTAATCGATTTGAGAGAGTGATCAGCTCCTGATTGAGCATCTGACTATTGTTGTCGAGTATTGTGAGGAGTAGTATCAGCCCATGAGAAAGGGCACGTTATTGCTGGCTTTCCTATTGGTTCCATATTTGGGAACGTGTCGTCGCGCGAAGACGAATAGCGTAAGCTCCGCGCGAAGCCTCTCTGCTTCTTCGTCCGTGTCTAAGGTCAAGAAGCCTGACTTTGAAACAGAGATCAAGCCCATTTTTCAAGCCCGCTGCCAGCCTTGTCATTTTCAGGGCGGCAAAGTCTACGACAAGATGCCGTTCGATCGACCAGAGACAATCAACCGGCTTGGCGCGAAGCTTTTCACTCGTATCAAAGAGGAGAAAGAGCGACAGATAATCACTGAATTCCTGGCGCAGCCTTGAGTCGCAGGATAGTGAAGTCTAACGAAACCGGGTCGTTTTCAAATGGGCACCGAGAAGTTGAGTTCCCTCTCTTTTTGAACTACCGGCCCTCCCTCACGGATCGGGCTTCTGACACAAATGCGGCGCGGCTAACTTCGTCGCGAATACAGACCAACAATTCTTTCGATCGCTCTGCGACAAACCGCACAAAAATGATTCGTCCGCGTGAACATGATGCAATCGACTTCCGGCCGGTAATAGCCTTTGGCTTCGTAGATTGATCCTTCGAAAGCCCCGACCCGCCCGTAATACTTTTCCTTCCGGAACATCGCCTGTTCATGTTGCAGCTCTTCGCGAAACAGCGCTTCCATCACATTCTCAGGAAGCTTCTTTTTGCGAATCTCGCCGCGCCGTTTCTGGATTGCGAGTGAGTATTTTTCGAAGTCTGCTTTGTTCCATGGCGTGGGTATCGGAGCGTCGGGAGTGACCAGGTCCTTCCATTTAAGTTTGGCCGGATCCAACAAGGCGGTCGCGTTTGGCTCCCAGGGTTCGACCCGTTCGGTAGCCGGCGCGTAGGAGACGGCGGATGTGTAATATTCGTCGGCGAGACCAGCGAAGTGATGGCCGAACTCGTGCACGAAAACGTAATTTGCGAAAGCGTTATCAACCGCGACCGTGCTATAGAGATTGAAAATTCCGCCGCCGCCATAGGTGCGGTTGTTGGCGAGAATCTCGACGAACTCGTAAGGCGCGAACTGAGCGACTTTGCGCAGCGCGCGATTGTCGAACGAGAGCACGTAACGCTCAGAACCAAACGCGTCGTAAGTCGCGAGCGAGTCCCGATAGACGCCGGTCGAGGGACGCGAAATTCCTGACTCGTTAGCCGCCGGACACAATCCCCAAACGTTGAAATCCGAAGCGTGTTCTTTGAAAGGCGAAGTCGAAAACAGCACCGCGGTCAGCCGGCGAGCATCGGCTTCGAACTTCTTTGCTTCCGCCTTTGTGTAGCCGTCGCCGAGCAATAGCAAGTCGACCTTCGTCGCCGGATCACCCATCTTCTGAATTGGGATCAAAGAGGCGGGCGCGACGGGCCGGGAGCGATCGACGAACATGTCGCTGGGATCAACCGCGGTGGACCAGATCTCGCGCCAATCATTTCTCGCGTCGCGCTTCTTTAGAACAATGTCGACAGGCGCGTCCGGCGTGGGAAAGCGCAGCGACTCGCTAAACGTGCGCGACAGCGACTTCGCTTCCTCGGTGGTCTCCCACTCGCCATAGATCGAAGCGAATCCGCGCGAATAGAGAACGCGTTTAGTCTTCTGATCGCGCACTTCGAAGAAGTACTTGCCAAGATTCGTATCATCGATCGCTTTGCTCAAGTCTCCGGGCCAGGGCAAAGGTTCAACTACTACTCGATCGACGCTGAAGATCTCCTGCTTTGCATCGCCCGTGTGGTAATAGTCCAGCCGCATTGTGGCGGGAGCGGCGTGACTTGCGACGGACAGCAAGAGTAGTGCTAATGCGGAAAAGATTCGCTTGATCATACCGAGATTGTATCAGAGGACGAAACACGCAAACGACGCCAATGTTACGCCTCCGCTGAGTTTTAACTACCGCACGACCATCCACGTGAATACGTAGGCCTGAAGCAAAACCAGAATGCCTACCAGCATCGCGAGCACCAAACTGTGAAAAAAAACATACCGCAGAATCTCTCCTTCGTGCCCATACCAACGCGTCGCTGTGCTGGCCACAACGATCGATTGTGCGTCGATCATCTTTCCCATTACGCCGCCCGAGCTGTTCGCCGCGCCCATCAGGATCGGACTGAGGCCCAGTTGCGTAGCGGTGATCTTTTGCAAACTGCCGAAGAGGACGTTCGAAGAAGTATCGGAGCCGGTCAAAGCGACGCCGAGCCAACCCAACATCGTCCCGAAGAATGGATAGAGCCAGCCGGCTCTGGCGAAAGCAAGCCCGAGCGTAGCATCCATTCCTGAGTACCGGGTCGTAAATCCAATCGCCATCATCGCGGCAATCGTCAACAGCGAGTAACGCACCAGCTTGAGCGTCTTCCAATAAACGCTGATCAGTCCGCGAACCGAATAGCCCATCACGAGGCCGGCAATGATCGAAGCGATCAGAATGCCGGTGCCGGAGGCCGATAAAAAATTAAAGTTGAGGACTGCATTCTCGGCAACAGACTTTGGCACAACTGGAGGCACGCGCAATACAAGCTTGTCGAGACCGTAAATCGGAATCTTCGGCGCGGTAATCCCATCGAGGAATCCCTTGGTTTGCGGCAAGCCCCAAACGAAAACAACGATGCTGAGAATTATCCACGGCTGCCAGGCTTTGAACATTTCGGATTTGGAATTTAAGAGCGTGTCAGAAGCCCGCGCGTTAGCAAGGGCATCGCTGGAAGTAGCCCTTCCTGACGGTTGGGCTTTTGATACTGTTCGAGATTCTTCCCCAGCCTCAACCCGGTCGCTACCGCTTCCGGTTCTGACTTCAAATCGCCAGATGCGTTTTGGTTGCCAGAACCGCAGGAACGTCGTCAGGGCCGCGATTGAAACGATCGCGGCGACCACGTCAACTAACCACGGACCATGGAAGTTGGACACGAGAAACTGAGGAATCGCGAAGCAGGCACCGGCAACGAGAATAGCGGGCCAGATTTCCAGCATGCCGCGAAAACCGGCGAACGCCCAGATCAACCAGAATGGAACGATCAACGAGAAGAATGGGAGCTGGCGGCCAACCATGGCGCTCAGTTGTTTGAGGTCGAGCCCGGTCACTCCCTGCAGGCCAATCAACGGAGCGCCCAACGCTCCGAAGGCGACCGGTGCGGTGTTGGCAATCAACGACAAGCCTGAAGCCGACAGCGGACTAAATCCCAGCCCGATCAAAATCGCCCCGGTTACTGCGACCGGCGTGCCGAAGCCGCAGGCGCCTTCGATGAAAGCTCCGAAACTGAACGCAACCAGAAGTAACTGCAATCGGCGGTCTTCGGTTAGCCCGGTGATACTTTGCCGCAGGCGCGCGAACAAACCGCACTGGTTCGTCAATTGATAAAGAAAGATTACGTTGAGAACGATCCAACCGATCGGGAACAGTCCGTACGCCGCGCCATAACCCGCACTCGCGAAAATCATCGTGACAGGCATGCGAAAAATCGCAATCGCAACTATCAACGACGCGCACAGGCCGAGCAGAGCCGCATAATGGGCTTTGATGCGAAAGACTCCAAGACTTCCCAGCAGAACAAATATCGGCAGGGCTGCCAGAGCCGTCGAGAAGACGACGTTACCCAACGGATCATAAACTTGTGACCAGGTCATACGCGCAACAACTCGATCATCGAAAAGAGTTGCGGGGTTATTTATCACGACCTCCTCAATCCGCCAACTGAATTTCCACTGATTAGTTAATAGCAGGTGCAGGTCGCGACCGGCTCGGTACAGAGCCGCGCAGTGCGTTGTTTTAAGAGACTGCGGCTCTTTGAGGTAAAACGATCCACGAAATACACGAAACAGAGATTTTAGTTCGTGGGTTTCGTGTGATTCGTGGATCGTTCTTGTTGGAGTGGGAAACAGACAGGCACTACTCAGCAGCGCTTTCAATTGACACGCACAACGAGTGATAGTAAAGATCGCGACGCCAGTTGGACCAAGAGCTGCTGATCGAAGATGAAGAAAAGAACCTCTCTCATCACTGCCACCTTGTTGGTACTTTTCTCTTCCGGTACCGCCTGGGCTCAGCCCCGGAGCATTGGCAAGTTCGGCACCTGGACGAGAGTCTTTTCGCGAGATCACCAACAATTAGCGGTAACACATCTGCGCCAGGTGCGCGCCACGCGACGGAAACTTTTCGACAGAGTAGTGTTTGAATTTGACGGAACTATTCCGAGCTATAATATTAAATATCTTGCCGGCCGCATCTACCAGGATCTGGACGGAAAACACCGAATCAGGATCGCCGGCAGTGCGTTCATCCAAATTGAAATGTTCGTGATCCCATTTGACGAGATCCAGGGAAACTTTTACGACAGTAGAGGTTGCTCGCCGAAGGGTAAACTTATGATGCCTTCATTGCTCCAGATTGAAGACAAGGGGGAGGAGGAGGGCTTTTACGACTTTCTGCTGGGAGTAAATTCACGAACAGTATGGCGCGCGAGTGAACTTTCCAACCCTTCGCGCATGGTCATCGATGTCCGGCACTAATACATCAATGAGGTTCCGGGCGAACGCTTACCTCGTTACTCTCTAAAGACGTTTCAATCTCGATATTGGCGACCTCGCCACGAAACACCAGGCGCCGTCGCGAGTCTGCGGCAAACAAATCGACGGCCTGGATCAAACATTCCACCGGCGCCGCGGTAAATCGCTTCAGTCCGTTGGCTTCACGGCCTTCACTCAACAAAAGCTGCGCATCGAAAGACAATTCCGTTTTGTCCGCGCTGCTTAACTCGAGAGCATCCAGTTCCGGAATTGCCACGCCCTGCGGCAGCAGGTTCATCTCTCCGTCCAGATAAATTGTCCAGAGGAAGCCGATGTCCAGGAGCAAGTGCGCCGCTTCGCCGGCGATGAACCAGCCCAGCACTGTGGCGCCCAGGACGTGCGCGATGACGTGGTCCTGATGCGTTGTGGTTTCGCCTTCGGTCCAATCAGAAGATCTATGATCCATGTAGATTTGATACCGCAGTCTCTTTGCCAGGTAAAACGATCCACGAAAACACACGAACTCAAGAAAACATTTTTTCGAAAAGATTTCGTGTGACTTCGTGGATCGTCGTCATCCAAACCGAAAGAACCACGAAACCAGGATTCTTTTTTTGCTAACTGCTCAGATCGGGCGTCCTTACTTTACTTCATATCTGCGCAGATTCCTTGCTGCCCCTAATGCGAGCGCTGCGGCGACTAAACACGCCGCACCGCCAGTCACCACCGAGAGAGGCGCGCCGACCAACGCGGCCACTGTGCCGGCCTCGACTTCGCCCAACTGCGGCCCGCCCATGAAAAAAATCATATTAATGGAAGTCATGCGTCCGCGCAGCTTGTTCGGCGTGACGAGTTGGCGAATAGTTTGGCGCAGGATGGTGCTGATCGTGTCCGCGCCGCCGGTTATCGCCAGCATCAGCAAAGAAAACCAAAACACTCGCGACAAGCCGAAGGCGATTGTCGCCGCGCCAAAGACGCCGATCGACACAATCACCAGCAGTCCCTGTTTTTTCAGTGTTCCAAATCGCGCCACAATCAGCCCAGTGATGATTGCTCCCCCGGCCGGAGCAGCGGCCAGAAACCCATAACCCTCGGCTCCCACTCTCAAAATGTCTTTGGCAAAGATCGGAAGTAACTGATTGGCTGAGGCGAAAAAGGTCGCGACAAAATCAAGCGTCATTGTCTGCACAATGATTGGCGTGCGCCAAACGAAACGCAGGCCTTCACGCAGCGCATCAAAACTGATGCGCGCGGGCTGACTCTCATCTTTCTCTGGCCGTCCACTGGTACGCATCAACGCGAGGCCAAGAATCACCGCCACAAAAGAACCCGCATTGATCGTATAGACGAATCCCGGACCATGACTAGCCAAAACGAAACCGGCTAACGGCGGCCCCACAATCAATCCCACCTGGAACATCAGCATGCTCAGACTGACGGCGTTAGGAAAATCTTTCAACGGCACGAGCGTAGGCATTAGGGCCTGTCGCGCGGGAGTATCAAACGCCCAGGCGGCTGAAGCGACTGCGGTCAATAGAAAGATTGGCCAGACATGCAGCAATCCTCGGAACGTAACCAGTGCCAAAGCCGCGCTGCACGTTAGCATCACCGATTGAGTAGTCATCATCAGCCGCCGCCGATCCACTACATCGGCGACGACACCGCCCACCAGCGAACACAAAATGATGGGAACCGCGCGGCAGGCGCCGACCAATCCCAGGGCCAGTGGTGAACGGGTCAGCAAGTAAATGTGCCAGTTGATCGCCGCCAACTGCATCTGAGATCCCGTGATTGAGACAATCTGGCCTATCCACAACAGACGAAAATCGCGATGATGAAGTGACGAGAATGCTGTTTGACGCTCCGGGACTCCCGGGAGATTTGGAGGTTTAATCTTGGGCATCAGTAACGTTCTATTTATAACTCATGATCACGACTAAGCGAAAAAGGGTGAAAGGTCGCCTTGAAAAATCTTCTATTAGCAGCAGTTCCCAGTCACGGATAAGACCGAGTAATCATGTTTTATTCAGAAGCATCCCTGAACCGTATCCTCGATTGAGTTAAACTGAATCGCGCCGAGCTGCATATGAAGCCTAACGAATGGCAAAAATGGATTGCGATAATAGCGCTCACCCTGGTGTTGCTGCTGACAGGCTTTTTTGCCATCCGCACCGTTCGGCGCGCGATGTATTGGCGCGCTCATCACGACGAGGCCATCCGCCCCTGGATGAGTATTCCTTACATCGCCCACTCCTATCGGGTGCCCCCGCACGTCCTTTATGAGGCTTTGGGAATCCCCCCGCAACTACATGACCGGCGGCCATTAAAGCAAATTGCAGCGGGGCAAAACCGCTCGGTCGATGAAGTGATTTCCTCCTTAAACGAAGCTATCAATCGCGAGCGTGCTAATCAGATTCCCACTGCTTCTCCTTCGCAGCCAGGAAGGTCGCCGTGAATATTAGCGACCAGTTGCTGGGCGCGCTTTCACAGTACGGCTTGCCCGTGCTCTTTACCGTGATCATGATCGCGGCCGTCGGCATTCCCCTGCCTATTTCCATGATGCTGGTGGCCGCGGGCTCTTTTGTAGAGTTGGGAGAAATGAAGCTTTGGCAGGTAATCGTAGTGGCCAGCGCAGGCGCCGTGACGGGCGATCAGATCGGATACGCTCTGGGCCGTTGGGGCGGTCATCGGGTCATCGAAAGAATTCGGCGCAGGGAAAATGGCGCGACAAGAATTGCGCAAGCCGAGGCGTTCGCCAAACGATGGGGCGCAACGGGAATATTCCTGACGCGCTGGCTGATCACACCTCTGGGGCCGTGGCTGAATTTGACCAGCGGCATGGCCGCTTATCCCTGGACGCGATTTTTCCTATGGGACGTGTTAGGAGAAGTCCTCTGGGTAGTACTGTACGTGATGCTCGGGAAATTCTTCAGCGACCGCGTGCAGACGCTGGTTGAAATACTTGGGAATCTTGCCTGGGTGATCGTGGGCTTGATTGCCGCTCTAATCCTCGGCTGGAAGTTGCTTAGGTATCTGCAGCCGGCAGAGCCGCTGAAGCGCGCGAAGATAGTCGCCGAGCGCTAGCTCAAGACTCATTAAGCACTACGCGCCCGAACAGATCCTTCCGCGCGCTGAATGCTCTCGCGGGAAGCAGCGGCGGGGTCAACCTCCTTTTTGGGCGCACGCCACTTGCCGATTCCTTCGCTCGCAAGCTTGAAGATAGAACGGCGATTAGCCACGATCAGTTTGAGCCACGCTAGCTTTGTCATCTGCGGAAAATAGATGCCGCGAAAGAACATTCGCATCGCAAAGTGCATCACGCGGATTTTGATGGGCTTGTCGGCAATCGATTCCAATGCCATTGCGTTCCGCCGCGGGCTGTACGATTCCGTCCACGCCTTATCCAGTTCCGCATGCGTCTGGTCAATCGACATCTTCAGAGGTGTGTTCGCCATCTGGTAAGGGGCGAACTCTAACCAATGCTTTGGTCGCGTCAGGCGGCCCGTCTTCAGTAAGCGATCGTACAGCGGTGTAGAGGGGAACGGAGTGATTTGGCCAAAGACAGGCAATCCGGGTGGCCAGCTTGCGATCTGATCGAGCGTCCGATCGGCAACTCCCGGTGTATCGTTATCCAGACCTACGATGAAAGATGTGATGGCGTAGATGTCGCGCCTGGCCAAACGATCCAAAACGGCAGCGTACTCGGCCGGCTTATTGAAGCTCTTGTTCACATCAGCCAGGTTAACCGGGTCGATTGACTCCATCCCGATGAAAATCCATTTGCCGTGAGAGGCCTCAATCAAGTCGACGAGTTCTTCATCGCGCAGCAGGTTGGCGCTGATTTGCGCTATCCAGGGAAGCTGCGCACCGGCGTCGATAATGTCTCTCAGCAGTGACTTGGTACGTTTGATGTTAATCGCAAAGTTGTCATCGATGAAAAAGACAATCACCTGACTTCGATTCTTACGCGCGTGTTTCTTCAGTCTCAAGAGCTCGTTTACCACGCTTTCGTTGCTGCGAAAACGAATCGAGTCTCCGAAGAATCCAGTCACAGTGCAGAACTCACAACCGTAGGGACAGCCGCGTCCTGACTCGATTGGGATCAGATGGACTGAATGCCAACCGTTGGCATGCCGCTCCAGAAGCGCCCGCGCAACCTTCGGCACCATGTTGAATTGTTCAAGATCGAGTTTCTCCCACGGAATCGTCGGATACGGCTGCAAACTGGGTTTGCGCTCTTTGCCGGACTCGTCAACAGGCGTATAAATCTCCTTCAACTCACCGCGGGCGGCATCCGCTACGATTTGCGGCCACGTTTCATCGGCTTCACCGAGAGCTACTGCATCAGCGTGACGCGGGCCACCATCTCGTCCCAGGGCCTCGTCGGGGACCTCAGTAATGTGTGGCCCTCCCATTACTACCGGAACACCCGCGGCACGGATGGCGTCAGCCATGCGATAAGCTCGCGCCACCATTCTCGTCATCGAGCCAATACCAACGAGGCCAATTTTCTTTTCAATTATAAAGTTTACCAGCTGCCGTTCGTCCATTGGCCGCGCATTGCCATCGATCAGCAGTACTTCATGTTCAGCCGGAGTTAACGATTGGAGAAGAAACATCCAAAGGTGTGGCATGAAGTTGCGGGTTACGCCATTATCAGGATTGTAAAGGAGGATTCTCATGATCTGCGATACGGTGGCTTCGCCCCTCCGCAAAATGACTCTGCGTGGTGTGAATTCACTAGCGGAACATGACCAGCCCCGCAGTTTAGAAGAGCCAGCAGGCCTCTTCTGTGCGGTAATACACAGATAGAGCGTGTATAATTCGCACACAGACTGACAAACTCTGCATGGGAAACTGTGGTTTCCAAGTCGGCTTACCCAGGAACTATTAGTGACAATGTGCGATTGTACACGGACAGCGGGACTTTAACGTGTTATATTTATTTTCCCGAGTTGTTTGAATCATGCATCTAATCGACATCAGGACCGAGTCTGGCACTACAAACTTCTCCTTATGCCGTTCGTTGGTTCTAAATTGCGGTTTTTTTGAGAAGAGCACCTGATGTTATCAAGTCTTAAGCAAACACCACATCTCTAATCTCCATCTCAAAGTGTCCGCCTATTATCCCGACTGTAAACGCTGAAGGCTCAGGAGTGTAAATGTACCACGAAGTTACGACAACAAGAGACGATAAACGCATAAATTGGCACACCGCGACGTTCATGACGCTATTTCATATCGGCGCGGCAGCCGCGCTTTTCATGTTCAGTTGGCAGGCTCTGGTGGCAGCCGTCGTGCTGTGGTGGATCTCAGCTAGTTTAGGAGTCGGTATGGGTTTTCACCGGCTCTTGACGCATCGCGGCTACAAGACCCCAAAGTTGGTCGAGTATTTCATTACAGTTTGCGGACTGCTCGCTCTGGAAGGTGGCGCCATCAATTGGGTGGTAACGCACCGCATTCACCACGCACACACGGACGCCCCGGGCGATCCGCACACACCGCGCGAAGGTGGCTGGTGGGCGCATATAGGTTGGATGTTAAAGGGTACTGCGCAGTCTCATGATAAAGCGACTATGGCGCGTTATGCGCCGGACATGGTTAAAGATCGGTTCCACGTTTTGGCTAATAATTTCTATTGGGTGCCAATCATTTTGCTCGCCATTGGGTTACTCGTCCTGGGCGGTTGGTCATTCGTCTTATGGGCAGTGTTCTTTCGCGTCACCTTCAATTTTCACGCGACCTGGCTGGTTAATTCCGCGACCCACATGTGGGGCCGGCGCCGGTTCGCAACTCGCGATGATTCGACCAATAACTGGTGGGTGGCACTCCTGACCTTCGGCGAAGGATGGCACAACAACCATCATGCATACCCAACGGCGGCGCGACACGGATTCGCGTGGTACGAGATCGACCTCAACTGGTGGGGAATTCGGACGATGCAGTTTCTGCGACTGGCGACAAGTGTAAAGCTGGTTCGCCTGGCCGAAGTTTCTGCGACTTGACGATAGTTCCTGCCGGATACGGCGCGAACCTGCCCTAGGCCGGCTAGCGTGGGCGAGGCGACTACTGGGTCTTAGTGCCTTTCAGTTCTTTATACATGTCTTCCACGTTTGGCGTCGCAAAGTTTTGAAATGCGAAGCTCTTATACTTTTCGGGCAACTTTAGTTGCTGCTTCGCCTGATCAATACTCAAACCATCGGCAATTCCCTGCTTCACCCGCCCACTCAGATCGTTTAGATAATCTCTGAAGTCTTTAATATCCGACGCCGCGGCCACATTGCCGTGTCCAGGGACAAACTTTGCCGTCGGGTATTGATTTAGAATCTGATCGAGAGTAGGCACCCAATCGGACACAGTCGCATCGATCAGGTTAGGCAAAGTCTTTGACCAACCCAAGTCGCCGGTAAATACCACATTCGCGTCGGGTATATAAGCAAAGACATCGCCGCCGGTATGGCCAGGCAACGTCGCCAACACGACTTCCCGCTTGCCCAGATACAATCGAACAAGTCCCGAACCAAAGGTCGCGGTAGGGTTCGTCAGTTTGATGCCCGCCATCGCGTCGTAACGATTAATCTGTCGCTCGAGTTGCGTCCGCTTCTCTTTCTGATCAGCGGGAGTATCGCTCAGTTGTTTGGCGGCATCCGCGCGTCGCTTTTTCAAATCTTCAGACGAAGGTAGAAAGCGCTGGTTCTTTGTGGTCTGCCATTTCAAAACATTGTCGTGTGCGAAAATAGGCACGCCGCGCGCCGTCAGGACCTGATTGCCGCCTGTGTGATCGAGATGGTAGTGGCTGTTAACGGCAAACTTAATGGGAAGTTTTGTCAAAGTTTGAATCTCGCCGATGAGTTCCTCAAGAGCAGCGGGCGTGAAGAACGTGTCGAAAATCAGCACCCCCTCATCGCCGACGACAAAGCCGGCATTGCCTGAGGCCAAACCTCCCGGCTTGGCGATCGCGGCATAGACTCCGTCTGCAACCTTGATCAGTTGAAAGTCGTCTTCGGATTTCGGCGCGCTTCTAATGTTAGAAGTGAGGGGTCCGGCCGCGATCACCAAGACAAGCACAACTGCGACAAACTTGAGTCTTTTCTTCATCGCTTCTCCGCAGCCCGCTAAAGCTTTATTAGTATCGCCTTCCAACGAACCCACGCATCATCACGGGCCCGGCGATTGGCCTTATAGGCAGTCAACGCCTTCTGATAGTCCTCTGCTGCCTTCTTATCGGCTGCAGCGTCACCCTTGGCGACAGGGGGCTGCGGCTCAGGTGAATTGGGCTCGCCTGCCCGCATAAAGCCATGACCTGCTCCTTCATAAGTTACCGGGTCAAAGGTTTTCTTCAAATCCTTCATCGCGTCGACAGTCGGCGGCACGGTTACGTCGACGCGCATGTCGTTTCCGGCGAAAAAGCCATAAACGGGGGCCTTGATTCTCCCTAGTGCCACCTTGTCAATTGCGAAGGGCTGGCCTTGCGCGTTGTTTGCGGGTGGAGTTCCATAAAAGACGAAAGCTGCTTTGAGGCTGGCCCGGTTGGTCGCGAAGCTGAACGTTTGGGATCCTCCCCAACAGAATCCCGCGACAACGACCTTGCCGTTAGCTCCCGGCAATTTCGAAACGTAATCA
>WNFP01000900.1_pt1 | contig 23036 bp, 22 predicted proteins | sample 5400201 | NCBI WGS metagenome assembly WNFP01 (sample SAMN13153355, study PRJNA577476) | soil metagenome | isolation source: 115 cm saprolite under Madrone tree | place: USA:California | collected 2016-06-14
GCGCTCGGGATCGTTCTCGCGCGTTTGCTCGGCCAGAAAGTCTTTGGAGCCGCGCCCGAGCCGTCGATGCTCGTTCTGCTGGTCGTTCTCGGGCTTGCCGCTGTGGTCACACTGATTGGCAGCGCGCTTCCTCTGCGCCGAGCTTCGCGCTACGAGCCGGCGCCTATTTTGCGAGGAGAATGATGACCGAGCTTCGCGCAACCAATCGAGCGATGTTCTGGCGCATCATCCGCCGCCTGCTCAGTGCGAACCGCGGCCGTCTCTTCGTCATGCTGCTGGCGCTCGGCGCGGGCGCTGCCGTCACCGCCGCTCTGCTCAATCTCCAAGTGGATGCGAAGCGACGCCTTACCTCTGAATTCAGGTCATTCGGCGCTAACGTCCTTATCACTCCGCACGACCATCCTGATGTCAACGATTTGTCTGCTGTGATGGATGACTCGCTCTTTGACCGCGTGCCTACGGAAAACGCTGGTCAGAAAGTCACAAAGGCTGAGTTTCTCTACGGAGTAGTGCAATTGAGCGCAAGAGATCGCATCCGGCAAAGCACGAGTTCCCGCCAGGTCATTAATGCGATCGTCTCCGGCTATGCGGTTGCCTCTGGTTCGGAATACCTGCCTCATGGCTTAGGTCAGGTCGCTCCATCCGTGGTAGTCGGAGGTAAAAATCTCGATCAACTTAATGTTCGCACCTGTGATGTTGGACGAGAATTAGCTTCGCGATTGAATCTCGCACCGGATTTGCCTGAAGGAGTCGTACTTAAGAATAGTGAGAGACAAGACTGGTGTGCCGTTGCCGAAGTCAGAGGCTTTGGGGGTCCGGAAGATAGTCAGCTGTTCCTTGAACTCCCAGCGACCCAGGCGCTGCTCGACCGCAAAGGAAAGATCACCTTAATCCAACTAAGCGTTCCGGGTACGCCGAGGGATATCGAGCATTACATTTCAGACCTCCGAATTGCGCTTCCTGAGGTTGAAGTCCATGGCATACGCCAATTCACGGAAGGCGAAGCGAAGATTTACAACCGCATCAGCGGGTTGCTGACAGCGACGGTCGGCATTGTGCTGTTGCTCACGGGGCTGTGCGTGATGGCGGCGATGACGAACGTGGCAATGGAACGGAAGATGGACGTCGGCTTGATGAAAGCCATCGGCGGAGCGACGCGGCGCGTGCTGCGACTGTTCCTTGCCGAAGCGGCACTGTTGGGGCTCGCGGGCGGCTTGCTTGGCGCTGCGGCCGGCATTTTTCTGTCGATTGGACTGGGAAAAGCCGTCTTTGGGGTAGCGGCGCGGCCGAGACTGATTGTGTATCCTGTAGCTGTGGGGCTGACCATACTCGTCGCTATTCTGAGCGCATTTCCGCTGCGGCGGCTGGCGAGTATCCGTCCGGCGTCGGTTTTTCGAGGTGAAGCGTGAGTTCCGTCGCCCAAACGCGGCCGCGAATCGCGGCGCAACAGGTGGTCATCGACAACCTGATCAAGCAGTACGGTTCTCTGCGTGCGCTCAACGGCGTCAGTTTCGCTGTGAACTTCGGCGAATGGGTCGCGCTCATGGGGCCTTCCGGCTCGGGGAAGACCACGCTCATCAACATTCTCGGCGGCCTGGATACACTAACTTCCGGTCACGTGGTCGTCGACGGCGTGGACCTTTCGAAACTCAGCGAAAGCGAACTGGTGCGTTACCGCGCCGAAAAAGTCGGCTTCGTTTTCCAGCAATTTCACCTCGTGCCGTATCTCACGGCGCTCGAAAATGTAATGCTGGCGCAGTATTTCCATAGCGTCACCGACGAAAAACAGGCCGAGGAAGCGCTGAAGCGTGTCGGCCTCGGCGACCGCTTGACGCATCTCCCAGCGCAACTCTCCGGCGGCGAACAGCAGCGTGTGGCCATCGCGCGCGCGCTGATCAATCAGCCAAAGTTGATCCTCGCCGACGAGCCGACGGGAAATCTTGACGAGGCCAACGAAGCCATCGTCATCCAAATTTTCCGTGAGCTGCACAACGCCGGCCATACGATCCTCATGGTCACGCATGATCCGGATATTGCGCGGCAGGCCGACCGCCGCGTTGAACTCGCCCACGGCCACCTGCACTTCGACACGGCGCAGCACGGGCCGAGCCATCCGCTCGCTTGCCCGCTGGTCAACACGGCCGATTGCTGCACGGCCGTGTCGACCGACGACGAAATCCGCTTCGATCACCTGCTCGAGCAAATTTGGGTTTGCGGCGAGGAAGGGAAGCCTGCTCAGGTGGAGCGTCTGCACGCCACCGGTCCGGGTGGGAAGCTGCCTGTCGCCAGCGAAGAGCCTGCCTCGCGCGTTCTCTCCCGAATGTCCGAACTACGTTTGGTGGCGATGCAAGAGGGCGAAGTCCAACTCACGCCCGTGGGCAGCCAGCGAGCGCGCGACGTCGTCCGCCGCCACCGTCTGGCCGAGCGCCTCTTCAAAGACACTTTCTCCATCGACGAATCCGAAGCGCACACGCAAGCCTGTAAATTCGAACACATCATCAGCCCGGAGCTCGACCAGCGCATTTGCACCTTCCTGGGACACCCGAAGACCTGCCCGCACGGGAATCCCATTCCTCCGGGGGACTGCTGCGACGGAAAACCGAAGGCTTGAGTCTGTGAAGTGTCCACGTTCTCTTTGGTCTGCGATTCTTCGTGAAGCCGGCTTCTGCAATTTATGTTTTTCTTTTTCCAACTCTTGACTGTGAACGGTTGACTTCCAATATGCCGACTCCTCCGGACCCGCGAAAAAAGCCCACGAGCGTCAAGATTCACGTTTCGAACGGCACAGGTGTGGATGTCACCTGGGCCGACGGGCACGCGAGCCACTACGAGTTTGCGTACTTGCGCGAGGAGTGTCCCTGCGCTACGTGCAACGACGCCAGGGAAAAGAAGGCGTCCCTAGGAGAGATGGCTTCGGCATTCAAGTCAACTCCAGCGCTGCCTATGTTCAAGCCCAAGCCGCGCGCCCGGGCCGCAACGCAAGTAGGCAATTACGCCATCCAAATCAGCTTTACCGACGGACATTCCACGGGCATTTACAGCTACGACCTTCTCCGCAGCATCTGCCCGTGTGTGGAATGCGCCAAAGCCTTCCGCGCGTCTGTGGGCTAGAAGATTTCAACGATGGGGACCAGGCGGCTCTGCTAGACTTCACGGTCGAAAAATGCGAGCATTTGAGCCTGCAACTTAACGAAACCCATACATGAGCAGCACTCCCCATAGCCCTGCTGCCGCGGGCAGCCGCGGCAACGGAATTCCGCGCGTCATCGTCGCCACTACAGCCCTCCTGACATTTATTTCGTTCTGGCGAGCGGCGGCCATCGTGCTGAACGATCTGGCCTCCTCGGCGTACTACGCCGGGGGCGAAGCGGAAGGCTACATCGGCAAGACTGCGCCGTGGTTCATCCTTGCCATCATGCTGTTTTCGTACGCCGTGCGCGCCGTTTACGTCGAAAGCTGCAGCATGTTCGTGCGTGGCGGCGTGTACCGAGCCGTGAAGATGTCCCTCGGCGGGACGCTCGCGAAATTCAGTGTTTCCGCGCTGATGTTTGATTACATTCTCACCGGACCCATCAGCGGCGTCGCGGCGGGCCAATATCTTTCGGGATTGGTCAACGAGCTCCTGCAGTATTTTCACTTGAGTGGCCCACTCGCTTCCGGAACAATCAGTTTTATTGCCGCGAGCTTTGCCGTCGCCGTCACCCTTTATTTCTGGTGGGAAAACACCAAGGGAGTGGCCGAGTCCAGCGAAAAAGCATTGCACATCATGAAGCTGGTCACCGTCATGGTGGTGATGCTCATCGCCTGGTGCCTTTATACGATTGTCCTTCGCCACCCGGCGCTACCGCCTTTGCCTTATCCGCGCAACTTGAGACTGAGCGCCAGCGCCCTGGGGTGGCTGGCGCACAGCAGCTTGCCGCATACATTTGGGATTATCGCCATCTTCATTGCCTTGGGACATTCCGTGCTGGCCATGAGCGGCGAGGAATCGCTGGCGCAGGTTTATCGCGAAATTGAAAGCCCCAAGCTGCCTAATCTGAAGAAAGCCGGGTTGGTTATCTTCATCTACAGCCTGGTCTTCACTTCATTGGTTTCTTTTTTTGCGGTGATGATTATTCCCGACGACGTGCGTCAAGGATTCCTGCAAAATCTGATCGGCGGCCTGGCGATGAATCTGGAGGGGCCGCTCATTGCGCGGCTGATTTTCCATGCCTTTGTGGTTGTGGTGGGGACCCTGATACTCGCGGGAGCAGCCAACACAGCCATCGTCGGATCAAACGGCGTCCTCAACCGGGTATCGGAAGACGGTGTGCTCAGCGAATGGTTCCGGCAGCCACACAAGCGCTTCGGCACAAGCTATCGCATCATCAATATCGTCGTGGCGCTGCAGATCATCACCATCATCATCAGCCATGGTGACGTGACCTTTCTCGCGAACCTTTACGCCTTTGGCGTGATTTGGAGTTTCGCGATGAATGGCCTCGCGGTGCTCGTTCTCCGCTACACCCGCCCCGGCCAGCGTGAATTTCAGGTTCCTTTGAACTTCCATTTCCGTGGCGTGCAGATCCCCGTGGGGCTTGGGCTCATCACGCTGACTTTGTTTCTGATTGCCGTCGTCAACCTGTTCACCAAACCTGTGGCCACCATGGCCGGCGGCGTATTTTCTGTCCTCCTGTACATCGTCTTTACCATCTCCGAGCACCGCGCCAAGGGCCGGGGCGCCGCACGCGTCGAGATGGACCAGTTCAACCTAGAACTTGAGGGAGAACTCACTCCCGAGGGGGTCGGCGCTCGTCCTGGCAATATCCTCGTCCCGGTTAGCAACATTCATGCGCTCTACCATCTGGGCAATGTGCTCGACCGTATCAAGCCGGGGCGGAGAGACTTGGTGGTGCTCCACGTTCGCCTGCTGCGCCGCTCGGCTTCCGGCGAAAATGAACTCGAGGCCGATCAGCTCTTTGGCAGGATCGAACAGCAGCTCTTCTCCCAGGCGCTTTCCATGGCCGAGAAACGCGGCAAATCCATTCGCCTGGCCGTGGTCGCCGCCAACGATTTGTGGGACGGCATCCTGCGCGCCGCCACATCCTTGCAATCCAGCACCATTGTGGTTGGGCGTTCGTCAAAAGAATCCAACGAAGAACAAGCCAGGAAGATTGGGGAAGCCTGGGAGAAACTGGGTGACCCGAAGCCGCAATTCAACCTTGAGATTCACCTGCCCAGCGGGGACAAGATTTACAAAGTCCTCGGGCCGCACGCGCCGAACTTGACCGCCAATGAAGTGAATCTCTTGCACCGCATGTGGTTGCGGTTCAGCGATAGCGTCGCACCCCTGGAAATGCACCACCACGACGTGGTGCACTTCGCGCTGGAGGAAGTTCAGAAGGAACTGGAGGAGGGGAACGAAGAGAACGTGGTCAACCGTCTGCGCGCGCATCTCGAAACGAATCAGAAAAAGAAGGTTCCGAAGACGTGAGGCAGCCAGTTTTCGGTTCTTAATTCTTAGTGTTTTCCCGCTCGCAGTTTGTCTCTTCTCACCGGCTAGGGTTGTTCCCGTTCAGGACTGAGCACTTCACGCAAGCTGCGTCGTGCAGTGGCCACAGCGTTTCGCCGCAATGGGAATGGGCATCGCGCACTGCGGGCAATCTTTTGTTGTGGCGGCCGCAGCTGCAGCGGGCTTCTTGGTCCAGCGGTTCACCTGCTGCACGACGAGGAATACGGCAAGCGCGATGATCAGGAAATTGATCACCGTGTTCAGGAAGAGCCCATAATTCAGCGTGGGCGCACCCGCGGCCTTGGCGGCGGCAAGGGTTTCATAGGATTTATCGCTCAGGTTGATGAATAATCCCGAGAAGTCCACGCGGCCGAGCAGACGGCCGATTGGCGGCATGATTACATCTTCCACCAGCGACGACACAATCTTTCCGAAGGCTGCGCCGATGATGACCCCTACCGCCAAATCTACCACGCTGCCACGCATGGCAAATTCTTTGAATTCCTTCAGCACTGGTTTTCTCCTTTTTTCTTTTGGTGAGGCTAACAACGGCCCGGGGCGGAATTCTCTTCTATCGGAAGGGCCGTCTGTGGGGCGGATTATATCCGAAGCGAACTAAGAACTAAGAGCGGAACTGTGACGATGAAGATCGCTCCGCGTACCGTTCACCGGGGACGGAAGACCAGAGCGGAGCCGATGATCCCGCGCAGCGCAAGCACAACACCCAGGGCCGCCAGCATCGGACCCACCCAGGCAAAGGGCACGCGAGAAATCACCAGCATCAGGGCGCCCAAAAGCACCAGCGAAAGCCCGCGCGTCCAGTTCTCCCAGCGCGCCCACCACTGGCCCGGCTTGAAGAGCGCCCGCAAGCCCCACAAGACCAGCGCCACGCTGAGGATGAGCCAGGCCGTGCTGTGCCGGTCCACATAAATGCGGCGAGCCAAACCCAGCCAAAAAAAGAGAACGCCGAGCATGACAAAAATCAATTCGATCATCAGTCGCAGGATGCGCTCGGGCGTGAGCATTGCCGTAGCGGCCGCTTAGCCGACGCGTTCGATGCGAAGCTTCTGTATGGTGATAGGGGTTCGCGGCCGGTCGTTCGAGTCGCGCGGCACATTCGAGATTTTGTCGGCCACATCCTGCCCCTCGACGACTTCTCCAAATATGGTGTGCCGGTTGTCCAGCCAGGGTGTCGCCGCCACGGTGATAAAGAACTGGCTGCCGTTGGTCCCTGGCCCGGCGTTGGCCATCGAGAGCTTTCCGGCCTTGGAATGCTTCAGCGAGGGATGAAACTCATCAGCAAATTTGTAGCCCGGCCCGCCCGTTCCCGAACCCTGCGGGCAGCCGCCTTGAATCATGAATTGAGGAATCACGCGGTGAAAAATCAAGCCGTCGTAGAAAGGTCTTCTTTGCTTCTGGCCGGTTTTTTCGTCGGTGAATTCCTTCGTGCCTTCGGCCAGCCCCACGAAATTCGCAACCGTCTTTGGCGCCTCTTTTTCGAGCAAACGCGCCACGATGTTCCCCTGTGAGGTTTCAAAAATGGCGTAGGTTCCTGCCGGTCGGCTCATGCGTTCTCCTTGCGTAAGCGCTCATCGTACACGAGCACGAGCACGCCGCGCCACTTTGGACTCGAGCAAGACTGTTATATCAAGCGAAGCGCGAGATGATTTCACGCGTGAAGTCGCCGGCTTCCTTTTCTTCCTCCGGCGATCTGCTACCAGCCTTTTTGCTTGCGGAGCTCCGTGATGTGCGCCGTGTGGTGCTTGCCATGCCACTCGTAGACAAAAAGCAGCCAATCGATTGTCCTTTCACCATGTTCCGGGTGAATGAGAACTCTTGCAAATTGCTCCGGCTTGAGCGAGCGCCACAGGCGATCCCAGCGAGCATGCAGCGAGTCCAGCAACGTCTGCGATACTTCAATCGGCGTGGCCTTCGTGTCTGCCAGTTCCGCCCAAGCTGCCTCCTCATAAGGCTTGATGGTTGGCTTTTCCTCGGTGAGGGCCAGCTTCAAGCGGACGTAGGCGTTCAAGTGGCTGTCCGGAACGTGATGCACGACCTGCCGCACGGTCCAGCCACCGTCGCGATATGGCGTATCGAGTTGCGCATCGTTCAGGCCTTTCACCGCGGCGCGCAATTTCGCCGGTGTCGCCGCGATCTCCTCGATCGCCCGTTGGCGCCGCACCGGTGTCACTCGGGCAGGCATTTCGAATTTTCCAATGGGGTAGCGCGGATCCATCGTGAACTTCTCCTCGGGGCAACCAGATATTTCTTTGGACTATAGCCGTAGCAATTTGTCCGGGTCAACACTCGCCGCACAAAGCGTCTCTCCAATTTGGCCGTCAGCATTCCGAATCGGCCGGTAGGCAATGCTACAATACCGGCGCTGTTGTATCTGGCGGGCGCAGTGCTGAATCTAATGAGTGGAGAAAAGTCGAAATGTATAACGTCGTTATCATCGGCAGTGGATGCGCCGGCCTCACTGCTGCGATTTACGCTGCGCGTGCAAACCTGAAGCCGCTGGTCCTGGACGGGCACGAGCCCGGCGGCCAGCTCTCCCTCACCACTCATGTTGAGAATTACCCAGGCTTCCCGGACGGCATTCTGGGCCCGGAGCTCATTGAAAACATGCGCAAGCAGGCGCAGAAATTCGGCGCGGAGTTCAAGGCGGGTGCGGTGACCGGAGTCGACCTCAGCAAGCGCCCATTCAAGATCACCGCCGCAAAAGAAAACTATGAAACGAAGGCGCTGATCGTCGCCGCGGGCGCTTCAGCGCGTCTGCTGGGTCTGAAGGGTGAAAAAGAACTGATCGGGCACGGCGTTTCCACTTGCGCCACCTGCGACGGTTATTTTTTTCGTGGCAAGCCCATTGCCGTTGTCGGCGGCGGCGATTCCGCGATGGAGGAGGCCAGCTTCCTCTCGCGCTATGCCAGCAAGGTCCACCTGATTCACCGCCGGAACGAGTTTCGCGCCTCCAAAATCATGATTGACCGCGCCAAGGCCAATGACAAAATCGAGTTTGTCACTCCCTTCGTGGTCGAAGAAATTCTCGCCCCCAAGGCTCTCGTTGAAGGTGTACAGTTGCGCAATCCACAGACGGGCGAAACTCGCGAAATTCCTCTTGACGGTGTTTTTGTTGCCGTCGGCCACGATCCCAACACCACTGTGTTCAAGGGCAAACTCGAGATGGATTCGAACGGCTACCTGGTCGCCAAACACGGCAGCCTGACTTCCGTTCCCGGCGTGTTTGTTGCCGGCGACGTGCAGGACCATCGCTACCGCCAGGCCGTCACCGCCGCTGGCTCCGGGTGCATGGCGGCGATCGATGCGGAAAAGTTTCTGGAAGAGCACAAGCACTAGGTTGAAAGGTTCCAGGCTGCCATAATAAATCGCGCATGCTTCGGTCCACCCTTCTCAAGCTTTCCGAAAGCAAAGGCTTCGCCAATTGGGTCACTTCCAATGGCACGACGCGCCGCATGGCGCGCCGCTTCGTCGCGGGCGAAACCCTGGATGAAGCCATCGCCGTGGCCCGCGCTTGCAACGAAACGGGCATGCTCGCCAGCCTCGATTATCTCGGTGAGAACGTCACCACCACGACCGACGCTCAGCGTTCCCGCGATGCTTATCTTGAGATTTTCGAGCGCATCGCTCAGGAAGGACTCCACGCCAACGTCTCTTGCAAGCCCACGCAACTTGGGCTCGACCTCAATTTGGACTTCTGCCGGGGGCTAGTTTTCTCCATCGTGGAAGTTGCCGCGCGTCACGACAATTTCCTGCGCATTGACATGGAAGGCTCGGCCCACACCCAGCGCACGATCGACCTAACCAAACAGGTGCGTGCGCGGAGTCCCGCGGTCGGCACCGTCATCCAGTCTTATCTCTACCGCAGTGAAACCGATGTCGCCGACCTGCTGGCGTACGGCTGCCGTATTCGTTTGTGCAAAGGGGCGTACAAGGAATCCGAAGAAGTCGCGTTCCCGCGGAAAGCCGATGTCGATGCCAACTACATTCGCCTGATGCGGCTTCTCCTATCCAGCGGCTTCTATCACGGCATCGCCACGCACGACCCACATATGATCGCCGCGACCATTCGCTTTGCCGCGGCCCAACAGATTTCCAAGGACGATTTCGAATTTCAGATGCTGTACGGCGTGCGCACCGATCTCCAGCGTCAGTTGATCAAGGATGGCTATCGCGTCCGGGTCTATATTCCGTTCGGGCGCGACTGGTTTCCCTACTTCATGCGCCGTCTCGCAGAGCGTCCCGCCAACGTCGGCTTTCTCGTCCGCAATTTCTTGCGAAGGTGACTTTTTCCTTACTCCAATCGAGAGTCTCAAGGCTCCTGCTCGAAAAGACGCGATTTTTCCACCGCGCCACGGTCTTACTCGGCTAGTTCGCGATGCTTCACGATCACGCGAATGCCATGCTTAGGACGCAGCGTAACGGACGCGAAGACTTCCACGGGATGGTCGGGGACGAGTTCGAGATGATATCTCTGCTGAATCATGGCCAGCAGCAGGATGGCCTCCATCATCGCGAACGACGCGCCAACACACACACGAGGTCCGCCACCGAAGGGAAGATAGGCAAACCGCGGAATCTTTCCGGAACGGACGGGGTCTTCTCTCCAGCGCTCCGGCTTGAATCTTTCCGGATCGGGGAAAAATCTGGGGTCGCGTTGCGTGACCCACTGCAAGATGAATACGTTAGAGCCCGCGGGCACGCGATAGCCGCCGATTTCACAATCCGCAATGGCTCTCCGGCCGACGCCCCAAGCCGGGGGATATAGACGCATCGCTTCCTTGACCGCCATCTCGGTGTAGCTCAATCGCGGGAGATCTTCGGGGGTAGGCGCGCGGTTGCCTAGCACCGATCGCAATTCTTCAACAAGCTTTGCTTCAATCTGCGGATTCTGCGCAAGCAGGTAGCACGCCCAGGAGAGCGCAATCGCCGTGGTCTCGTGACCGGCAAGAAAGAGCGTCATCATTTCATCGCGCAGCTGCGCGTCGCTCATTGGCTTGCCTTCCGCATCGCGCGCGCGAAGCAGCGTATCCAGCAGGTCACCGCGCGGCTGATTAGAAGAACGCCTGTCCCGAATGATGCCCCCGATGATCTCGTTCAATTCGGCGATGGCGCGCCGTTCCCGCGGCGCAAAGAGATCAGGAATCTCGAAACGAAACAGAAGGGCCTGGCTCGCATTCACGATGAATTTTCCTGTAACAACTTCCATGGCTTTCCCGACTCGTTCGGCGGCGCCGGAAACCTCCGCGCCATACAGACATTGCCCGACAATTTCGAGCGTCACGCGCATCATGTCTTCATGAAGGTTCCGCACACCGTTGGTTTTCCACGAATCGAGCATGCGGCCCGCCGCGCCGGTCATCACCGTCGCGTAAGCCAGAATGTTCTCCCGGCGGAACGCCGGCTGAATGAGACCTCGTTGCCGCCTCCAGAACTCTCCTTCGCTGGTCAGTAACCCTCGGCCGAGCACACGCGCCAGCGCCCGATAATCCTCGGACTTCGTGAAATTCCCCGCGTTCGTAACAAGGATGGATTCAATGTCCCGGGGATGGACTACCAGATAGAGCGGAACATGAAGGATATGGAAATAGACGAGGTCTCCATGTTCTCTCGCGCACCGGGCATAAAATCCCAGCCAATCGCGAGACAGTTCGACCAGGCTGCCGAGCAGGAATCGCCCTTTCGGCCCAGGGGGGACTCCCGGGAAGGTTTTCGTCGCGGACACGGAAGCGGCCGGCATCGGTTGCGCCTAATTCTTTCGGCAGACAGTTACGCCGTCGCGCAGCGGGATCAAAACCGGATAGAGTTCCTTGGACGCGTAGACAAGCCGGTTGAATTCCTGCACGCCCAGCGTCTGAATGTCATCCGGCGCCGCCGGCCGCGCTGCATTTCCGGACCACAGCGTGTTGTCGGTGATGAACAATCCACCGCGGCGCAGCTTGGGCAGGGCTACGCGCAGCGCGGCAGGATACTGTTCCTTATTCACGTCGTTGAAAATCAGATCGAATGCGCCTGGTGTCTTCTTCAGCAGTTCCAGGGCGTCGCCAACTCGCACCTCGATCCGTTTGGCCACGCCCGCCCGGCGAAAATATTCCTTCGCGCGGCTCGCGTTCTCCGCATCGCCGTCCGTATAGATCACCTTTGCTTTTGGGCCCGCCGCGCGCGCCAGCCAAATCGTGGAATAACCGATGGCCGAGCCCATCTCGAAAATCCGCTTTGCGCCGGACACTTGCACGAAGAGCGCCAACATTCGCGCCACCGCCGGTCCGATGATCGGAACGCGCTGCTCCGCGGCGTATTCCTCCATCTCGCTGACGACCGCGTCGCGCTCAGGAAGCAGGCTATAAACATATTCTTCGACGTCGTCCTGAATGTAGCCGCTGCGCAAATTCTCGCTGCGAATCACAGTGTCTCCCCGGGCTTCAACGCGTCAATCTTGAGCCCCTTGATCTTTTTGCTCTCTTTTTGCAGTTTCTCCACCGTGCCGGTCAGAAAAGGAAACGTCGCGTAATGCATCGGGATGACGTGCTTCACCCCCAGCAGGCGAATCGCGTACGCTGCTTCTCGCGGACCCATCGTGAAAAGGTCGCCGATCGGCAGCATCGCGACGTCTGGCTCATACAGCTCCCCAATCAGTTTCATGTCTCCGAAAAGCGCCGTATCCCCGGCGTGATACACCGCAAATCCGCCCGGCATGCGAATGACGTAGCCCGCCGGCTCGCCGCCGTAGTGCCGCACGCCATTTTCGTCGATTGAATTCGAATGAAACGCATGCGTCATCGTAACTTCGAAGTCGTCCACTTTTTGCGAGCCGCCCTTGCCCATCGGGCAGGTTTCTTCCCGGAAGCCTTTGCTTTCGATCCACAAGCAGGTCTCGAAAATCGCCACGATTTTCGGGCGGTGCTGCTTCGTAAGCTCCAGCAGGTCGCCCATGTGATCGCTGTGCGAGTGCGTCAGGAAGATCGCGTCCAGCCGCGCCAGTTTCTTCAGTGCCGCAGGGCAGACGGGATTCGTCATAACCCACGGATCAATCAGCGCCGTCTTCCCGGTCGGCGTGGCCAGTGAAAAGGTGCTGTGGCCAAAATAGGTGATGCGGTTGCCCTTGGTATCGAGCATCAATCGCCTCTGAGAAATTTCTTCACATGGCGCAAAGCCGGTCAAAGCCTTGACGACGGTTTACTTCTAATTTGATCCGGAAGCGAGCAGCGTTCGAATCGCCGCCTCATAGGTTTCTCGTTTTCCTTCGCCTAGAACATGCCCGATTTGACGGCCATCTTTCGCGTAAAAAACCGTAACCGGAAGCGATCCGGTCCACCCGGGCAGCACCAGTTGCCGGAAGGCTTCCTCTCCTCCCGCCTTTTTTCGGTAGTTGGGGAAAATGGGCTTGTAGCGCGTAAGGAACCGCCGCATCAGGATCAAATCGCCGTCATCGTCGAGATTCACACCGACAACTTTGAGCCCTTGCGGGGCGTATTGCTTGGCGAGCTCATTCAGCATCGGGTATTCGTCGCGGCAGGGTTCGCACCAGGTCGCCCAGAACGTCACCAGCAGCGGTTTTCCCCGGTATTGCTCGAGCAGTTTCTGATACCCCTGCGCGTCGATCATTTTCGGATCGCGCGGAACGGTGGCCTTGGGGGCCTGCGGCGCAGCCAGCGGGGTCATTCCGGACAAGACCGTAAGTACGACAATTCCAATCCGATTTCTCATGGGCCTTCTTTCCACATTCATTCTATCCGCACCTCTCCCGGTTGAGAAACCCATTCCTACCGCGTACAATGGGGCTATGCTGCTTGTTGATTCGAGCAGTCCCGTGGTATAAGGATTTTTTGCGGTCGTGCTGATTCGTCACAAGAGCCGCCGACCCGCTGTCCGAACATAGGAGATCCGAATGGCTTACGTGATTGCCGAACCGTGCATCGGCACAAAAGACACCGCGTGCGTGGATGTCTGCCCGGTGGATTGCATCCATCCGCGCAAGGACGAACCGAATTTCGAGAGCGAGACGCAACTTTACATCCATCCGACCGAATGCATTGATTGCGGCGCTTGCGTGCCGGTCTGCCCCGTTACGGCCATCTTTGCGCTCGAAGATCTGCCAGAGAAGTGGCAAAGTTTCACGCCCATCAATGCCGATTGGTACGCAAAGCAGGGTAAGTAGTCTAATCTCTTGCCTGCGCGGCGGCGTCGATTTGCGCCAATTCCGCGCTGCGCTCCCATAAGTCCCGTGCATCATGCCAACTCTTTTGTGCTCCAAATCATCTACTTTCTTGACGCTGCCGTGCGGGGGTTCTGCGTGAAGTTCGCAAGCGGGAGTCTGGCTTTAGCCTTTTCTCTGGCGTGCATCGCTCAAATCCCCATTGCTTTCTCGCAGACTCCGGCCGCTCACAAACTGCAAGTCAAGCGAAGCTCCCTTACCCTCGAAGGAAACTGGGCCGGCTCGCTTCAGGCCGGGGAAGCGGTCCTTCATCTCGTATTGCATGTTTCGAAAGCGGAGGACGGCTCTTTCACAGCCACAATCGACAGCCTGGATCAAGGCGTTTACGGCATCGAAGTAACCTCACTCGCGCAACAGGCCTCCGCTCTGAGTTTCAAAGTGTCTTCGGTGGGTGCTTCGTACGAAGGCAAGTTTTCAACCGATCATGGCAGCATCGAAGGGGAGTGGATGCAGGGCAGCGTCAGCTTGCCGCTTGTCTTCCACCGCCAAGCTGCAGGGGCGGGCGCACGAAAGGCAGCGGATGCAATCGCCGGCGCCGAAGGGGTGTGGCAAGGTGCAATGGAGGGCAACGGCATGCGCCTCCGCTTCCAACTTCACGTCTCGCATGATGATCGGAAGCAACTCGTCGGTGCGCTCGACAGCCCCGACCAGGGCATCAGCGGCCTCCCCGCAGTCAAGGTGAGCCAGAAGGAATCTGCCTTCCATTTTGAAATTCCGGTTGTGAGCGGTGTTTATGACGGCACGCTGAACCCCGCAAAGACGGAAATCACTGGAACATGGACGCAGAGCGGCGTCCAGCAGAAGCTGGATTTTCGGCGCTCGGATCAGCTCCTTGAACTGGTCCGCCCGCAAAACCCAACCAAGCCTTACCCGTACCGGGAAGAAGAAATCCTCTTTGCGAATGCTAGCGCGAAGATCTCACTCGCGGGCACGCTCACGCTTCCTCCCGGCAAAGGGCCGTTTCCCGCCGCCATTCTCCTCAGCGGCTCCGGGCCGCACGATCGCGATGAGAGCCTCGTTGGACATCGTCCCTTTCTCGTGCTGGCAGACCATCTCACGCGAAAGGGCATTGCCGTTCTTCGTTTTGATAAACGCGGGATCGGCAAGTCCACCGGCGATTACACGAACGCGACGACCGCTGATTTTGCGAGCGACGCCGAAGCCGTTCTCGCCTACCTGAAAACGCGCAAGGAAATTGACCCGAAGAAAATTGGCCTCATCGGTCATAGTGAAGGCGGCATGATCGCGCCCATGGTGGCAACCCGTTCGAACGATGTGGCCTGGGTCGTTCTGCTCGCGGGGCCCGCTCTGAAAGGTGAAGACACCCTTCTGCTCCAGTCAGAGTTGATCTTAAAGACCGCCGGTGTGAACGACGGCCAGATTGCCAACACCCGCGAATTCAACAAACAAACTTACGCGCTCGTTCGTCAGGAAAAGGATCCGGCGGCACTGGAAGCAAAATTGAACGCCCTCGTGCAATCCAGTGGCATGAGTGCCTCGCTGCCGCCGGCAGCCCTCCAGGCGCAAGTTCGTTTGATGGCCTCGCCGTGGTTCCGGTTCTTCCTCGATTATGACCCTGTCCCCGCCCTGCGAAAGACGATGTGTCCCGTGCTCGCCCTCAATGGCGAAAAGGACCTGCAAATCGCGCCGAAGGAGAATCTCGCTGGAATCCAGAAAGCCCTGCAAGAAGGCGGCAACAAGGACTTTCAAACTGTCCAGTTACCCGGGTTGAATCACCTCTTCCAGCACTGCCCAACCGGCTCGCCTACCGAATACGGCGGCATTCTTGAGACGATGGCCCCGGAGGTCCTGAACGCTGTCTCCGATTGGCTGTTGAAGCACACCACTCCCTGAAAGAACCGCGCCTGCGCACATTGCGGCGCTTTAAGCATCCAATCGAGGTGCGCGATTCGCGCCTGCCCACGCGACCCGAACTCATACAATGGCGCTCCGGGTTATCATGTCAAGCGGGAAAAAACTGCCCCCATGCCCCAGGATTTCCATCTCGTTCTGCTCATTCACGCGCATCAGCCTTGCGGCAATTTTGAACATGTCCTCGAAAGGGCGTACGAAACTTCGTACCTCCCTTTCCTGGAGCACCTCGAAGCCTATCCCGGCGTCCGTGTCGGCCTTCATTATTCCGGGCCGCTTCTCACTTGGATCGAGGCACATCGGCCCGACTACTTCTCCCGCGTGAAAAAACTGGTCCAAAGCGGCCAGGTGGAACTTGTCGGCGGCGGCTTCTACGAACCGATCCTGATTTCCATTCCTCCTGAAGATCAGCGGGAACAGATCACGCGCCTCGCTGTCTATCTCGAAAAACACTTCGGCCAGCTCCCGTCCGGCGCTTGGCTCGCCGAGCGCGTTTGGGAGCCTCAGCTTCCTGGCGCGCTGGCCGCCGCAAATGTCGCTTACACGCTCGTTGATGACATGCACTTCCTTTCCGCCGGCTTCGAGCCCGAAGAGCTCTTTGGCGCCTATATCGCGGAAGACCGCGGTCAATGCGTGTGGCTCTATCCCGGCCAGAAGGCGCTGCGTTATCTCGTCCCTTTTGGAAAAGTCGAGGACGTAATCGCTTACCTGCGTGACGCCGCGAGCCTCCATCCCGGCGGCGTCGCCGCCATGGGCGATGACATGGAAAAGTTCGGCGTCTGGCCCGGAACGCATGACCATTGTTACAAGAATGGATGGCTTGCCGATTTTTTTGCTGCGCTGGAGGAGAATTCGAATTGGCTGAAGGTTTCCACGCCGGGGGAATATCTGGCGACGCACACTTCTCTCGGCCGCGCCGATCTCCCGGCCGCTTCATACATGGAAATGATGGAGTGGGTGCTCCCGACGCGCGTCCGGCAGCGCTATCACGCCGTGCTGAATGAGTTCAGCACCCGCCCGGAAGTGCTCGCCTTTCTTCGCGGCGGCTCCTGGCGCGGCTTCTTTCGCAAGTACGCGGAATCGAATTTGCTGCACAAAAAAATGCTGCGCGTTTCCGCGCGCCTTGCCGCCGCGCCTTCACGACACAACGATTCGAAAGCCGCCAATGAGCTGCTCGAGGCGCGTGATCTGCTCTTGCGCGCCCAGTGCAACGACGCTTACTGGCACGGCATTTTCGGCGGGATCTATGCCCCGCATCTCCGCACCGACGCCTGGCGCAATCTCATTCGCGCGGAATCCATCGCCGACCTCCAAACTCCCGGCGCGCTCGTCGCGCGTGTCGAACTTCTCGACTACGACGCCGACGGCGCCAACGAATTGCTGCTTACCTCTCCCGAATCTCAGGCGCTCTTGAAGCCCAATGATGGCGGCACCATCGCTGCGTTCGATTTCCGTCCCGCGGCCGCCACGCTGGTGAATTCCATCCTGCGTCGTCCGGAGGCCTATCACACCCGCCTCCGCGAAGCCGCGGGGAATCCCGCCCCAGGCGCGGTCGCTTCCATTCACGAACAGACGCGCGTCAAGGAGCCCGGGCTCGAACGTTTTCTCCGGTACGACCGCTGGCCGCGCCATGCCTTCCGCGTCATGATTTTCGATCCGTCGCGCACGCACGCCGATTACGAAGCTCTGGAGCTGCACGAAGACGCCGGCTTCGCGGGCGGCGCCTTCACCATTAAGAATTCCGATCCGCATGATGTCGAGCTCTTTCGCGCGGACTCTCTGGCCTTGCACGGCAAGAGTGAAACCGCGGCGCCAAAGCTGCTGCTCATCAAGGAGTACTCCTTCGGTCCCGCGCCCAATGGTTGTGAAGTGGCCTGCGAGGTCGTCTTGAAGCTGAAGGAGCCTCTCGATCAACCAGTCGCTGTCGGCATCGAGTCGGTCATCAACCTCCTGGCGCCATCGGAGCCCGACCGTTTTTTTGAGACGCCCGCGGGCCACGCGAATCTTCGCTTCAGTGGTACGCTGCCCGCGCCCGTTCTCCGCATGGAAGACGGCTGGCAGCGAGTACGAATCGCCCTTCACGCGCCGTTGGCGAAGGAATTCTGGGTCGCGCCCATTGAAACGGTTTCGGAATCCGAGGAAGGTTTCGAACGTGTTTATCAGGGTTCGCAGATTCTCGCCGTCTGGCGCCCCGGCCTCACCACGCAAAAATCCTGGTCCCTCCGCCTCGTCTGGCGCATCGAATTACTATAACCAATTCATGTATTTTATTCTGTAATTAGCAGGTTCTGGGCAAACGGCCATTCGCGGTCGATCCACTGGCCGTCGCACCGGAATCCAGTGCGTTCCGCCATGCCTGGAATTTCCTCGGCTTTGTATTTGTGCGAACTTTCCGTCCAAATCGTCTCATCCTCGTCCAGCATGACGCGCAAGCTAGCAACCGGGATCCGCACGGTTTGCCGGCGCAGCGACCGCAGATGCATCTCAATCCGCCGCTCCGCGTAATTCCAGCGTGCTTCGTGCTGGAAGCAACTCAAATCGAAATCCGCGCCCAGTTCCCGGTTGATTCGCGCCAGCAGATTCATATTGAATGCCGCTGTCACGCCCGCCGGGTCGTCGTAAGCGAGCAATTGCAGCTCGACGCTCTTCTCCAGGTCTGTACCGAGCAGCAACGCATCGCCGGGACGCAGAATCGCCCTCATCTCGCGCAAAAACTCTTCGCCCGCCTCGCGATCGAAGTTGCCGATTGTACTCCCAAGGAACAGCACCAGCAGGTGGTCCTGCTCCTCGCGTCCTTCACCTACGGCGCGCAGCCCTTCCAGATACGGCTGCTCGTAGCCGACAATGCTTACGAGATCGATCTGTCCCAGTTCTTTCTCACATGCCGCCAGCGCGTAAGGCGAAATTTCAATCGGGTAGTAATATATCTCTTGCCGTCTCGAGAGCGCTTCCAGGATCCAGCGCGTCTTCTTTCCCGAGCCGCTCCCGAGTTCCGCCACCTGAATCGGCGACGGCAGCCGTCGCACAATCTCTCCCGCATATTTCTGCAGCAGCCGCGCGTCCGCCCGCGTCAAGCCATACTCCGGCAGGACGCAAATGGTTTCGAACAACGCCGAGCCCACTTCGTCGTACAAATATTTCGACGGAAGTTCTCTCTGTCCGGGTTTGGTCAGGCTCGCGCGCACGTCCGCCGCGAAATCAGACACGTGCCTCAGGGAAAGTGACGGTGTCGCCATTTGGATCTCCCCGGCTTGGCTTGATTAGTCCTCGACGCAACGGAACGTTGCGTAGACGTACGGGTAATGCGGTTGGAACCAGTTTCGGAACGAACGGCGCAGCATGCATGCGGCCGTTCGCGGCGAGCCACCCTTCATCACGTAGTGCTTGCCGTCAAAGAAATTCGCCGAGTAGCCCGGGTAAAAAGGCATTGGCGTAAAGCCCGGAAACGGCGCGAACTCTGTTCTCGTCCACTCCCATCCGTTCCCTACAAGATCGTGCACACCGAAAGCGCTCGCACCGGCGGTGTGCGCACCCACTGGCGAAAGATCCCAGGAATGAAAATCGAAGTTTCCTCTGCGGTCATCGGGTTCTTCTTCGCCCCACGGATAGCTGCGCTCCATCGCGCCATCCGGTGTTCCGTAGGCGGCCCGATGAAACTGCGCTTCTGTCGGGAGTTTTCGCCCCAGCCATTTCGCATAGGCGGCAGCCTCGGCGTGACTCACGTAAACCGGCCATTCCTGCGGCAAACGAATCTCCCCGAACATCGTGCGGTACACCCAGAGGTTTCCGTCGCGCCTCCAGAATGTTGGATGCTCGATCCCTTCCTTTTGCTTCCACGCCCAGGCTTCGTCACTCCACAGAGAGCGGTCCTTGTAGCCGCCGGCCTGGATAAATCGCAGAAAATCGCGGTTCGTCACGTTGTAATTGTCGATGGCGAATTCCCCGACCTCCACCTCATGTGCGCCAAATTCGTTGTCCCAGCCGAATTCGTCTTCCACCGTACTTTGCAAACCAAGCGTCACCCGCCCCGGGGCAATGTCCACCAGGTGCGACTTTACCCTGGCCGTCTTCCACGCAGCCCGCTCCGGCAGGCAAATCTTCCTGTCGCACGGCAGCATGTGCAGCATGTACGCGAGCGTCTCCGCATGTATCAGGCGATGCTCGATTGCCACGTGCAACATCGGGATCAGCTGGGGGTGTCCCTCCTCAGGCCGCGCCAGCGCGCGTTCGAGAGCGCGATCGAGCTCCTTGCGCATTCGCCAGTTGTAGCCCTCGATCTCCTCGCGCTCCGGCCAATCCGCGGGCGTGTCCGACGGCAACCCGCCATCCGTTGGGTCAATTCCAAAAGCAAAAAGCTGATCGAAGGTCCGATGAAATGACTGCAGTCCGAACGCGCGCTGCGCCAGCAAATTCCAATCGAACGCTTCTACGTGCCCCAGGTAGAAGATAATACGATGACGCTGGGGAATCGGCCGGTCGCACATCGCCTCGTCGCGCACCACGCGAAATATTTCATCGGTCCGTGATCGCGCGTCGAACAGGCGCGTGTGAAGATCGTGGCGGATGCGGACAGCAGTGGCGACGGCTCCCATGGCGTTTTCCCCTTCTGTTGGATGCGGCTTCCGCGCGAAGGATGCGCCAAAATTCGGCGACGGGAGGCTAGATGCATTAACATGTTCGCTCCGGAATTTGGGGCTGTCAATCGAAATGAATGCGAAAACCATAGATTCTTCCAAGGACACCATCGAATTTCGCGATGTGTCGTATCACATAAACGATATTCCTACGGGCGCAATACTCTCCAACATCTCCTTATCAATTCCTCGCGGTGAGACCCTCGTTCTCCTCGGCCGCAGCGGCAGCGGCAAGACCACCTTCCTCAAATTGATCAACGGAATGCTACTGCCCTCGAATGGCTCAATCCTTGTCCATGACCGCTCCACCATGGAATGGGACCCCATCCGCCTTCGCCGCGGCATTGGGTACGTTATTCAGGAGGCGGGCCTTTTCCCCCATTTCACGGTTGCGGAAAACGTCGCCCTCGTTCCCACTTTGGAAAAATGGGATCCCGCCCGCACCGCGGCCCGCGTCGACGAAATGCTCCAGCTTGTCGGTCTAGATCCTCGCGAATTCGCCCGCCGCCGCTCCCGCGAACTCTCCGGCGGCCAGCGGCAACGCGTCGGCGTCGCCCGCGCCCTCGCCGCCGACCCTCCGATTCTCCTTATGGACGAGCCCTTCGGCGCGCTCGATCCCGTCACCCGCGCCGAGCTCCAGCGCGAATTCAGCGCCCTCGCCCGTCGCCTCGGCAAAACAATCGTTTTTGTCACGCATGATTTGCGCGAAGCCCTGCTCCTCGCTTCGCGCATCGTGCTGTTGCAAGCCGGCCGCGTCGTTGCCAGCGCCTCGCCGCAGGAATTTCTTCGCCTCGACCACCCCGAGGTTCGCGCTTTCACCGCCTCGCTAATCGTTGCCCCTGGAGTCCCCGCATGAGCCCCCAAATGAGTAATTGGACGTTCTTCGCCGAGCACCGCGCCGAAATCCTCGCCGCCACGCTCGACCATCTCACTCTCGTCGTCATCGCCATGGCCATCGCGATTCTCATCGGCGTCCCTCTCGGCATGTTCATCGTCCACCGCCCCGCTCTGCGCGCCATCGCGCTTGGCATCGCCAGCATCTTCCAGACCATTCCCAGCCTCGCCCTTTTCGGCTTCCTCATTCCCATTCCCTTCATCGGCGGCATCGGCAAGCGCACCGCCATCGTCGCTCTGGTCCTCTACGCGCTTCTCCCTATTCTGCGCAATACCTATGTCGGCCTCACCGGCATCGACCCGGCCGTCGTCGAAGCCGCGGAAGCCATGGGCATGACCCGCGCGCAAATCCTGTTCCGCGTCCGCTTCCCGCTCGCCCTGGCCATTATTCTCGCCGGCATTCGCACTGCCACGATCATCACCATTGGCGTCGCCACGATCGCCGCCGCCATCGACGCCGGCGGCCTCGGCACATTCATCTTTCGCGGTGTCGCGCTCGTCAGCGATGCCCTCATCCTCGCTGGCGCCATCCCCGCCGCTCTTCTCGCCATCCTCGCGGACCTCCTGCTCGGCCTCCTCGAGCGCCGCCTGAGAGTCTCCTGATATGCGCCGCTCCCTTTTCGTTCTGGTCGCTGCCGTCTCGCTTTGTTTTCCCTCTTGCCATTCTTCTCGCTCTGCCAGAATCACTATCGGCTCCAAGTTCTTCACCGAGCAAGTCATCCTTGCGGAACTCCTCGCCCAGCACATCGAAGCCCGCACGGGAATCCCCGTCGTGCGCAAGACCAACCTCGGCGGCACGCTCCTCGTCCACAAAGCCCTCGAAGCGGGCGACCTCGATCTCTATGTTGAATACACCGGCACCGCGCTCACCGCTGTCCTCAACGAAACTCCCTCGGGCGATTCTTTCTCTGTCTACAACCGCGTCAAGCAGCTCTACTCCGATCGCTTTCATTTCGAAGTCACCGAGCCGCTGGGCTTCGAAAACACTTTTGCCATGGTCATCCGCGGCGGCGACGCGAAAAACCTTCACCTTCGCACGATTTCAGATATCGCTCCTATCGCGCCGAAGTGGCGCGCCGGCGTCGGCTACGAATTCCTCGAGCGCCCCGACGGCTTCCGCGCCCTGAGCGGTCTGTACGGCCTCCACTTCGCCGGGCAGCCTCACGTGATGGACCTCGGCCTCATCTACCGCGCCCTCCTCGATCATCAAGTCGACATTGTCGCCGGCAATTCCACGGACGGCCTCATTGACGCCCTCGGCCTTGTCGCCCTCGCCGACAACCGCCACTACTTTCCGCCCTACGACGCCGTCCCCGTCGTTCGCCAATCCACTCTCGCCCGCTTCCCCCAGCTCCGCTCCGCCCTCGCTGATCTCGCCGGCAAACTCTCCGCCTCCGACATGCGCCACTTGAATTACTCGGTTGATGCTCTGCATCAGGATCCCGTTTCTGTTGTGCGCCAGTTCCGTTCTTCTAAGGGTCTCTAGCTGTCTGCCCTCCGGCATCTTCCTGCTTTTCAGTTTTTCTCCATCCACACGTTCCCGCAATTCCAAAATCCCCTTACAATATCCCCGCACATCGCTTCGCCGCCGAGGAGACCAACCATGAACCTCGCCACTACAATCAGAAAATCCATCGTCGCCAATTTCGTGTTGGCCCTTTTCCTCCTGCCGAAGGTCACTCCGGCCCAGTCGCAAACCCCTTCCCCCGCCCTTCTCGTCCTCAATAAGGAAGACGCCACGCTTTCCATCATCGATCCCGCCACTCTCAAGACAGTGGCCCAGATCCCCACCGGCGAAGCTCCTCACGAAATCGCCGCCTCCGACGACGGCAAATTCGCCTTCGTCGCCAACTACGGCGCCCGCACCCCAGGCAACACTCTTTCTGTGATTGATTTGCTCGCCCAGAAGGAG
>WNFP01002245.1_pt1 | contig 23034 bp, 20 predicted proteins | sample 5400201 | NCBI WGS metagenome assembly WNFP01 (sample SAMN13153355, study PRJNA577476) | soil metagenome | isolation source: 115 cm saprolite under Madrone tree | place: USA:California | collected 2016-06-14
TACGCGGCATGCTGCCGTGTGGTGTTCGGACTTTCCTCCAGTGAACCTTCCGATTCACCAGCGATCATCTGCCATCGGTGGACAATTTAGCACAATCTGGAAGCCAGGAAACCAGGAGAGAAAAAGATGCCAAAACAAAATTTCCTGGCTTCCTGGTTTCCAGATTCAGAATGGGGACCGCACTGTTACGAGGAAAATCGTAATCATCGCCACCGCTATGATCAGTTTGCCGATCATTGCGCCCAAATTTCCGAGCAAACTTCCCCATCCAGCCCGACCGGCGTCGATCATTCGTTTGCCGGCGATGAATTCGCCGGCGACGGCACCGATCACCGGCCCGACAAACAAGCCGATGACTCCGAAGAAGAGACCAATGAGCGCGCCAACGATTGCACCGAACGCGCCCCATTTAGTTGCTCCAAAATATTTTGCGCCAAAATAGCTGCCGAGAAAGTCGAATACGTAGGAAAGAAGCGTGAGCAGCACGAGAACAACGATCGTTTTCCACCCCACACTCTTCTCCGCGCCTACCGTGAGGCGATGGATGATTGCGGCGGCCAGAATGATTGTCGTGCCGGGGAGGACCGGTGCGATTGTGCCAATCAGACCGACTGCGAAGAGCACAATTGTGAACAGCCACCAGAATAGTTCCATTTGACGGGATCGTAAGCCACGGATGAACACAGATGAAACACGGATGTTACAATCGGAAGAACCTTCTCCCAGCCGCGGGACGTATCTGTGTAAATCCGTGTTAATCTGTGGCCACAGTTCCCCCGTAAACTTTTTGACCACTTACATGTCGATCTTATAGTGAATTTTTCCCTCTAAAACTTAAACCGGAGGATTGTTTATGCCACTTGCAGTTGGAACCAAAGCGCCTGATTTCATGTTGCCCGCCAAGGTCCCTGACGGGCCGAAGCAAATCCGGCTTAGCGACAATTTTGGACACAAGAACACGCTTTTGCTTTTCTTTCCGATGGCGTTCACGGGCACGTGTACGCAAGAGATGTGTGAAGTCAGCGCGGGCCTGAATGCGTACATCGGCTTGAACGCCGCTGTTTACGGAATCAGTGGCGATAATCCGTTTGCGCAGGAAGCATGGGCGCAGAAGGAAAAGATTACGGTGCCTTTGCTGAGCGACTATGAACACAAAATCGCGAAGGAGTATGGCGTGATGTACGACTCGTTCCTGCCGCAAATGAACCTTGGGATGGGCGGCGTGCCGAAACGATCTGCGTTCATCATCGATAAGAACGGCGTGATCCAATATGCAGAGAGCAACGACGACGCAAGGCAACTGCCGAATTTCGATAGGATCAAGGCCAAACTTGCTGAACTGAAATGAACCTTTTGTCATTCCGAGCGGAGTCGAGGAATCTCTGGATATTTCTGAAGAAGGTAGCCAGAGATGTCTCGACTTCGCTCGACATGACAAGCAGTTGAATGCACGACGAATTTAAAACGCTTAGAAAATTCGACGCCGGCCAAGGGCGCGACGGTTTTCTGTTTTCGCTGCCGGCGCTGGAGGAGCAGGGAATCGGGAAAATCTCTCGATTGCCGGTAAGCATTCGGATTGTTCTCGAATCGGTGCTGCGCAGTTGCGACGGGAAAAAAGTCCGGCGCAAAGATGTCGAGACGCTGGCGAAATGGAACGCGAAAGCGCCAGCAAACGCGGAAATTCCATTCGTTGTCGCGCGAATTGTGTTGCAGGATTTCACCGGCGTGCCGCTGATTGTTGATCTTGCGGCGATGCGTAGCGCGGTCGCGCGGCTGGGTCGCGATCCAAAAATCATTGAACCGCTAGTGCCCGTCGATCTGGTGGTAGATCACTCCGTGCAGGTAGATTTTTTCCGCTCGCCGCGCGCGCTGGAACTTAATCTGGACATGGAGTTCAAGCGCAACCGCGAGCGCTATCAGTTTTTGAAATGGGGACAGCAGGCCTTCAAGACGTTCCAGCTCATCCCGCCCGGCATCGGGATCGTGCATCAGGTAAATCTCGAATATCTCGCGAAAGGCGTTCTCTCCTCTCAGCCCTCAACTCTAAACTCTCAGCTTTTCTTTCCCGACACATTGGTCGGAACGGATTCGCACACGACGATGATCAATGGGCTCGGTGTCGTTGGCTGGGGCGTGGGTGGAATTGAAGCGGAAGCCGGAATGCTTGGGCAACCGGTTTACTTTCTCACGCCGGAAGTGGTGGGCGTGCACATGAGCGGCCAATTGCGCGAAGGCGTTACTGCAACCGATCTCGTACTGCACATCACCCAGTTGCTGCGCGCGCAAAAAGTCGTCGGCAAATTTGTCGAGTTTTATGGCGAAGGTGCAGCATCGCTTCCGGTCCCTGATCGCGCCACGATAGGAAACATGTCGCCCGAGTACGGCGCGACGATGGGGTTTTTCCCAATTGATCAGGAATCGGTGGACTACCTGCGTGCCACGGGACGCAGCGAAGCACAATGCCTTGCGTTCGAAAATTATTTTCGTGCGCAGAAAATGTTCGGGATGCCGCTGAGAGGCGAGATCGATTACAGCGTCGATGTCGATTTGGATTTGGCGGACGTCCAGCCGAGCGTCGCCGGACCGAAACGACCGCAGGACAGGATCAACTTGCCCGAGCTTGGAAGGACATTTCGCGAGTTGCTCGAAAAACCGGTACGCGATGGGGGCTATGGAAAACAGAATGTCGATCTTCGCGAAAAACACGTTGTGGAGTTGAACGGCAGCGCGCCTCGCAACGGCGAGATGTTTTCGACCGATAAGAAGGAAGACCAGGGAATCAATCCCGGGGACGAACTCAACAAAATCGAGATGGTGTCAAACAGGCCGACGCCTGATCCCGGCCAGGAAATTGAAGCCGAATCACGGGATGTCTTTACGCAGGGGCGAACGCACGTCGGCCATGGCAGTGTCCTAATCGCCGCCATCACGAGTTGCACAAACACGAGCAACCCCAGCGTGATGATCGCGGCCGGTCTGCTTGCCAAAAAGGCGGTGGAGCGCGGGCTGCGCGTCGATCCCGCGGTGAAAACATCGCTAGCGCCCGGGTCGCGCGTTGTTTCCGATTACCTGGAGAAAACCGGGCTGCAAGAATATCTCGACCAACTCGGGTTCAATCTCGTCGGTTACGGCTGCACGACGTGCATCGGCAACTCGGGACCGCTGCATCCAAACATCGAGAAAGCGATCCACGAATACGATTTGGTTGCAGCTTCGGTTCTTTCGGGGAACCGGAATTTCGAAGCGCGCGTGCATCAGCACATCAAGGCGAATTTTTTGATGTCGCCGCCGCTGGTGGTCGCCTTCGCCCTGGCGGGCAGAGTTCACATCGATCTTTCCCGTGACGCGCTGGCCAGGGACAAAGACGGTAAAGAAACTTTCCTTCGCGATCTGTGGCCAACTCTCAGCGAAATCCGAGACGCCATGCAATCAGCTCTCGCGCCCGAGACGTTTCGCAAACTCTATCGCAATTTCGCCGATCAAAATCCAAAGTGGAACGACATTCCATCGAGCGCGGGCGACATTTACCAGTGGGATGAGAAGAGCGATTACATCCATGAGCCGCCATTCTTCCAAAATTTCTCGATGGAGCCCAGTCATATCGCGGAAATCCGCGGCGCACGTGCGCTTGGGATTTTCGGCGACTCAATAACGACCGATCACATTTCGCCTGCGGGCGCGATCAAAGAAACGTCGCCAGCTGGCAAATATTTAGTGTCGCGGGGGATTCAGCCGCGAGATTTCAACAGCTACGGCAGCCGGCGTGGCAACGACCTGGTGATGACGCGCGGGACGTTCGCCAATGTTCGGATCAAAAATTTGATGATACCAGGGACGGAAGGAGGCGTGACGAAATATTATGGTGGCGGCGACGCCTCGTCGCCGAAGGGGCAACACGGCGAGGGCGCCGCGTCTACGATGTCAATTTTTGATGCGGCGATGAAGTACGCGGAGACGAATACTGCGCTGGTGGTTCTCGCGGGGCACGAGTACGGCAGCGGCTCATCGCGCGATTGGGCCGCGAAGGGGACGCGTTTGTTAGGGGTGAAGGCAGTCATCGCCGCGAGTTACGAACGGATTCATCGGTCGAATCTTGTAGGCATGGGCGTGTTGCCATTGCAGTTTCCCGACGGAACAACAGCGCAATCGCTGGGGCTCGACGGCTCGGAGAAGTTTTCGATCACCGGATTGTCCGATTCGATCAAACCTGGGCAAGAGGTCACGCTCGTGATCGAAAGCGAGAACCGGGAACAACAATCTGTCCCGTTGAAGCTTCGCATTGATACACCCATCGAGATTGATTACTATCGGCACGGCGGGATTCTGCCGTTCGTGCTGCGGCAATTGCTGTTGAGGCAATAATTGTAGGGCGGCTCTATCAGACGCTTTGTTTTTGGGCGGCATCCGCGGCGGCGGACGACCTACAGTACCTCGCGCGTGTGAACCGTGATCGGCGAGCCGTCTGCAATGAATGCGGAACGCGGTGGCGCATCTAAAGTCTTCACGAATTGTTGGCCGTAAAGCGTCGCGACGTCGGCATTCAATTCAAAGCTGCTCGCATTCCAAATTTTCCATCGGGGATGCTCGACTCGATATTCGGCGCAGCCGCTGCGAAGGGCGGTGTAACCCCAGTAATGCTCGGTGATAAATTCGGCGTGAGATCCCGCTGGAATTGATTGTGGTTGACCGGTTGCACTCATCTTAAGCGACTCCCATTTGCGGCCGCGTCGCCACGAGTATTCCGCCTTCAAACTGGAATCGGCGTGTTCGATTTCGTGTTTCATCGGTACGGCAACATAATTTTCTCCGTAAAACGCGCGCGCAATGAGGGCGATTGCGCGACGTGGCACAAGTTCACGGATGAAAACTACCCCGCGCCGCCACGTATCCGCTGATTTTCTTCTCACGTAGAAACGCAAATTCACCTCTTCGAAATCACGGTGGAATGGGAGGGGAACACCAAGAAGACGCGTGTCCAGAAAAAGAAATCCGACCACGCTGAGGAAGGTTTCACCATTTTCGAAATCGATCTCTGTACTGCATGGAACTAACGGCGTAAGCAGGCGAGCATCGACGACGTAGTTCAGCATCGCGAGGTAACGCCAGTTAGCAGTGAGAAACGGTTGCACGTGAAAGTTTGGCTGGCCGTTTCAGGCGACAACTGCCCTTAAAAGCGCAACGAAGCATGGACGATACAAGCGCATGAAGAGTGTAAGACTAGCTTGCTCTGAGTTGATCGAACAGCTCGGGGCCCGATCGGAAATCACTGCAACAATTTTTCCAAGGATGGACTTCGTTGCGTGCCCAGCGCGGTAGCGCGGGCGTAGTGTTTTCTGGCGAGTTCCTTCGAGCCGGGCTGCGTGGTGATGAGAATAACCGCGAGATTAAAATGCGCATCGGGGTCGTCAGGATTGTTCGCGAGAGCCTGAAGGATCTCCTTCTCTGCTTCTTGCTGCCGTCCTTTTTGGCTGGCGGCGATACCGAGATAATTGTGAGCGGTGGCGCTCTTTGGATTGATCGCGACCGCGTTCGTTAAATCTGCGATCGCGTCGTCGAATTTCGACTGCCGATATTCAACAATCCCCAAGGTGGTGAGCAGAAAATCGTTGTCGGGCGCAATGCCCACGGCCTTTTTCAAGGCTGACTCCGCCGAGCGCAGATTGCCGGTGCGAACGTAAACGACACCAAGGTTGGAAAGCGCGTCAAGGTTGTTGGGATCTTCGGCCAGGATTTGCTGATATTGCTTTTCAGCTGCCTTGTAGTTGCCCTGCTGAAAGTTCTTCTTCGCGCCGCGAACGAGGCCCGCGATGTTCGGTGATACACGGGTTTTAGACGGATCGGGCCCTTTCGTTGCCGGATCGCTCTCGCCACGTGACGTCGCATTTGCGTCAGTTTTCGCAATGCTGGTCGCCGATTTTTTTTCAAAGACAAAGCTCGCTTTAAATAAGCCGGCCTGCTGGTCTGAAACTGAGACCACAGGCTGCCGGAGCAAAGCAAGCTCTTCTGTGGTCAAGCTTGTAACTGGTTGCGCGAGTAATTCGATTTGGCGGTTTAACGCGTCTGATCTGATTTTCAATCTATCCAGCTCCGCAATTACGACCTTCCTTGCTTCGTCGCGTCGCGCTTCTTCCTGGCGTTCGCGGACGACGATGTTGCGCAACAGTTCGTTTTCTCTGGCGAGCTTCTCGGATTCCTCACTATTTGCACCCGCCAGCTTTGCAGCCTGAAGCTCCGTGCCTGCCTCATCCAACTGAACTCCAAGCTCGGCAGCTCTGGCTGCCAGATAATCATTTGTCTTCTCGCTCTCGGCCAGTCGCTGTTGGAGCGCTCCTAATTGCTGGTTGATCTCGGCAAATTTCTGCGCCTTAATCGGATCGCTCTCGCTAAGAGTTCGGACCTTTTCCTCCGCATTGGCCAATTTCTGTTTTAGATCCTCTTTCTCCGCCAAAAGCAACTGGACACCGTGTTCGGCTTCCTTCGCGACGTTCAATTGGGCGAGCGCTTCATCGCGCTGATGTTCAAGCGTGATTATTTGATTGTTCGCCGCGGCGAATTTCGCCTGAATGTCGTTCTTTTGCTTTTCCGCCGCCACACGTGACTGATCGGCCGCAGCAACGGACTCTTTCAAACGGGCAATCTCCGCGCGCAATTCTTGCTGATCGCTCACGCTTTTTTGCTGCGACGCGTGCGACTCTCGTAAGAATTCCTGAGCGTGTACGAGCTGATCGCGCGTCTGTCTTTCTGACTCCCTCGCTTGGTCGAGTTCGCTTTGTGCTTGCCCGAGCTTGGAATTCGTTTCCTTCAGACGGGCATCGACACTTTCTTTCTCTTTGCGTTCGGTTTGAAGATCGTTGCGCGATTTCTCCAACGCCGCCTGAAGTTGATCGACGTTGTTGCGCAATTTTTTTGTTGCCTCTGTGACCGACGCATCGCGCGATTCCTGGATGCTGCTTTCCGCTGGTTGTGAGGCTACAACTTCAGGGCCGGGCTCGGACCAGCTCTCGGTTTCGGGCAGTGATGGAACAACTTCGGGCAAGGGACTTGAACGGGCACTGAGCGCATTTTGCCTCGTCATCCTTTCCTGGATTCGCAAGATTCCTTCGCTGATCTTTCGGCCGCGATATTCGACAATCGCCGGCTGCCAATCAGCATGCGATTTACGCAATTCCGCGATCAGGCTTCCAGCGAATCGATATTTGGCCAAGGCCGTCTTGAATTGGTTTTCATGCTCCAGCTTTTCGCCCTGTTGCGCGGAGAGATAGGCTTTCAGGAAAATTTCACTCGGATCATTCTGCTGCCCTACAAGCGTGGTGACTCCCAGGGAAAAACAGAGGATAAGCGAAGCCACACTGGCTCGCTTCATAGCAAGGCGAAGCGCAATGGCAGGCCAGCCGTGGGCAGGTTTTTGTTCCACTGGCGCCGAGAATTACTGGAGAGCACGGGGAAAGTCGAGTCCTTTGTTTGCAAAAAGAAATTCGAATTTTAATCTTGTTCCCTGGCAATGATGGTGGCCGTAGCTCAATGGTAGAGCCCCAGATTGTGGTTCTGGTTGTTGCGGGTTCGAGTCCCGTCGGCCACCCGCGTGTTCATAATGTGAAGAGTGATCCGTGAACAGTGATCAGTAAGTCCGCATAGATTCGCCGACCACTGATCACCGATCACAAATCACGTTTCCAGCAGTGCCTGTAGCTCAACCGGATAGAGCTTCTGACTTCGGATCAGAAGGTTGGGGGTTCGAATCCCTCCAGGCACGGACTTACATTCATTCTTGTTCTCGCCCGCATGCGTATTGCGCCTGCAAGCAGAATAATTACTGATCTTAGAAAATGGCGACGACACAACGACACGAAAAGTTCATGCGCGCTGCGCTGAACGAAGCCAAAAGGGCGCTCGGCCAAACGAGTCCTAATCCGGCTGTTGGAGCGGTTCTTGTGATAAACGATCGAATCGTAGCGAAAGGACATCATCGGGAAGCGGGCCGGGATCACGCTGAGATTGAGTGCCTCCACAATTTCGGCCGACGCGTGCCACAGCGCGCCACGCTGTACATTACACTGGAACCGTGTTCGACAGCGGGGCGCACTGCTCCATGCACGGATGCGATCCTAAACGCTGGTATTAAAAACGTGGTCGTAGGCACGATTGACGTAAACCCGCGGCACTCCGGCAAGGGCATCACGCAGTTACGAAATGCGGGTGTTAAAGTGCGGGAAGGCATTTTGGCCGACGAGTGCACAAGACTAAATGAGGCTTTCAACAAGTGGATCATCAGTGGCCGTCCCTTCGTCATCGCAAAATGCGGGATGTCGCTTGATGGTCGCTTGACGCGCCGTGCCGCCGAGCATCGGTGGATCACTGGTCCTTCCGCACGGCGCCACGCACATGAGCTTCGCGCACACGTGGACGCGGTGCTTGTTGGAGCGGAGACGGTACGCGCAGACAACCCGCGATTAACCGTGCGCGGTGTGCGCCGCGCGCGGCAACCCTGGCGTGTCGTGCTCACGCGTTCGGGCAACCTTCCACGGCCGGCTCACTTATTTTCCGACCGGTTCGCATCACGAACGCTGATTTATCGAGGTAAATCGCTGGCTGCCGTGCTGAAAAATCTTGGCAAACGAGGTATTACGAGCGTGCTGATTGAGGGTGGGGGCGAAGTGCTCGGCCAGGCGCTCGACGCGCGTCTCATTGACAAGGTGCAACTTTATCTCGGTCCTATTTTGACCGGAGGACCAGTCATCGCGTTCCCCGGTGGCGGCGCCGAAAATACCGCGAATGCATTGCACCTTCGCTGCATTTCATATCGACGGATCGCGCGGAGCGTTTGCATAACTGGATATCCGGAAGACGTCGGGCAGGGTAAAAGCGGGAAACCTTTCGGGAGGCCTCCTGTTTAATCATTAGGAGGTAAAACAATGAAGAAACTTCTGTTTATTGCACTGGTGGCGGGAGGCTTGACCTTTGCCGCGGTGCCCCGCTCCGATGCTGGAGTTTACTTCAGCGTTGGGTTTGGACCGGGTTACTACGGATATTACCCTTACGGCTACTATTATCCGTATCGTTATCACTATTACCGGCCCTACTACTGGTACGGCGGACACCGTTATTATTATCGCCACCATCGTCACCACCATTATTACCGATATTAAGGTGACGCCGGATCTAGAAATCAGATTGAGCTGGCTCGAAAGCAATTTCGAGCCAGCAGCATTTTAGGGGAGGATCCTTTCGCTGCGGGAGATTTGCGAAAAAAGCCGGGTCTACTTTTTTGGATTAGCCGACTCCGCTGGTTTCGTCGCAGGACTTCTGACTGGCTGATCAATCTGGAACTCTTTTTTTAGCTGCTGAATCAGTGCCGGCAGTTCCTTTTGCCGCTCAGCTTCGATTTGCTGCCGGAGCGTTTGTTCGACCTTTCGCCGTTCCTGAACGTAACGCGATTCAAATTGAGCGCGCTCCTGCGGATTCAGACGAAGACCGGATTCGCGAAGCGCGGTTTCCGTCTCACGTTGAATCGTCTGACGCCGCAGATTCTCTCGCTGCCGCATCACGTTGCGTTCTTCGGGACTCATCTGCATCCAACGCTCCGCGTTGCGCCGGAAATTTTGCCGAGCTTCCGGCGGCATTGCGAGCCAGCGCTCACGGCTGCTTTGACCCGCTGGCCCGCGCGCAGAGCCAGCGCCCTGACCTGCCGGTGGCCCATGCGGGGGCCCGGGCATCGGCCGGCTGACCGCTCGATGTGACTGCGGTTGCGCTTGCGCAGCGGCGCAAGATAAAACAAAAATCGATAAAGCGACGACTAGCTCACAAGGTCGGCTTTTCGTCCCACACACTATTTTCATCCCAGGCGATCAATTCATCCAGATCAGCCACGACGTCATAATCTTGTGGATCGATTTTGACCACCACCTCTAGATCGTTTCCAGACGGTGTCTGTGAGATTGGATGGCGCGTGGCGATAGCCATGCCGACCACGATGATTGCCACAGCTGAGGCTGCAACAAGTCTTCGCAGGCTAAACCAGTTTCGCGCCCGCTCGAAACGAGTCGCTTCCTGGCGGATCTTTCTTACTACGTTGCGGGCGAAGAACGGCGAAAGACTGGGCTCGGGAACGCGGCCCAGAATATCCCACAACTGTTTGTCATCTTGAGGTTCCATTGTCTCCTGTCAATTGAACTACTTGCAGCATCGGAAGTTGCGCCCGAATAAGGTGCTCAAGATTGACACTATATTCCTGGGGCTTCAAGAAAACCTTCTAGCTGTCGAATACGAGTTGGGTGGCGCATTTTGCGCAAGGCTTTTGCTTCGATCTGGCGAATCCGCTCGCGAGTGACTTGGAATTGCCGACCGACTTCCTCCAAGGTTCGGCTGTATCCATCAATCAGGCCAAATCGTTGCTCGAGCACTTGTCGTTCGCGATCGGTGAGCGTGTCCAGCACGTCCTTGATTTTTTCCTTCAGTAAAACAATGGCGGTCATGTCGCTCGGATTTTCGGCGCCTCTATCTTCGATAAAGTCCCCAAAATTCGTTTCGTCGCTCTCACCCACCGGAGACTGCAATGAGATCGGTTGTTGGGCCATCTTGAGAACCGCCCGAACACGGTCAACTGGCAACAGCACTTCTTCGGCCACCTCGTCGGGCGTAGGTTCTCGTCCGTATTCCTGCACCAGCTGTTTTTGAACGCGCATGAGCTTGTTGATCGTCTCGATCATGTGCACAGGAATTCGGATCGTACGCGCCTGATCGGCGATGGATCGTGTGATCGCCTGGCGAATCCACCATGTCGCATAAGTGGAAAACTTGTAGCCCCGCCGGTATTCAAATTTCTCGACCGCTTTCATCAGGCCCATATTGCCTTCCTGGATCAAGTCGAGAAACGAAAGGCCTCGATTAGTGTATTTTTTTGCGATTGAAATAACCAGACGGAGATTGGCTTCCACCATCTCGGTCTTGGCCTTAAACGCCTGGCGCAGCCAAGTCTTCAATGTCCGATACTCTTCGGCATAATCAGAAAGCGAAAACCACAGGCTCTTTTCCAACTCACGGACTTTATTCTGAAGCTGGAGACGTCTTTTTTGACTTCGAAGATTTTTTGCTATCTCGGTGCGCAGGTACAGCGACGTGTGGTGCGCGTCGTCCGCCAGGTGCACAAATTCCTCCGTGACTCTTTGCTTCAGGTAAAAATACGGATAAATCCTTTGCAGCGAACCCAAGGTTTTTTGCAACGCCTTCATTCCCCGGGATCGCTTTTTTGACGAGTTGCGCCCAAGCTCACAAAATTTTTGGGTGATCGCCGTGCTTAATTGTTCCACCTGTTTGCACAAGCGAGGGAGGTTCTTCATGTATCTTTCGCGGCTCTCGATTTTCTTATCGAGAATCACGCGATCGAAGCGTTCGCGGCCCTCGAGGAGCTTCCTGGCAAGTTCCAGATGCGCGCGCGCGACAAAGCCAAAGCGACTGATGTGCTTCTGGACCATCCCTTCGGCTTCCTCAATTCGTTTGGATATTTCAACTTCCTGTTCCCGAGTTAGCAGGGGGACCTGACCCATCTGCCTGAGATACATCCGCACCGGATCGTCGAGAATATCAACCTTCGGTTCCGTTCTCTCATCTTCTTCGTCCTCGTCTGCGTCTTTTTTGCCATCCTTATAGCGATCCACTTCAGACGCCTCGATAACGTCGATCTCCAAGCGGCGCAGCCGCGTCAGGATCATATCCAGTTCGTCAGCATCGGTGACGCCCTCTGGCAACGCCTCGTTTAGATCGTCAAATGTGAGGTAGCCTTGTTCTTTTGCCAGCTTGATCAGTTCGCGAATGCGATTCTGGACTTCAATAGCCGAATACAAACCAGATAGCGCTATCGGCGCGGCATCCGGCAATTGCCCATTATGAGATCGCGCCGAGCGGGTCCTGATGCGCGCGATTTTGAACACAGCCTTTCGTGAGTTCTTCTTCAGATTCCGCCTGCCAGCGAGATGTTTTCTTGAGACCACGCGGTGACGCTTGCTTCCATTAAGCCGTTGCGCCGACGATTGTCGGCCCCCTCCCCTTCGTTTCGAATGCCTGGCCAAGATGGTACGGTTAAGATTTGACTAAGACGTTCGATCTTCCCGGGCTCTAGATCGACAACTAATTGTCGGCCGGGCCGGCGGGCTGCGAAAGCTCGTGGAGCTGTTCCTGCAGGTCAAGGATTTGTTTTTGCAAATTTATTACGTCCCCGGCACTGAGCTCCGGGAGCTTTATTCGGTTCGTCGCCACATCGAGCTGCCGCGGCGATAGATCGACAACTAATTGCCGGCCGTCCCCGCGGGCTGCGAAAGCTCGTGGAGCTGTTCCTGCAGGTCAAGGATTTGTTTTTGCAAATTTACTATGTCCCCGGCACTGAGCTCCGGGAGCTTTATTCGGTTCGTCGCCACATCGAGCTGCCGACGCAAAACGGTCTGCCGAATTCCGAGCCACCATGGTTCGACCATCGCTCCTACATTCTCCGGCATTTTTCGTAAAAGCCATGACGAAACCAACCGTTCTTCTGCCGGCGAAAGCGTTACCATAAACCCGTTCAGTGATGTCGCGTCGCCCGGACGCAAGTCGCTCTCGAGAATGCGTCCGAGGATTTCTGCGTCCGGCACGTGTGCGAGAGTCTCGCGCCAATTTTGCTGGCGGAGAAAGTCTCGAGCCATTTCATCTCGTAGCGCCAAAAGACAGAGCATCGCGATATCGTGCCGCGGAGCGGGCGCCATTGTGCCAGCTGTATGCGTTTCAGACGGACGCTCCCGACCGAACGCCGCTTCGTGGCTCCTTTGTTTGGATACGAGCGCCTCGAAATCGTGGGCGGGCACACCAAGACGCGCGCTCACTTTGCTCACTACTTCTCCGCGCATTAGTGGATCGCGCACGCGAGAAACAGTCTCAGCAAGGCGTCTGGCCACTTGCATCTTCGCTCCTAACGAGGCGAGATCGGAGTCGGCTGTCTCGCGCTCGAGCCAGTAATCGAAAAAATCACGCGCGCCGGTAATGCGCTTTTCAAAAACCTCTTTACCTTCGCGCCGCACCAGCGAGTCTGGATCTTCGCCCGCGGGCATTTCAGCCACGCGCACAACCAGATCGTTCTGAAGTAAAGCATCGAGGGAACGTTCGGCAGCTTTTTGGCCTGCGGTGTCGGCGTCAAAGCAAAGTACGACTTCGCTTACGAAGCGCTTCAAGATACGCGCCTGACTATCTGTAAACGCAGTCCCCTGCGGCGCCACGACATTCGTGATCCCCGCTTCAAACAAACTAATCAAATCGAGCTGCCCTTCGCACACAACTGCACAGTTGGCCTCAATTAAACCTCGCTTGCTTTTGTGCAGCCCAAAAAGCACGCTGCCCTTTCGAAAAAGCGCCGTCTCGGGGGAATTCAAATATTTCGCCGCGCCTTGTTCGTTTTGCAGAAGACGTCCGCTGAAAGCGATGACTTCCCCAATATCATTGCAGATCGGGAACATGATTCGTCCGCGAAAGCGATCGTAAGAGGCTGTCGCGGGCGCCGGCCTCGTATTCGGCGCATCACTCTCGGCTTTTGTTTTGATCAGTCCGCTTGTGATCAAATCGCGCACCTCATAGCCCCTCTCGCGCGCCCAACTGCCGAGTGCGTTCCACTCGTCAGGCGCATAACCCAGTTGCCAGCGTTTTGCGATTTCCCGCGTGATTCCACGGGCCGCGAGATATTTTCGCGCCGCTTCGCCCTCTTCTCTCTTGATGAGGTTTTCGTGGAACCATTGCGCAGCCTCAGCATGCAGCTTGAGCAAACGCCGACGCAGTTCACCTTGTCGCTCTTCATCGTCGTCCCCACTTGTGCGCGATTTCTCGACGACCGTGATTCCAGCGCGGGCGCCGAGTTTGTGCACGGCTGACGGAAAATCAATGTGCTCGTAATCCATCACGAACCGGAAGACACTCCCGCCCGCGCCGCAGCCGAAGCAGTGAAAGGTCTGCCGGCTCGCGCTCACTATGAACGACGGAGTTTTCTCCTGATGGAACGGGCAGAGCGCCCTGAAATTCGCTCCCGCTCGTTTCAGTGGGAAATACGAACCGATCACTTCGACGATATCGTTCGCGGCAGCAATTTGCTCGATCGTTTCCGAAGGGATCGTTCCCATGCGCGCCTGATTATTTTTGCCTCGTTTGCTTTTGGAAGCGATGCCAAACTTACGCAGTGCGAAATAATCTCCAACTTGTGAGCAAAAATCTGCCCACCTTCGAGAGAAGACGCGCGACGCACCTGGCACAACCCCTCATCCTCACCCTGTCCCCAGAAGAGAGAAGGGACCGCCTCTCCCTGTGGGAGAGGGTCAGGGTGAGGGCAATCGTATTCGCTACAACATTATTTCTGCTCGTGGCTGCGAGTGTTCAAGGGCGCGAGGTGATTCACAAAGGTGACGCGGTCGTCGTGCCGTTGCGCGGTGAAGTCGCGCCCTCGCTACTGGCATTTTTGCGGCGCGCCGTCAAAACAGCCGAAAGCGACGAAGCCTCCGCGATCATCTTCGAGATGAATACTTACGGTGGGCGTTTGGATGCTGCGGCGGATATCGTCAACGCGCTCAATCAGACGAAAATCCCCACTTACACCTTTATCAATACAAACGGCGGCTCTGCGGGTGCTCTCATCGCCATCGCCACACAACATATTTACATGGCACCGGTGAGCGCCATTGGCGCTGCCGCGCCAATTCTTCCGACTGGCGAAGATCTTCCCGCCACAGCCAAGGAGAAGACGATTTCATATTGGTCTGCGCTCGTCCGCGGCTCGGCGATCAAGAACGGCCACAATCCCGATCTTGCCGAGGCGTTCATGAACAAAGAGAAAGAAGTAAAGATCGGCGACCGCGTCGTTCACCCCAAGGGGGCGGTCCTGACTCTTAATGCGCAGGAAGCGACTGAAAAGATCAACGGCAAGCCGTTACTCGCAGAAGGCATCGTCGATTCGATTGCCGATCTAACCAAAAAAGCCGGGCTCAAAGGCAACGTCGTGACGATCGAGCCCACTGGGTTCGAGCAGATCGCATTTTGGATCACCGCGCTTGCGCCGCTACTGCTGCTCGGCGGAATTCTCGGCGCGTATTTGGAGTTCAAAATTCCGGGCGTGACATGGCCAGGAATCATTTCTGCGATTTGTTTTGCGCTCTTTTTTCTCGGCCATTATCTGGCAGGGCTCGCCGGCTGGGAAGTCGTGGCGCTCTTTGTTCTCGGAATGGTTCTCGTGTTGATCGAGATACTTTTCTTCGCGCATTCCACAATTGTTTTCGGCGTCCTCGGCGTGTTCCTCATGCTGGCCTCATTGCTCTGGACGATGGTCGATCGCTATCCCGGCCAAAACTTTTTCCCAACCGGCAAAGCGCTTGCTGTTCCGTTGCTCAACATGTTCATCGCCGAGCGGCAAAGCCCGCTTCGCCGATCACGTCGTCGATGTTGTCACCGAAGGCGAATTCATTGCCCCGCAAACACCAGTCACCGTAATCCAAGCAGACGGAATGCGGGTGGTGGTAAAAAGCGCCGCAGCGCAGGCCTAACGAGACACAAGATGAGCTGCCGCAAGTGAGAGCGCGCATGGCTGCGGGATAAAGAAAGGAAGTCATCATGAAACTAGTTATTCCACCGGCTCGCGGTCAGCTCCATCATCTGGTTAGGTCTTTGTGTGGCTTCACTGATCGCGCACGTAACACCAGTAAGGCGGATTAGAGCCCAACTTCTTGAAATCGGACATTTGCTTTGGGGGCACGAGCACAACCTGCTTCTTCTCGCGAACCACGATGAGAGTCCGCAGATGCTTGCGCATCATCTCCGTCTCTTCGGTTGGCGTGAAAGTAAGTTTGTCGCCATGCAGCTCCCAGTGCCCTTTGGCGGTGCCGTATGTACCAAGACAGCCGGTCCAGACCGCGTGATACGTGAAGTCGCGGCCAAGCGCAAGATCGACGTTGTGACCAGTGCCATCACCGATGTACCACTTGCCGAACAGCGTGTCCGGTGGAGTCCCACCAGGCGCGAATGCGCAGAGTGCGGTAAAGCCGACTATGAACAAGAACGATGTCTTGGCGTGCCGCTGCATAGGCCTGACGAGAATTAGACGAAAAAGTTTCGTCTAACAAGTCATTCAGCCTCCGGCAACGATGCGAATGAATTCGATACGGTCGCCTTGGGATAGCGGGCGCTCTGACCATTCGTGTCGATGCACGGCGAGACCGTTGTGCTCAACCAAGATCGATTGTGGCGGTAATTGATACCGATCGACTAGCTCCGCGATCGTTTTGGCCTCTCGAGTATCCAGGCATTCGCCGTTGAGCAAAATTTTCATGGCTTCGAAATCCGGCAGTCACAGACCGCCGCTACAGATGAAATCATCACGCTCCACACAGCGCCTGGTCCCAATCTTTCCAAACCGGTTCGAGCCCGCGACGGCGAAGCACTGCGGCGATTTCGGCTGGGGAACGTTCATCGCTAATCTCGAATTGGCCGGTGGCGAGTTGATCTTCGCCGTCCTGGTACTCCGGTGCGACAATGCGACCGCGCACCGTCTTATGTAAATGTTCGCGGCCTTGCCAGGTGTAACCACCGGGCTCAGTGTGGCTCCCGGCACTCATCATTGTTACTCCAATTTGAGCCAGTGAGTCCCGTAGCGACGCGCACTCGCGCGTGCTCAACACGATCCCGAGCTGCGGAAACACAATGCGCAATGCGCAAACCAACTGCGCAAGTTCGCGGTCGGTGATGGAGAAAAGCGGACGAAACCCGCCTGCAGCCGGGCGCAAGCGGGGAAGACTGACAGTGATTTGCGCCTGCCAGCAATGTCTGAACAAATACTCGAGGTGCGCTGCAAGCGCGATCGCTTCGTCCTGCCACCGCGACAAGCCGATGAGCGCGCCGATGCCCAGGCGCCGAAAACCAGCCGCATACCCGCGCTCGGCGCAATCGAGCCGAAAATTAAAATCGCGCTTTGGCCCGGCAGTATGCATCTCGGCATAGACACCGCGATTGTAGGTCTCCTGATAAACGACGAGCCCTTCCGCCCCGGCCTCGACAATCCGCACATAATCCTCCGTCTCCATTGGACTCACTTCGATCGAGATCGACGAAAAATTCGGGGTGAGGGCCCGCACGCATTCAGCCAGGTAATCGCGGCTGACGAACTTTGGATGTTCACCCGCGACAAGAAGAATCTGGCGAAATCCCTGTCGGACGAGATGCTGCGCTTCAGCGATGACTTCATCGACTTCGAGCGTGACGCGGAGGATGGAATTGTCGCGCGAAAAACCGCAATATCGACAATTGTTGATGCACTCGTTGGAAAGATAAAGCGGAGCAAACAGCCGCATCGTGCGTCCAAAATTTTGCAACGTCAGCGACCGTGACGCTTGGGCCATTGCTTCGAGTTCGTGATCCGATTTCGGTGAAATCAGATCCTCGAAGCGCTGAACAAGCTCGGATTTTGTCAGAGCAAGATTGTCCAAAGTCTCGACGAATGACATCAAGGATAATTTCGTGCCCATGCGGACCTTCGCAAACGCCAATCACGATCTTCGTGGGAAGCAGTTAACAGTGTCGGGGGACTGGAGACCGCCGTTCCTTGTCGCGTACAAAAAAAGCGGCGTCCGATGTTCCGGACGCCGCTTCAAGCAAAGCTTAGCGTGGATGTTTAGAAGGCAAAATTCACGCCGGTGCGAACCATACCGAAGTTGTTATGAGGTCCGTCCACAAAGTTCCAGCTGAAATCACTGACCCAGCCAATGTGCGGGGTGAACCGAATTTCCATTCCGCCGCCAACCTGACCGATTGCCCGCGCCTCGGCGTCAGTATGACCGACAGTCTGCACAACGTCGAAGCCTTCTCCCGGTTCAGTAAATGCCTTATTGATTGGCCTCTGACCGCCACCAAAGATCCCGCCGGCGCCGCCAAAAATATAAGGCGCAAAGCGCGTGCAACGAATCGGATAGCGGAGAGTGAGAGTACCCAACACGGCTCCGATCGCGTTGCGCTCGCTGTGGAAACTGCGCTGAAAAATTCCGTCACTGAAATCGACGAAGATATCTTCGCGTTTCTGGTTTGCATCAACCGCCCACCCTTCAATCCCCACGCCGACGTAGCGCATGAAGAAGTACTTGAAATCAACGCCACCGCCCCAGGCGTGATCGGCCTCGATGTACCGGTCGTCTACCCAATTATTTCCTGTGAAGACATACGTGCCCCAAAGCGAGACGTTAAACTCTCTGTCCGCGTACCATTGGGGGCACGGAGGCGGAGCTACCTGCTTCATTTCTTTTCCCGAATAGGTCTCTCCGGCAAAAGCGACCGAAGCGATCGTACCGAACGCTAACAGGCACAATAGTAATCTGTTCATTATTTCTCCTTTTTGGTTAAGTTTCTTTTACACTCCAAACTTTCGGAGCGCTTAGGTCAATAACGAAATTCGCTCCTTGTTTGTCTGTCTTATTTTTTCTTAATTCTTATGGTAGCCACGTCGTCTTCAAAACCGGAAAGAAAGTAGCCGACTCCAGGGATTAAAGTCATGGTGGCGCCCTTATTTACGTTTCTCACAGCATGCAAAATGACATTGGCGGAAAAATCGCCCGCTAGAATGGTGACCTGTCCAGGAGTGCCGCTGAGGGTGTAGTCGGTACCCAGGATTGCGCTGCCGCTCATTGAATAATTGACGGTCACGGGCCCCGTTGCCGGTCCAGGGTCAAGGGCCACAATGAATGCGGCGTTCTGTCCCTTCTTCACCGAATTCCTGGAAACTGTGACGAAAGCTTCCTGCGCAACGGGAGTCGCTGTGGGTGTGGGCGTCGGTGTGGGTGTTGGCGTTGCCGATGGCGCGGGAGTCGGAGTCGCAACAACTCCCGTGGGCGAGAACGTTGTGAAATGTGAATAGGTGGCCGTTCCGCCGGCGGGAATGCTGAAGTTCCAACTGATGCCGGCGCCGTTATCCTGAAGAGTGGTGCAGCCGCACATGTTCGGGAACGCCACCTTTGTACCGATCCAACGCCAAATCTCGCCATAGAAGGCCTCGTAGAAATTATTGTTGTCTGTCAGAGGGACCCACTCTTCGATTCTGCCAGGCGGCGTGTTATTTGGATTCACAGAGCAACCTACAGCGGTGCGGTTGCCGGAGACCTGGGTGAAACCGTAGCCGGAATCAGAGCCTCCTAGGAAGGCATCGCCGGCTCGAAAAAGTATGCCGCTCGCCGCACCAGTGCCATTATTAATGATCATTGTAACCGTTCGGTAGGACTCTTCTCCGATCACATATGAATCGGTTTGCTGAATCCGAAGGCCCGTCGTGGCGACATCCACAACGGTGACGACTTTAAACGGATCAGCCGATGTGCCCGTGCCTGTGACAGGGGTTTGGCTGACCGGCGTGAAAACGGTGTAGGTTCCGAGTTGCCCTGTTGCTGTTCCTCCGTGATTAGCAAAATCGGGCGCGTAGAGCGTCGCGCCCATGGCGATGAACGTGCCGCAGTCCCCTGGAATTGTGCCAGGCGGATAGAACTCGTGGGTCGTTCCATCGGTGACATGCTGGGCCTGGCAGCTTAGCTCGTTGCCTATCCAAACGTGATTAAGCGGCCCGGCCGACGCGATGTCCATAAATGGAGTCACGGCAGGCGTATGGGGTGCCGCCCCCTTCGCCGGATCGACAATAGGCTGGGCATTACTCAGCAGGCACCAAGTTGCGCTAATAGAGGCTGCAAGCAGCGCCAAGCTCGCGCGCAAGATCAATTTTGTTTTGGGTTTCATTTGGGATCTCCTTTTCGATTGGTGTTTCGCTTCAATTTCCGGAGCATGAAACACTCCCGAGGCTTGCCCTTCCCTGATTCCCCCCGAGATCCCGCCTCGCTAATGCATCAGTTTCGGTTGAACGCGGTTCTATCCGAGTGGCCGCGCCGTTGTCAAGTGAAAATCAACTCTTTTTTTATACGGCAATGGGCGCCTTGATTGATGGGTGCGGATCGTAACCGACGAGTTCGAAATCTTCGAACGTGAAGTCGTGGATGTTTTTGACGGCCGGGTTCAGTTTCATCTTGGGCAACGGTCGGCAATCGCGTGAAAGCTGCTCGCGCGCCTGCTCCAGATGATTGTTGTAGAGATGCAAGTCACCAAATGTATGGACGAAATCGCCTGGCGTAAGATCGACAACTTGAGCGACCATCATCGTGAGCAGCGAATACGACGCGATGTTGAAGGGAACACCGAGGAAAAGATCGCAGCTGCGCTGGTAAAGCTGGCAGCTTAACTCGCCGTTTTGGACATAAAATTGGAAGAGCACGTGGCACGGCGGCAGGGCCATGTTTCCGATTTCAGCCGGGTTCCATGCGCTGACAATGAGCCGCCGGCTCTGTGGATTGGATTTGATTTGCGCGATCAGATTATCGATTTGATCCACTCGCGCGCCGTTTGCACCTCGCCAATCGCGCCACTGCGCCCCGTACACGCGACCGAGCTCGCCTTTTTCATCGGCCCATTCATCCCAGATTGTGATGCCGTGCTCGTTTAAATAACGAATGTTGGTATCGCCGCGCAGAAACCAGAGCAGCTCGTAGATGATGGATTTGATGTGCAGCTTCTTTGTCGTGAGCAGCGGGAACCCCGGCCCGTCGGGGCGCAAATCAAACCGAGTCTGCGCTCCGAAAACTGATAACGTTCCTGTGCCTGTGCGATCCTCGCGTGGTCGACCGTGATCGAGCACGAGCCGGAGCAGATCGTGATATTGCCGCACGCCAAAATTTTATCGTCGTATGCGCATTTCGCGAAACAGAATTTCTTTTCGTGACAATTTTGATTGTCACAGGCGTAATGCGACGGCCGTTTTCGAACTTGAGATAGGAGTGCGAACGCATTTCGCAGGACATCCAGTTTACGTTCCAAAGGAGCTTACAATGAACCTGATGGTTACGACGAGAATAACAGGATTAGCCGCGGTCCTCGCTTCAACGCTGCTGGCAGCGTGCGGCGAGCATTCGACAACACCTTCCACCGAAACTCTCACAGTTTACGAAGACAAACCGACGCTGAAGCTGCTTGACCTCGGCCCGCCGGGAAACAGTCCGGGCGACGTCTATCATTTTTTTGCTCCGCTACATTCCAGCCCCAGTGGTCCGGTTACAGGCGAAGTATTCGGTTCGAAAACGCTGATAAAAATGGCGACGGACACAAATCCAAACTTGGAGACACGAGCAACTGTTCTGTTCTTCATCTTTGCCAATCGTCAGGATCAAATTGTGGCTTTGGGAGCAACTGATTATCCGCCAACCGCCGGTGAATTTGATGCGGGCCAGCCCGTCGCGCGCGCGATACTGGGAGGTACCGGCAAGTACATGGGTGCGCGCGGCCAAGTGGCGAGTACGCGCAACGCTGATGGTTCGTACACGCAGGTGTTTACGCTGCTCAAGTGATCCGTCGGAACATAGATCTCTTGGTCTGTGCGCCCAGCGGAGTTGTACTCCGCTGAATTACCAGGTAACAGTTTGCAAACCTGCTCGGCGCACAGGCTGCAAGCCTATGTTCCCACAGCGAGCCGCATTGGCTCGACACCCAGTGACAAGCCGGTTGCGATCGAGCCGAGTTGTCTCAGCTGGAGGCAGGTAAATTCAGTGCCTGATCTCAGTTAGAATCTCGTGAGCAGGGACTTAAGTCAGAACGACTGGTCCTGGCCCAGCGCTTGCTGAGATATTCTCGGATTAACGTGCCGACGCGGCGATTCTGCGCATCGGCAGACCTATTAAGAAAGGAATTTCAATTTATGGCTAAAGTTTTAGGTATCGATTTGGGCACCACCAATTCCTGCATGGCCGTGATGGAGGGTGGCGACCCGGTGGTATTGGAAAATAGCGAAGGCGCCCGCACCACGCCGTCGGTCGTGGCATTTACAAAAAGCGGCGAGCGACTCGTCGGCCAGGCTGCGAAACGCCAGGCAGTGACCAACCCGCAAAATACGATCTTCTCGATAAAGCGCTTCATGGGCCGCAAGTACGATGAAGTCCAGGAGGAAATCAAGCGCGTCCCTTACAAGGTCGTGAAGGCTGCGAACGGCGACGCGCACGTGCAGGTCGAGATCAACGGCCAGCGCAAAACATTTTCGCCGCCGGAAATCTCGGCGATGATTTTGTCGAAGTTAAAAGCCGATGCGGAAGCGAAGCTCGGCGAAAAAATCGCGCAGGCCGTCGTTACGGTCCCGGCCTATTTCAACGACTCCCAGCGCAACGCTACAAAAGATGCCGGCAAGATCGCGGGCATGGAAGTGTTGCGCATCATCAATGAGCCCACGGCTGCGTCGCTCTCTTATGGTTTGGACAAGAAAAAAGACGAGAAGATCGCGGTTTACGATTTGGGCGGCGGCACGTTCGACATTTCGGTCCTCGAGATTGGCGACGGCGTTTTCGAAGTAAAAGCCACAAATGGCGACACCCACCTGGGCGGCGACGACTGGGACGCGCGCATCATGGATTGGATCATCAACGAGTTCAAAAAGGAGACGGGCATCGATCTAAGCAAGCAGCCGGACGCGGTTCAACGTATCAAGGAGGAAGCTGAAAAAGCCAAGATCGCGCTTTCATCGACGCAGGAATACGAAATCAATCTGCCATTTATTACGGCGGACGCCAGCGGGCCAAAACACATCCAGAAGAAACTCACGCGCTCCAAGATGGAGCAGCTCTGCGATGATTTGTTCCAACGGACTGTCCCGCCGGTGAAAGCGTGCTTGAAAGACGCGCAGCTGACGGAGAAGGAAATTAACGAGCTGGTGCTGGTAGGCGGCATGACGCGTATGCCCAAGGTTCAGCAAATTGCCCGCGACCTCATTGGCAAGGAACCCCACAAGGGAGTAAACCCTGACGAAGTGGTCGCGATCGGCGCTGGCATTCAGGGCGGCGTTCTTAAGGGCGACGTCAAAGATGTGCTCCTTCTCGATGTTACCCCGCTTACGCTTTCGATCGAAACGGCCGGGGGCGTTGCTACACCGATGATCCCACGGAATACCACCATTCCGACGAGAAAATCGCAGATCTTCTC
>WNFP01000901.1_pt1 | contig 23033 bp, 15 predicted proteins | sample 5400201 | NCBI WGS metagenome assembly WNFP01 (sample SAMN13153355, study PRJNA577476) | soil metagenome | isolation source: 115 cm saprolite under Madrone tree | place: USA:California | collected 2016-06-14
CTTTCGCTCAGAGATCTCCGCAGCCGTCATCGTGTCGTTCGATCCTTCAATGTAGAATAGCTCCTTCCCGTCGTGCCGCCATGCGGGTGAGTTTCCTCCGTTCACGGAGACCTGCCACTTGCCGGCGCCACTCGGAAAAGATGAAATATAAACCTCCCCGCGGCCCGATTCCCAAGAGACATACGCGATCCACTTCCCATTCGGAGAAATTCGGGGAAAAGTGAAACGAGAGAGTCCAGAAATGCCCGACAAGAAAGGAATCGTCTTATCGCCCGCAGGTCTGGATAGCACAAGGAATTGTAGGCTGCCGTGTTGCGGGTTCTCCTGAAAACCAGCGATGAATTGGCCATCCGGAGACCACGTGGTCGCGTAGCGATGTCCTTCGCTCGGAGACACCACGTTCTCTGCGCCGACACCGCTTACTGATTTCTCATAGATTTGAGAGTGCCCGCCGCGGCCAGAGCTGAACACAATTCGGTTTCCGTCGGGCGACCAGACGGGAAGGCGGTTCTGCTCATTAGGTTGACTAAAGGTCAGCCGTGTCCTCGAACCCTGCGTCAGGTCGTAAATCCAGATATCGCTGTTTGTAGAAGTATGAGCTTTGTAAATTTCGACGGCGAGTTTCCGGCCATCCGGGGAGAGGCTGGGGCCGAAATAAAGTCCGGGCTCCCCAACCTTGCCAAGAATTTTTCCATTCCGGTCCATCCAAATCAGTTCAGAGACTCCTTTTCCAACGGCCCCTGTGTATGCCAGGACGCCGTTGGTAGAGACAGAAAAAGCTGAATGGTTTACGTTTCCGTTCCACGAGACTTGGTCCGCAATGGGGACGGATTCGCCGGAGACGCGGAAGCGACCTGCGTCGAAGGGCTGCGCCACCAGGATGTCCCCGCGTGGATAAAGAAGCAATCCAGGCGGCGCATAGACGGGATTGCCAGTCGCGCCCAAGACGCTCACTGGCTCTACTGAATCGATAGAGCCAAGATGAATCTCACTGCTGGTTATATCGGTGGTCCTGGCAAGATAGAGAAAATGCCGGCCATCAGGCAGGAACTGCGGCCAGCGATGGGTGTCTTCGTGGCGTGCAGTGTCCAGCTTGGTTGCAGCTACCGGCGCACCTCCTGTCGCGGCTACCCGAAAGAGGTTCGCAAATGGCGATGGGGCAAAGACGATCAAGCCATCCCGGTTCCAGGTCCCGCCGCGCCCTTCGGGCGCGGGACCAAGCACCTGGACCGGCCCACCCGAGGCGTCGATGGTTTTGAGTTGACCGTCGGCAAAGAAACCGATGGAGCGACTGTCGGGCGACCAAAATGGAAAAGAGGCCCCCTCTGTCCCGGCTAGGACCTGGCCAGTAAGCGCGTCCAGTGGGCGAACATACAATATTTCCGGACCTGCTTGACCAACCATGCCCACCACAATGCGTAACCCGTCAGGTGAGACGGCCACCGGGGCCCAGTCATTTGCGCTCTGGGCGAAAGACGATTTTTCCGGAGGCAAGATCGAAGAACGAATAACATGGTGTCCGGGAACGGGCCTCCAGAAGTAGGCAGTCCCGAGTCCGGCAAGTAGCGCAGCGACGGCAATTACAGTCGTCAACCAACCTGTGCGGCCTTTGGCTCTCCCCAACTTCGCCGCCGCGGCTTCATCCTGCGAGCCGCTCTCGCTGATCCATTTTAGCTCGCTCGCTAAGTCACTCGCGCTTTGCCATCGTTCGTCGGGGACTTTTGCCAGGCATTTGTTAATGGAATGATCCAGCGCGGGCGGAGTCATCGGTTTCGCGATGCTGATCGGGGCCGGTTCTTTTTCGAGGATGGCTGAGGCGACGCTGAGTTGGCTGTTGCCTTGGAAAGCGCGCTGACCCGTCAGCATTTCGTAAAGCACCGCACCGAGCGAAAAAATGTCGCTGCGGCCGTCCAGTTCCTTGGCTTCGATCTGCTCCGGCGACATGTATTGGAACGTGCCGATGATCGTGCCTTGCTCGGTCACCGGTGATTGCTTCGATGCGGCGGTGAGCGTTACGCCGGTAGCACGAGGGGCCGCGGGTTTTGCGAGGCCAAAATCGAGGAGCTTCGCGCCAGTCGGCGTCAGCATGATGTTGCCGGGCTTTAGGTCACGGTGCACGACGCCGCAGCGGTGCGCTTTGTCGAGCGCGTCGGCGATCTGCCCGCCGAACTTGAGAACTTGCTCGAGCGAAAGGGGACCCTTTTCGAGGCGCTTTGCCAGCGTCTCGCCTTCGAGGCATTCCATGACGAGGTAGTCCATCCCGTCTTGATGGCCGACGTCATACAGCACACAGATGTGCGGATGATTCAGGCTGGAAATGGTTTTGGCTTCGCGCTCGAAGCGCTGCTTGCGAACCGGATCACTCGAAAGTTGCGACGGCAGGATCTTGATGGCCACGGTGCGATCGAGACGCGTGTCGCGCGCGCGAAACACTTCGCCCATGCCGCCCGCACCGAGGGGCGCGACGATCTCATAAGGGCCGAGCTTGTTTCCTGAAGAGAGGCTCACGATTGGCGCAAATTATAGCCTTAAAGCGCATCCTTTTCCGAGCGGCCAGCTTCCCTGGACTTGACGGATTGTCAATCTGAGCCATAAGCTCCACGCACTTCCACCATCGAATCTCGCAGCATTGAAGGGCGGCCAAAAAACATGGGAAGCATTCTGGCAAGAATCTATGTCGTGATGAGCGGAGCCATTTTGCTCGTGGTCGGTGCGGTGGGATTCTTTCGCCACGAAATGTTCAACCTCACATTTCCTCCCGCCCATAACGTATTTCATCTCGTCAGCGGCGCCATCGGTCTTTGGGCCGGGCTCGGGAATAACGCGAATGCTGTGCGGCGGTTTGGTCTGATTTTTGGAGCGATTTATACCCTGGTGGCCATCGCAGGCTTCGCCGGTCTGCGCGACCTAGGGCCCATCCAATTGGATTTGAACACGCATTTCAATTTCATCCACCTCGGAGTTGGTCTCCTCAGTCTGGCGGCCGGTCTTGCCGGCGCAAAGGCGATTTAGTGGATTTCTCGCTTGGTGTGGGCAATTTCCTGTTCGCCGTTATAAGCCTTCCACGCCTGGCTGATGACGTAGGCATGAACCGCATCCGCCTCAGCGACCGTCATGTGGGCTTTGGGGAAAGCAAACTTCGGCGGATCCGCAAGCCCGGGCATGCCTTTCGACCAGTGGCTGCCGCCCAAGACGATGCCATACCAATCCTTATGCACTTCAGGCGGGGCGTAGCGCAGATCGGGGATCGCGCCGTCCTCCACCCAAGCGCCGCTGCCGTCGATGAAGGGAGAGTGGCAACCTTCGCAGTAAAACGACACGTAGAGTTTTTCGCCTTTGCGAATGATTTCATCGCTCACTTTTTGCTCAGGCGGTTTCGGCACGGGCGAAATCTCAATGCGCGGAGCCGGAAAGGGCACCTTACTTCCGAGTCTGAACGCATACAGGCGATTTGGGCCGCGCTTGGATTCGGGAGTGGCCATCGTGCGCGCGGGAGCAAAGAGGCGCGATCCAGAACCCCAGCCCACAGAAGTAATCACGTACTGTTCGCCGTTCACGGAAAACGTGACGGGTATGGAATCGATCGCGGACTTGGTCTGGATGGACCAGAGTTTTTTCCCGGTGTCGGCGGCATAGGCCGCAAATTCGCCGGTGCCTTGTCCCTGAAAAACCAGATTGCCGGCCGTGGAGAGGACGCCGCCGTTGACGGAAATCTGCTCCTTGACGGACCAGCGCGCGGTTTCCGCAACCGGGTCCCAGGCGATCAGCCGGCCATAGAGCCCCTCGCCGCTTTCGCCTGCTTCCACTGCGGCTTTTGTGTCGGAGCGGCGGTCCGTTGATGGAATATAGACGAGCCCTGTGAGCGAGCTATAACTCATGGGCCACCAGTTGTGGACGGTCCACTGTCTGCCGCCGCCCTGCGACGCGGGGATCAGGACGGGGCGTCCCGTTTGAAGGTCGTAAGAACTAGCCCAAGTGGTTTTGACGAGCGGCTTGGCGGAAAGAAGCTTGCCGGTTTTGGCGTCCAGGATATAGAAGAAGCCATTCTTGGGGGCGGTCATCGCCACGTGACGCTTTTCCCCGTTGATCGTGAGGTCGGCCATCATGATCTGGTTGTTTTCCGAGTGCATGCCCTCGGTGCCGGTCTGGAAATGCCAGACGTATTCTCCGGTGTCCGGCTTCACCGCGATGATGCACTGGGAGAAGAGCTTTTCGCCGGTAATTTTGACTCCGGTCATTTCACCGTAGCCGACGTCCGCGCCCGCGGTGCCAAAAATCACGAGGCCTGTGGCGTCGTCATAGGTGATGGCGTGCCAGACGTCGCCGCCGCCGATCTTCCACGAGCCTTCGCCGAACCAGGTCTTCGAGGCCATTTCCAGTTCTTTTGTTTCGAATCCTTTTGCGGGGTCGCCCGGAACGGTCCAGAACCGCCAGACTTCCTTGCCCGTCTCGGCGTCATAGGCGGCAAGGGCGCCGCGGACGCCATCATCCGAGCCGTTGTAGCCCATGAGGACTTTCCCCTTGGCAACTCGAGGCGCGCCGGTGATGCCAGTTTGCAGAGGCTCGCAGACGGTGGCCTCCCAGATCTTCTTTGCTGTGGCGGCATCGATGGCAATCAGGCGGCAGTCGCCGGTGCCCACATAAACTTTTCCATTCCAGACGGCCACGCCTCCATTGGTGCGCGCAGAGTAAGAGCCGTTCAGCGCCTGGTCGAGCCGGATTTGCGGATCGTACTTCCAGAGGAGTTTTCCCGTGGATGCTTCCACGGCGTAGACCTTGGAGAGCGGAGCGCTGACGTAGATGATGCCGTCGACAACGATCGGCTCGGAGACAATGCCCATTGCGCCGTCGTAATCCAAATACCATGCAAGGCCCAAATTGCCGGCATTCTGATCGTTAATCTGCTTGAGCGGGCTGAAATGTTTCGAATCGTTGGTGCGGCCGTTCACCATCCAGTTGTTCCCGGTGGCGGCATCGGACGTGACGCGCGCGTCGTTCACGTCGCCGGGCTTCGCGGTGCTGTCTGCTGAAGAGCGAAGGGCAATGGCAATTCCGATCGCGGCGATGACGAGAGTCAGACCGAGAATGCGCCGCGTGTTCATATCAGACCGCCTTTCGAATGGGCGCCGAACGTCCGCCGCACTGATGCGAGATCGCTGGCCCGAACCTGATTGGTGTGAAATCTCCGTGTGCCATGTTAGGTGCGCGGCGGAAAGAAAGTCAACGCGTGCGAAGTTACGCTTTGCGGTGGGCGAGCACGCGTACTTCGCTCCAGAGAATGAATGCGAAATAGACGGAGAGCAGAAGAAGCTCCGGCTCGATGGCGTAGCGATACTTTGCGACCGGATAGGCCAAGTAGTACGGGATCGGGTAGATGATGAGCGCCGCGGCGAAGAGCAACCACCCGCGCGGACGCCGCGTCAAGACGAAAAGAAGTCCGAGCCAGCCTCCGAGAGACAGCGGCCAGAATTCCCATGGCCGCCACCATTCCCTGCTCTGATAGAGCAGCGATGTCCCATCCCAGAACCACCAGGTGCGATGGAGCGTCAGGTCGAGAAATTCGGAAGGATACTCGCGGACAAAACGCAGGCCGTCTTCCTTGTAGTAGTCGAGGAAACCCATCTCTCCCATGACCGCATACTTTTTGAACACCGCGGCATTGGCCCCGGGATGCTTGCCGCTGAAACCCAGGCCGTTGCTGAAGTGGTAGTTGCCGAGATGGAATTCAAACCAGTAGTTGCTGCGAAAAAAAACCGGCCGGCCGAAGACGCCCTCGTTGCGAATCAGCCAGGGCGAAACCAGCGCGGCGAACAGCACACCGGCAAGCACCGCAGAAGCGAACCAGGGCCTGAAGGAGCGGTGGTTTACAAAGGCCGCGTAGAGAAAAGTAAACGGCATGACGCTGAGCAATGCGGGGTTTGTGAGCGCGATGACCGCCCAGAGCCCGCCGAGCGATAACCACAGCTTCCTGGTATTTTTCTCCGCGACATCGAGCGTGACGATGAAGGCCGCGGAAAGGAGAAAGGCGCTGGCGGTAAAATCCCAAATCCAGGAGACCGGCCAGCGGAAAAAAATAGGGCTGAGCGCCCAGATCCAGGCGGCCCAGAATCCAACTTGTGTGCCGAACGTGCGGCGGCCCAGGGCGTGGATGTTGATGCCGGTGGCGGCGGCAATGATGCACTGAATGCCAAGGAGCACCATCGCGGAGGCCACGGAGTAGATGCCGAAGAGCCGGAAGACCAAGGCGGCCAAATAAGGGTAAACAGGAGCGATCCAGGCGGTGGGACCGGTGTCCTGGACAAAAGGCGAACTGAAGCCCTGCCCGCGGACGATGTGCTCGGCGATGCTGCAAATTTCCGCGCCGAAAGGAAGAGTCGAGCCGGGGGCACGGATGTAAGTTTTTTTCCAGAGCACGAATCCGAAACGCAGGATAAATCCGCAGACGAGAAGCAAAATGTACAGGTTGCGATACCCGGTGGTTTCCGGCGTCGAGACGGGAGTTGCGGGAGCTTCGAGGGCGGCGGCGGGCATATTATTTATTATGGAAGACAGTCTCGCGCAGCGGCAAGGTGGAGTTGAAATTTAGATTCTTATGCGGCACTGGGAAAGGGGGATGAGCAGTTCAGGAAAGAAGCAAATCAACGCGAAGAAACAAAAAGGACGGCAGGTTGGAGGGAAGAACAACCCCGTTCGGGAGTAGTGCGTGGCTGGATGGTTCGCAAGGTAAACTCAGAGCAGAAAAATCAGGAAGAGCGAACGTCAGGTTGCGAACCGGCAACTCGATCCAACCAGGTGACGGGCTAAACGAGATGAAACCGCGACTACAGGTGATGAAATTCGGCGGCACGTCGGTCGGCGATGCGGCTTGCATCGCCAGGACGGCGCAGATTATCGCCAAGGCGGCGAAGGAGAGCAGCTGCATCGCCGTGGTTTCGGCCATGAGCGGGGTGACAAACCGATTGATCGAGGCCGCGAAGAAGGCGCAGGCAGGGAACACAGGAGAGGCTGCGGCACTTGTCGATGCGCTGCGGCAGCAACACGAAGTTGCGTTGGCCATGCTGATCCGGCGCGAGGAAGAACGCGCACGGATTAGGCAGCGGATGGAAGAGGTGCTCGCGGAAGGGCGGCGCCTCTGCGAAGGAACCGCGCTTCTAAGGGAACTCACGCCGCGCACCCTCGACGCGATTTCGAGCCTGGGGGAAAGGCTCTCCGCACCGCTGGTGGCGGCAGCAGTGAGGGAGCTGGGGCTGCCCAGCGAAGCGATCGAAGCAACGGAGCTGATCGTGACGGACGCGTTTCACGGCGGCGCGGAACCGCAGATGGAATTGACGCGAGGGAAATCGCAGGCGCGGCTGCGGCCGCTATTGGAGAAAGGAATCGCGCCGGTCGTGACGGGCTTCATAGGCGCAACGACGGAAGGGCAACTGACCACACTGGGAAGGGGAGGCTCCGATTATTCGGCGACGATCCTGGGCGCGGCAATGGATGCGGATGAAGTCATCATTTGGACCGACGTCGACGGCGTGTTGACAGCGGACCCGCGGCTCGTTCCAGAAGCGCGCACGATTCCGGTGATCTCGTACCGTGAAGCCGCGGAGCTCGCTTACTTTGGCGCGAAAGTCCTGCATCCGAAAACCCTGAACCCGGTGGTGCAGGCGGCGATTCCCGTGTGGATTCGCAACAGTTTTGCGCCAGAGCGCCCGGGCACGAAGATCACGCCGGAAGGGCGCAGCATCGGAGGCGGCGTAAAAGCGCTAACGGCGATTCGCGACGTAACATTAATCAGCGTGGGCGGGCCGGGAATTGTGGGATTGCCGGATGTGTTGGGGCGGACGTTTTCGACGACCGCCGACGTGCGCGCGAACGTGCTCCTCATTTCGCAATCGTCCTCGCAAAACGATATCTGCTTCATCGTTGCCACTGTGGATGCTCAGCGGACGGTGGAAGCCCTTCGCAAAGAGTTTGCGCAAGACCTGGCGCACCACAAGGTGGAGCACATCACCGTGGATTCGAATGTCGCGATCGTCGCCGTTGTGGGCGAAAACATGCGCGGAACCCCCGGGATCGCCGGAAAAACATTCAACGCCCTGGGCCGCGAAAACGTGAATCTGATCGCCATTGCCCAGGGATCTTCCGAATGCAACATTTCCTTCGTCATCGAAGAGCAAGCCGTGAAAACAGCCCTGATTACCACGCACCGCGAGTTCGGCTTGGACGCTTCGCCAAACTGAAGAAATGGCAGGCCCGTGGGGACTCGAACCCCACACCAGGCTTAGTACGTGAATACGTCTAAGCCGGAGTTCTTACAGGTGAAATTGCAGGTGAGCGTCCCTTGTAAGCGTTGCTATCACCCACAATTTCGGTCTATGCTGTGACTCTGCGTGATCGCCGGCGTAGTTTTTTGGCCGCCTGTCGCGTTTGACGGGAAGGCGAAGGGCCGGAGAAAACGCGCACGTTGAACTTACGCCTACTCCTCCGAGCGTCGGATTGGCACTTGTTCCACAATCAAAGCGCATCGAACGGCATCGGCGAAAGACGCAGCAAATGAAATTCAGCACTTCCTCAGGTGTGACTCCTCGAACTATGCCCGCTGCCTGGATTCGGCAAAGATTCCCTACAAGAGGATCTGCGGTGCTGTGTGGCACGCTGCTCGCGGTGAGCGCTTTCACAGGTCTCTTCTCCGACCCTGCGCGCGCACAGCAGACTGATCCCGCAACGCCTGTGGTGGTGCAGCCGGGTGCGCCAGGTAAGCCGAGCAGGAGGCTGCCACCGTCGACGAAGGCCACACTGCCGCCAAGGTCCCAAGCGGATGTAGAGTTCATGCAGGGCATGATTATGCATCATTCGCAAGCGGTGGAGATGACGGCGCTGATTCCGTCGCATACGGAGAACAGGGATCTGCGGTCGCTGGGGACGCGAATCAGCAGCTCGCAGTCGGACGAAATAAAGTTCATGCAGCGGTGGCTGGCGGCTCGGGGCGAATCCGTTTCCATGGCGCCGCCGGGAATGGCGGACATGGACATGTCGCACCAACCGATGGCTCTTATGCCCGGTATGCTGACACCGGAACAGATGAAGGCACTGCGGAAGGCGAAGGGCGCGGAGTTCGACCACCTTTTTTTGACGGGTATGATTCAGCACCACAACGGCGCGCTGACGATGGTGAAGGATTTGTTCGATACGGCGGGCGCGGGGCAGGATGCCGAGATCTTCGACTTCGCGACGGATGCGGACAACACGCAACGCGCCGAGATCGGGATTATGCAGTCTATATTGGAGAAAAAACCGTCGGGGGAGAAACGATGAACCGAGTGCGCAGTGTTGCTTTGCGTCTAGCCGTGGCCGCGATTGTTTTGTGTTCCGGTGTGAGCGGGATGCGGGCGCAGACGCCTGTGTCCCCAACACCCGCGCAGGCGCCGGAGGAAGAAGCGGAAAAGGACCCGTTTGCGGTGGAGCCGGCTAAGCCGCTGCCGGCGGGGATGACGGGGTCGGATGCGAACGATCCTCGCTTCAAGCTAGCGCCGGGGCTGTATGACGCGGGTGAAACGTCGATGGGCGTGAAGCACCTCCTGCTACTCAAGAAGCCTGACGCGTTTCAACTGGGGGTCGATCAGCCTGATGATCCGAAGGTGCAGAAGATACTTGGCCAGCTCCGTGTGGGCAACACCTCAAAGATGCCGAAGCCGATGCAGTTGGTGGTCGCGCAACTTGCTTTCGCGAACTCGGACCTTGCGTTCCAGGGTAACTACCTGTTCCAGGGAAACTTTTATGGCGTGAATATCTACGACATCTCCAATCCGGCAAACGCCGCGCTGCTAACTTCGCTGGTGTGCCCGGGCGGGCAGGGTGATGTGTCGGTGCACGGGAACCTGCTATTTATGTCCGTGGAGATGCCGAATGGACGCCTGGATTGCGGTACGGAGGGGTTTCCGCCGGAGCCTCCGCCGGCTGAAGGGCATGAAAAAAAACGCCGCTTGCCGGCAGCGCAAAAAGACCGTTTCCGTGGCGTGCGGATCTTCGATATTTCGGACATCCGGAACCCGAAGCAAGTGGCAGCGGTGCAGACGTGCCGCGGGTCGCATACACATACGCTGGTGATGGATCCGAACGATAAAGACAACGTTTATATCTATGTGTCGGGCACATCATTTGTGCGTCAACCGGAAGAACTGGCTGGATGCTCGAACGAACAGCCGGAGAAGGATCCGAATACCGCGCTGTTTCGTATCGATGTGATCAAGGTTCCGGTGGCGGCGCCGCAGGAAGCGAAGGTGGTGTCGAGCCCTCGCGTGTTTATCGATCCGCGTACGGGCGCGATGAACGGCTTGAACAACGGCGGCAGCAGCCACGGCAAGGCTGAGGAGAAGCCGGCAGACACGAACCAATGCCATGACATTACGGTGTATTCAGCGGTTGGGCTGGCGGCCGGTGCGTGCTCAGGCAACGGGATTGTGCTGGACATCAAGGATCCGGTACATCCGAACCGGGTGGACGCGGTGAACGATCCGAACTACGCGTACTGGCACTCGGCTTCGTTCTCGAACGATGGGGCGAAGGTGCTGTTTACCGACGAGTGGGGCGGCGGATTGGGGGCGCGGTGCCGTCCGAACGACCCGAACAAGTGGGGCGCGGATGCGATCTTTCATCTCAAGGACAACAAGCTGAGCCTGGCGGGCTATTACAAGCTGCCGGCAGCGCAGGGCGACACCGAGAATTGTGTGGCGCACAACGGCTCGCTGATCCCGGTTCCCGGGCGTGATATCGAGGTGCAAGCCTGGTACCAGGGCGGCATCTCCGTTATGGACTTCACCGACGCGGCGCACCCTTTCGAGATTGCCTACTTCGACCGCGGGCCGGTTGATCCGAATTCGCTGGTGCTGGGCGGCGACTGGTCGGCATATTGGTACAACGGCCGCATATACGCTTCGGAGATTGCGCGCGGTCTGGACGTCTTTGAACTGACGCCGACGCAGTTCCTGACGCAAAACGAAATCGACGCGGCGAAGACGGTTCGGGTGGCTGAGTTGAATGTGCAGAACCAGCAAAAGATCGAGTGGCCTGCGCAGTTCGTCGTGGCGAAGGCGTACCTAGATCAGTTGATGCGGTCACTGGCTTTGCCGGCAGACCGAATCGCAGCTCTCCAGAAGGCGATGCAGAGCGCAGAGAGTTCGCACATGAACAAGAAAGAGCTGGCGAAGTTGAAGGGCATGGCCGATTCCTTGGAGCAGAGCGCCGCCACGGCGATGAGCCCGGGTGACTCGGCACGGTTACATGCTTTAGCGGAAATCCTGAAGCATCCGGCGGCATGAGGACATCGCGGACCCGATGGATTTTCGTTTAGACCGCAAGGCCAGGGATCCGCAATCGGATTTTGTTGCGCAGCCACCTAATGGACAGACATGCGGCGATGCTTGATGATGGATAATGTCGGACGGAAGTGAGGAACTATCTTCGGGAAGCGCTAGCTCGCAGGCAGGGGGCTGCGAGCGAATGCCGATACTCACTCCTTATCGGGTTTCTCGCTGGTTGACACTGGCCTGTTCAGCTTCTCCAATTTTGCCAACTGCTCCCTTAACTGATCCGCGTTTTTCGCATGCGGAGCTAACTCCAAGTAAGTTTGTATCTCTGAAATCGCAGTGGCATAGTTGTGTTTTCGGGCAAAAATCTCAGCCAGTAAGAGATGCAGTTGCGGAAAACGAGTGCGCAGGTCTAGGTGTTCCGCCTTGAGCGCGCTCTTTTCAGCGTCTTCGATCTTGTCGAGCTTGTAATTCGCGACCGAGTTATAGAAATAGGCTTCGGCGTAATTCAATGGATCGAGATCCAGGATGTAACCAGTGGCGGCCGCCTGATTCAACGGATCGAGATTCACGATGTGACCAGTAAGTTTAAGGACCTCTGTCCAATTTTCTGCCTCGTAGGCCATTAACGCGAGCGACACATAAGGCGGCAGGAACTTGGTATCGATGGTTGTGGCTTGGATATACGCCGTGCGAGCCGCATCCTTCTGGTTTTCTTTCTGTAAAACGGTACCCAACTGAAACCAGGCGTTCGCGAACCCGGGGTAGATCTCCACTGCGTGTTCAAAATATTTGCGCGCGTTGGCAAGTTTGCCGTTCCTCTCGGCCTCAAGGCCTTTCTCATAAGCTCTTCTGGCATCTCGGGGTGCTTTGTAGGGGGTGGCGCTCAGCGTCATGCCTTCAATCTTTGTAGCTCTCTGAACTACGATAGCGCCCACATCAATGCTGCTGCCGAAGGTATCGAGGTCCACAAGGCTGATGACACTGGAGTGAAAACCAGAAGCCGAGGCCCGTAGCTCACAATTCGCCAACTCGCGCCGTGATATTCCCGTCCTCGAAGCCTTGCTAGCCACACCATCTTGCAAACCCCTGTTGCCGCTAGCGCTTGCGTCAAGGAAAGAATCGGTCATCGATCCCATTTGCATGCTGAAGTCGCCGCGGGAACTTGCATGTACCTGTTGACGCACATTGGCGTTGCAAATCCGCTCAACCAACACATCGTTTGGAACGGCTGTGCCGTCGTTGGTTGCAACGCGGCCCATGAGAAACATCACGAGATCCACTTCCGGTTGACCTGGCTGCGAACTTGGGGGCAGGGGAGTTGCGGGACGGCTTGGGGGTGTGGGAGGCGCAGGGGCCGGAGCCGGAGGCTTCTGCGCCACTGTGACTGGTACCAGAAGTCCCATTGCGATCGCCAGCTCGATGAAAATGCGCCTACGGTGGCTCATAGATCGATGCCCAGGGAAGAAGCATCAGAGGCCCAAATCTTAGGGCGCATGTAAGTTCAAGTCAAGGCTCCCGAATCGAATAACGGGACGGCCTGGATCTCGCGGTTCCTCGGTGCGCTACTGACGATTTATGTGTTCTGGGATATTTTCAAATCGCAACCCGGAATCAGGTTGGTTCGCTCTGGCAAAGTTCGAGTTGCGCCGGATCTTTCGTTGTGCCCTTCCTCACTCTGATGAGGGTTTCGGCTAAAGTCTTGAAAAGAATGGTAGGCCCGTGGGGACTCGAACCCCAGACCTCTACCGTGTCAAATCCGGGTCGCAAGATGCACCACCCTGCAAGACGCTCGACCACGCGCTGGGACCGCTTCTCCCGATCGGCAGGAAAATGACGCGGCCCATGACGCTTTCACTCACCGACAGTAACGGCGATGACCACGAATGCGTCGCCGAAGCTGTCGACACGACCTGGAACGTGCTTATCCTGCAGTATCCTGTGCGCGCCCTGACCCCTACCACGATTGTTTTGCCGTCCCGTTTTGACCGTCATAGCAGGAATTGACGGAGGCCGACCCGTGACGTTAGACGCTATCGCTCGCACTTATATCCGCCGAATCAGGCCGCGTGCCCAGACCGAGATCGACTGGTTTATCCGCCAGCCATCGCTTCGGGCAGCAATAAGGAACGCGGCGCTCGCGGTAAACAGCCGCGGCAAACGCTACTCTCATCAGCGGCGCCTAACGAAAGGCGCTCTTGAACGGGCGCTCGATGTCCTCTCGAAGCACGCGCGGGCGATAGAAAAAGCTCACGACTTCGACGATTTGTTTCACCTGATTGACGCGGCCCTGAAGCCGATTCCCGGACTCGGCGAGCTTTACGTCTATGACACGAGTCTGCGCATCGCCGCAAAATTGAATTTGTTCCCCGGCAAGGTTTATCTGCACGCAGGCACGCGGCTCGGGGCGCGGGCACTTGGCCTGCGCACGGCCGCGGCCCTCAAGATGTCAGAATTGCCGAAGGAATTTCGCGTACTGAAGCCGCATGAGATAGAAGATGTTTTGTGCATCTTCAAGGACGAATTAAAGCCATCTACAGGCACCTCTGACACGCCTGACATCTTTGACCGGAGCTGGTGTAATTAGCAGGCCCTATTCGACCATAGCACTGGTAGGAGCAGTAGATGACCGGCGAACGCGAAACGATGCAACACAGGCAAGGACGTAAAGACGATTCAGGGACTGCTTCGTCACGCCAAGTCGAGCACCACTCTTGACCTGTATTCGCAAGCGATTGACGCATCTAAATTGGCGGCGCAGAGAGACATTGCCCTCGCAATCACGAGCAATCAGGGCTTGAGAACTTAGCGAAATCTGCCGCAAACCGTTTTGAGGAAGAAGATGAGACTGCAGACCATACTTCACTTACAGAATCGTCTGAGCCGATGTGCAGCGACAAAAAGTGTGCGAATACCTAAAGAGTATTAGATCCGGGCTGCGCTAGGGCAGCCCCGATAACACCTAATCCGTAATTTCCACTCGAATAATCTGGCCCAGGCCCGGCGGTGCTGCACCGAAGTTGGAAATGTAAATTGCACCGTCTGGTCCGATGGTCATAGCGGTAGGGACTACGAGCCCGGTTAATATGTCTTCCGCTTGGCCGGAAGGACTGACGCGAACAACCTTACCGAAGCCAGGAGACGGAAATCCTGGGGCATCTGAGAGCTCGAGCACGTAGAGCCGGTCGCGATTGTCAAAAGCAAGTCCAACCACGGTCGTGAGGCCGGCGTCCCACACCTTGAAATTGCCACTCGGCGTGAGCTTGAAGACGCTCGCACTTCCCGGATCAATGGGGAACGGTGCGAGGCTGCCGAAGAAGAAGTTGCCGTGGTAGGTGATCCCAGTGGGGCCAATCCAAGTCTTGCTGGTTGGCGAAACGTCCACCACGCGATTGATCTTGCCTGTGGTTGGGGAGATGCGATCAATCTCCTGGTGATTTGGTTCCCTGGCGTAGAGATCGCCCCGCACCGCGACCATGCCGTACCACGTTCCGTCTGGTTCCCGATCGTCAACAGACGGACCCGGGTTTGCAGCTGGATTTGCCGCCTGGAACGCTGATAAATTGGCGATATAACTCCAGGTGCCGCGATCGACATCCACTTGGATCACGCCATTTGGCTTGTCAGGATGGCCGTGGGAACAGCCGCCGCCAGCAATGAGTACGTAGAGATGGTCTCCGATAAATGCTACGTCAGCGGCTCCGACCGTGTCTCCTGAGGGTAGGCTGGATTTGGACGACGGAAGTCCGTCCACCACCGTCGTTCTTTGGCCCCCGGCGGAGATCCTTGATACCCGCGCCGTTAGCCCCCCGTGGTAGGGGCCAACCGGGGAAGGGACCTGCTCGCAAGAAAAGCCACTGCTATCACCGCCGCTCCCGGCTTCGGCGACATACAGGGCGCCATCCGGACCGAACTTCAGACCTCTCGGACCGTTCAGGCCGCTGGCAACCACTGTAAAGTTCGAAGACTGTGCCCAAGCTGAGGGTGCCAGAAGGACCACCACCAACGCGCTGACAATCTTCACCATTCTAAAATATGGGTTCATACATGCTCCTTGGCATAGGGAAAGAAACCAGACTTAGGACTTGCGACGAGCGGGATTCGGCGCAGAAGCGGTACAAGTCTCTTCCTAACCTCCATGCCTGTCAATGTGAAAAATTATTGAAGCCTGTTCAGGCGCAACCTTGCGGCGCAAGGTGATTGTTCAGAACAATGGACTAACTTGAGGGAGGAGGAATCGGCCATTGCTCGCACAGCTTAGGTTTTATAAGTTGGCGAGTCAACGAAGCCAGACTGCTTACGTGCTCGCGTTGACACAGCGCGGGAGATTGAAATTCTGAGCCGCCGCATCGCTGAGATGTTCTCAGTGCCCGAGTAACGCAAACCGAACATGTTTCCCACAATACGACCACCGGATTTGCTAATTTTAACGGTACGGAGAGCGGTACGGAGTGGTTAAAAACAGGGTGGCGAAAACATGGTTAAGTCCATCGAATAATATGGTAGGCCCGTGGGGACTCGAACCCCAGACCTCTACCGTTTCAACTTGCCACCGATACTAAACAGAACAACTTAGATCGTATCGAACGTCCTCTCTAAAATCGTTATACCTGTTTCACAGGTAGAGATCACAGGTAGAAATTGCAGGTTGCAAAGTACTCCCGCCTGAAGGATCGCTGGTCTCCTGACAGAATGGGCGGCAAGTATTTTCACAATTACTGTGCTACAGCTGATCGGCAATTTTCTTGGCCGTCGCAATCAGTGCGTCCGGCGAAGGAGTCACGGGTTCGTGCCCGGGTGGCAGCATGATCGCAATCGAGAAGATAGCGGCGCTTTTGCGTACGTCTATGGCCGCGTTTTCCGCTAGCTTTCCGTCGTTGGTGCGGCCGACGAGATAGGCTTCGTCGCCAATACCGCTGAGGACTTGAGTTTGATCCTTGTTGGCCGGGTCGCGAGCGCCGTTTGTGTCCTTCGTCCATGCCTTTTCCTTAGCTTGCGGATCCTTGTATCTCTTAACGTTGAAAAATATTGCACGGTCCAGGATTCCACCGGTCACAAAGCTTCCCCGCCCCCGGTACTGACCATAAGTGCAACTGTTTTTCGACAGGTCAACGATCTTCATTGGGGCGCCCATGATGGCTGCGGCATCGGTGGCGGTGAGCAAGTTGCAAGGGTCCAGCTTTTTCTGTTTTTCCTGGCCGAACAAGACTGAAGACAACAAGCCTCCAACCAACAGGGTCCAGACTACCTTTCGCATAGGGCCTCCTTTTCCATGGCGTTTCTAACGCTTACCTACAATCGTGATCTCGGCAACCTACCACCGAGCCAAAAGAGAAGGACTTAGACCGTATCGAACATCCTCTCTACAATTGTTTTACCAGTCTCACAGGTAAGAATCACAGGTATGAATTGCAGGTAACCGTCGAGGCCCCAACGCCGCCCGCGATTGACTTGAAAAACTGCGAGAACTAACATACGCGCAAGTCCCCGACCGCTTCGTGTGTTCACGCAAGGAAATTCACGATGACTGCGGCGCCATACATTTCCGGCACGAAAATGGAAAGAATGCTCAGTTTCCTCAGAGCCTACAAGCGCGGAATTGTTTCTTCGCTGGTCTTTGCTTATGCTGCCTTCCTTCTCATACACCCGGACGAGGAAGGGCGCGCCTTTGATCTGGTCTTCTTCGCACTTCTCGTAACCCTTATTGCCAGCCCGCTTTTCTGGATTCGCCGCATCGTCGATGTTGGCGAGCGCTTCCTTCCTGGGAAGCCCGGGCGCGCCTGGCTTGGAGCCATCGTCGGCGCGATCTACCTAGTTGTGTTAGTATACAACCTGGAAACTTGGGAAAGCGCAGCGTGGAATAGCACGCACGTCTCGACCGCATTAACGCTGCGCAGTGTTTTGTTGGAAGCGCCTTTCTGGTGGTGGTTCGTGGGGTCGTTCGCGGGCTTCTTCCTGGTTCTTGCATTCTGGACGGTAGATCGCGCGGCAGGCGCCGCAGCGTGGCTTTACCGGAAAGCGCGCAATGCTGCGTCACCTCGCGCCGCTTTGAGGGCGGAAGAGCTCGCCCTCGTCCCGCCATCGCCGAGTCGCCGTCAATTTCTTGAGCGGGCCGCAGTCTTGGTAAGTGCCACCCCCTTCGTGGCCGCCGGCTATGGGCTTCTCCGCGGACGCCTTGATGTGGAAGTCACGCGGCAGGCCATCCGATTGCCACGCCTGCCCAAAGCCTTAGAGGGATTCCGTATCGCCCAACTTTCCGATTTGCACATCAGCCCTTTCATGACCGCGGACCAGATTCGCCAGTGTGTCATGATAACCAACGATCTAAAGTCCGATTTGATCGCGCTGACGGGCGACTTCCTCACTTGGGACGCGAGAGCGCAAGGCGAAGTGGTTCAAGCGCTCGCGCCGCTGCGTGCGCCCTTCGGCGTTTTCGGCTGTCTCGGCAATCATGAGGTTTATACCCGCACTCAGGATTCCCTTACGAGGCTGTTGGGCACGTCCGGGATTCAGATTCGGTATTGGAGTTGACCAGAACGTGACTCCAGCGTGTCGGACATCTAAAATCGGCGGGACCGGCAGTTTTCTCCTGGTGTACCGGCGCGTCGTCGTTCATTGGCGCGCGATCATTTTGCTGTTGATCCTTGCTCTTGCCACAGTCCCGATTGCGTACGGCGATTTTTTCGATTTGATCACCCTCGCCCTGTTCCTGCTCTTTATTGCCAGCCAGGTTTTCTGGATTGGGCGAATCCTAGACCTTGGGGAGCAGTTCGTCCCGGGTAAGCCCCGTCGCGCCTCGCTCGCGATCGTCGCGGGCCTCGTTTACTTATTCGTCTTCGCCTACAGCTTTCCTGGCATTGAATCGAGTCTTCACGTTTTCCGCCCCGTCGACTATCCGCTGCGTAGGGTTGTAACCGAGGCAGCTTTCTGGTGGTGGTTCGTTGGATCGCAGGTGGCCTTTCTGTTAGTGATTGCCTTCGGGATGGCAGACCGCGCAGCCGGTGCCATAGCCTGGGTGTATGGCAAGGCACGCAAGGCCATGCAAGGCCACGGTGCTGCTCTCCAGCCAGACGCCATCGCGTTCGACCCGTCCTCGACCGCCCGCCGCCGGTTCCTTGAGCAGACTGCCGTCCTTGTAAGTGCCACGCCATTCGTGGCTGCCGGCTACGGGCTTCTCTACGGTCGGCTTGACGTGGAAGTCGTTCGTCGGCGCATCAGCCTGGCGCGCCTGCCCAAAGTCTTTGAGGGTTTTCGCATCGCCCAGCTTTCTGACATTCACCTAGGTCCCTTCACCAGCGAGGACTACATTCGTCATTGCGTCGCGATCACCAACGGATTGAACCCCGACTTGGTCGTGTTGACCGGGGACTACATTTGCTGGGATCCGCGAGCTGAAAGGGAAGCGGTCCGTGCGCTCGCGGCCCTGCATGCGCCCCATGGCATTTTCGGCTGCCTCGGGAATCACGAGGAGGAGGGCAAAATCGAAGAGTCCATCACCCCCTTGTTTGCTGCGCAGGGCATCCGCATTCTCCGCCAAGAGAGCGCAGCCATCCGATTGAGCGGCGAAACACTTAATCTGATCGGGATGGACGAGCCACGAGGCGAAGAATGGGAGCGTGATGTCTACCGGCGGCTGCAGCAGGTCAAAGGGCTGGTGATGCCAAGAACGGTCAACATTCTGCTGCTTCATTACCCTGCTGTGTTCGATTACGTCACTGAACTCGGCGTTCCCATTGATCTGACTTTGGCGGGCCACACTCACGGCGGGCAGTTGTCACTCGATTTCGTTCATCGCGGCCTCAACCTCGGCCGCCTGGTGACGCATTACGTTAGCGGATGGTACGAAAAGGGCGGCCACCAGCTTTACGTCAACCGCGGCATCGGGACCACGGGCTTTCCGATCCGGCTCGGCGCCCGGCCGGAGATCACCGTTTTCGAACTAACGCGCCCAGTATAGTGCCATGAGCGACTTTGAAACCAGCACGGCTTTGTTCTGAGCGAAGGAGAGTTCTTCACCATTGATATCCCAGGCGCAACTTCTAGCGAGGGCAATGGGCTCGACCCACAAGGGGATTTGGTAGGGCGGTACCTAACGGCCGACGGCAAGACGCACGGATATTTTCTTAGGTGTGCCGCCTGCAGCCGGCATGACCAGCAAAGGGGAACGATGTAGTCCAGGGCTTTGACGTTGCAATATAGGTGATTTGAACGCCAGAAGATTCACCTTTGCCGGGTCTGGGTAGGCAACGCGGTGGTCGAGCAGACCAATTTACAGGTGAAGAATTACAGGTGAAGTTTTCTGGTGATTTTTCCTAAGTGATTGAAAACGATGGTAGGCCCGTGGGGACTCGAACCCCAGACCTCTACCGTGTCAAAGCGGCGTGACCAGGTACTTCCAACCACTTGAGAGGCGTCGGAGACCGACTAAGTACGCCGAAATACGTGTAAGCCTGAGTTCTTACAGGTGAAATTACAGGTGAGAAACTCCCAATGAACCGAAGTACGCCAAAATAGCACTTCGGGGTGGTTTACTTCTTTTAGATTTAACCTTATGGTAGCGCCAGTCCTAGGAGGGACGCTGACATGAAGGCCAAGAAGAAAGCTACAAGGGTGAAGAAACTCGCAAAACCGAAGCAGGCGCAAGTGAGGTCCAAAGTCGCTCGTGCGCACATCGCTGAGGGGACGCGCCTCTTTGCCCTCGCCGGACGCCCTACAAAGGCGCAATTCGTAAAGGTGTACGGCCCGCAGGGGCCAAAGATGACCTGGGAGCAGCGGGCAAAAGCAGGCGTTGACGCCAAGCACTTCCATCGAATCAACAAATCGTTCTGGACAAGTTTCTGGCATCAGTGACGCGTCGAAGACGCGGTCGAGGTTTATCAGGAGCTACCCAGACGAAGCAGATCTGTCGTCGGATACTTTTTGAGAAGATTCTTGCGCAGCGCATAATCGCTGGTCTTCACGATTTCCTGCAGGTGCTCTATGACGAGCTGTAGCTGCCATAGCGGTCGATAATCGCGCCATCAATTTCCAGGAATTGCGCGGTCTCGCGAAGCACGCGAGCAATCTGTTTGTTGTCCATGACCCGCAGATTATAGAGCCCTACAAGGCGGACTAGAAGGGCAAAGCAAAGGGTTCCAGACTTACTACACCCATTCCCAATTACATAAGGTCGTTACTTGCGGCTCGTAAACAAAACCGCGTCATCGGTGATCGAGCCCCGAGCCAGGACCAATTGGCTGCCATCGGGGGACCAGTTGAAAGAGAAAATGTGCCCCTCCTTGAAATCGGTCAATGGAGTCGCTGGACCTCCAGAAAGTGATCGAACCCATAGGTTCGAGACCCCGCTACGGATGACGGAATAAATCACGCCACGACCATCCGGGGTCCATGCGAGGTGGGCATTCCAGTCGATGTCTTCCGTAACTTCAACTGGCCAGTGCAACTCTCCGCTATCCACCGAAACGACGGCCATCTCGGTGTGCTTGGGAGGGTCCTCGAATACTCCGGCGACCCAGAGGCCGTCGCGCGACAAACGAGGCGCGTCTCGATACTTGTCGCTGAGGGGAACGGGTTGCCCACCCTCTATTGACATCTTGAATAGCGTCGGATGACCCTTGTTCCCCGAAGCGTAGATGAACCATTTGCTGTTGGGTCCGCATTGGGCAAATCCATCAGCATTGCTAAAGGTCAGTTGTCTGATCTCTTTTCCCTCGGAATCTGCGCGCCAGACATTCCGGCCAGTGTCGCTCTGAGAGGTGTACAGGATGTAGCGGCCATCTGGGCAGGCTGAGGGTCTTCGATTCTGTCCTGGGCCCAGCGAGAAATCTTTCACGTTACGTCCATCAGCGTCCACGCTTCGCATGAACTCTCCGCCTGCGTGAAGAGACGTGTAAAGGATTCTCCCATCCGCTGTCCACGTGAACCCGGAATTGCCGTCCACGCTGTCAATTCCTGGAGTAATCTGTTTCGCGTGCCCCGCATCGCCCCGCGGAAGAGTCCAGAGACTCGAAGCCACTTTTTCCTGCAGGGCAGCCCAATGCGCTCCATCTGCCGAACCAGTCAAGCAAAAATAATTGGCCAAGTCATTCGTGACCCTGCGCACATCGCCGCTGGGAAAATCCACCTGCCAGATCTGCGCGTTCGTCGAGGACGTATTCTCTCTGGCCACGAAGACTAAACCGCGGCCATCGGGCAGCCACCCCATTCGGCCCACAAACCGCCAAGACTGAGTTCCCAGCGGCGTTTCGCGTCCGGTATCTGCTGCGACGACCTCAATCTGCTTGCGAATCAATTCGCCCCCATACCCGATAGCCGCGGCTATTACCTTGCCGTCTGGCGACCAGGCCGGCGCTTCGAACGTAAATCCACTCTCTCGTTTGCGCACCGCGACCGTCCGCTCGTTGCTCCCATCGAAATCCGCAGTCATCAGCGCCACCTCGACACGCTGATTGGAATTACGCATGAACGCGAGCCGCTTGCCGTCCGGTGAAAAAGTAACAGCCGAATCCACGTCCGAAATCAGCTTTCGCGGTGTTCCGCCAACCATAGGCACCCGATAGAGACCATACAACCCGGTGCCCTCACTGGAATCTAAATTTTCGTAGTAGATATAGTTGCCGTCCGGCGAGAATGTGAGCCTCGCTCCCCACGGCCACCACCCAATATCACCTGAAACCACTTGAGCGCTGCTTCCCGTCGCAATCTGGTACACCCACACGCTCCGGCCGGCTGAATCAAAGTTCACAAAAGCGACGTATTTGCCGTCCGGTGAAATTGCGGCGTCTTTTACTTGTCCTGTGAAGGTGAGCCGGGCGATCCGAATCCCTTCTAGTGATGGCCTACTTAGGAATTGCCAATTTCGCAGATGCGCGATTTCAGACAGACCAAGAACGATGGCTAAGAGGCCCGCAACCGCTACTGCATAAACTGGCAATCGCAAGACCCTGCGCCACGGAGTTGCGGCCGCAACTTCCTCGCCAAGTATCTCCGGCATGCTCGCGGGCCATGAGACAATGCGTGGGCCTACTGCTATCTCAGCGTTTGCGACGGAAGCAAGTTTTGCGCTCCGCTCTCTCCACCACGCGTCGATCTCGGACTTGTAGGCATAAACCGTGCCCAGCTTTTCGTGGATTTGCCGGTGTACTGGGAGGCCTTCCTTCTTTTCCCACCTCTGGACAGTCCTTATCTCCCTCTCAAGATAAGCGGCAATTTCCTTCCACGAGTCCAAGAAGTTGTCCGGACGTGATTCGCCAAGCGGGGCAGAGGAGGGAGGTTCGTTATATGACATTCTATAAGCGCCGTTGCTTGAAAGACTTATGCGCATCCTAGGTCATGCATTGGAAGATTGCAATCCCTAGATATTGTCACTTGTCACTGTAACCCACGACAAACTGCGTCACTTCTCCATTGTCGTTCCTTGTCGCTTGCGCTCTTGCTGCTGGTGGACCAGGATCGCTTCCACTCACTACGCCGTGTCGGTTAGGGTCACCTTGGCCAGTCCCGGTATCCTGGGGGGCCCTTGACAGTTTAGGAGGATTCGATGATTCACGCTGATCTCCGATTCCGGTCACTCTTTCGTCCCTCTGCCATTCGTTTCCTAGCGCTTGCTGCGCTGCTGTTGTTCGGCCGAGGGATGTTCGCCACACCCCAGCAATCATCATCACCGGCTAACGGCCCGCTCATTTACGTGCCTGGCACCGCAGGCGGCATCACGGAGATCAATGCCACCAACAACGT
>WNFP01005169.1_pt1 | contig 23020 bp, 19 predicted proteins | sample 5400201 | NCBI WGS metagenome assembly WNFP01 (sample SAMN13153355, study PRJNA577476) | soil metagenome | isolation source: 115 cm saprolite under Madrone tree | place: USA:California | collected 2016-06-14
GGGATCTTCCAGCATTACGTCCCTCCACCCATGCGGAAAATCCATCGCGGCCTGAATAATTTTCGTTCCGGCAGCCTTTGCTCTTTTCTCGGCCGCGTCTGGATCAATTCCCATCACGCGCAACTCCGCTCCGGTTCCGCGCGCCCCGACCACTTTCAGCCGCTCAAACAACGGATGATGATCATAGGTATGGTCGGCGTGCAGCATGAAGTCCACTCCCTGCAGACTCAGCGCCGCGAAATCCGGGTCCGCATATTGCACCCTCGCCCAAGGACATCTTTATAGAAAGGAATCGATTTCTGCATGTCGCGCACCAGCAGATTCAAGGTAAATCGCGGCATCGCGCGCCCATAATCGGCTGCCGGCATCCACGCGTCGCCCGATCTCTTCTTTGTCATCGTTTGTTCTCCCGGGCATTGCTCATTCGCAGCAAGGAAATCCCACGACCGAGCTGCGCATGCAACCGCCACAATGGCCGCGGCTCCTTCGCTATCTCGCGGACGGATTAGCGCGCAACTTGTGAGCGCGTCACCTGCTTCCGTGCCCACAGCCAGTTGACAAACGCGAGGGCCGCCGTGATGGAAATCACGATAAGCTCTCCCAGGTGCATGCGTGTCACTAGCACTCCCGTGAAAAGCAGCGCGAGCCCGGCCATCAGCACGCCGTGCGGCAAACGGAACGCTTCGGCTTGTGGGTGTGTTTTTCTCAGCGCCGGCAGTGCCGCGGCGACCGAACCGTAAACAAAAAGCCGGGCGACGCTGGACAGCAAGGCATTCCACCGGAAATTGCCCGCGATTGAAAATAACAGAAGCACCGCAGCAAAGATCACGATCGAAAGATGAGGCGTTCGAAAGCGCGGATGGATCCTCCCGAAAAATGCGGGGAAATCTCCGTGTTGCCCCATGGCAAACGTGATTCGTGGCGTGTGCAGCATATTCGCGCTTAGATATCCGTAGGCGGAGACAAGCGTGCCTGCGGCTACGATTCGAACGCCGAGGGGCGGGAGAAACCGTCGCGCGGAGTCCGTCGCTGGTGCGCTCGACGTCGCTACGTTTGGAATCGTGTGAATCACCAGGTACTGCACGGCGATAAACAAGAGCGTGGTGGCCCCGATGGCGATGAACAGCGCGAAGGGGATGTCTTTGCGCGCGTCGCGCGTCTCCCCGGTCGCGATGAGTGCCGCCTCGAATCCTCCGTACGAGTAGATCATCAGCAGCACCGCCTCAAACCAATCCGCGGCCGTGGTTTGCGTCGCCGCCGGCGTCACCCGTATCGCTGGATGCAGCGCCAGCGCCGTAAGTCCCGTTACGACAAAAAACGTCAGCAAGGCCACTTTCGTTACCGTGAAGAAATTGCTGAGCAGTTTTCCACCTGTGGCGCCGCGATAGTTCACGACTGCAAGAAATCCGATGAGCATCGTCAAGACTCCCGCCCTGGCAAAGGGGGCTCCTACAAGCGGGAAAAGCTCGGCCAGATAAATGATGAAGAGATTTGCAACCGCGGAAACCGCCGCAATCCTGCTCAGCCACGTCAACCAGCCATTCTGAATCGCACAAAATTGTCCGAACGCCACTCTGGCGTACAGGTACGGCCCGCCAGCCTCTCGGAATTGCGACGCGACTTCCGCCATACACGCGGCGATAATCGCGATCCCAACGAACGCCGCCAGAAATCCGATGGGACTCCACCTCCCCAGTCGCGCGGCAATCAACGCGGGCAAACCAAAAATACTGGCTCCGATCATCGTGTTGATGATCAACGCCACCAGACTCCAGCGCCCAATAGTCCTCACCAGTTGTTGCGATTTCTCGGCCAGACTTCCTCCTGCTTCATCCCAAAAAATCCGCGCCAGCGTAGCACATCTCGGTCCGTAAGGTCGGCTGGCTCCGCGTCTAACCCCGTTTCCTCCTTCCCAGCCCCCGCGTCCTCTGCGCCTCTACGTTATTTTTTCCCGTGCTCTCCGATTTCGAGTACAGCCCGCGGCTACTTCTCTACTCTGCTACAATTCTTTCCCGGACATCTCATGCCGACGAGCAGCGGACTTTTCCCCCGAAATTTCAAGAAGACCCTTCCTATTGCCGTTCGCGGAAAAGGTTGCTGGATCATCACCGCCGACGGCCGCCGCTTTCTCGACACTTCCGGCCAGGCCGCGGTCGTTTGCATCGGTCACGGTATCCCGGAAATCGGCCGCGCCATGGCCGAGCAATCGTCACAGATCGCTTTCGCGCACACTTCACAATTTCACACAGCGCCGGCAGAAAAACTTGCCGAGCGATTGCTCGCGATGGCTCCCCCAAATTTTCGCAGAGGCGGCCGCGTCTATTTCACGTCCGGCGGCTCGGAAGCAACCGAAACCGCGATAAAACTCGCGCGCCAGTTTCACCTCGAAGGCGGCCAGAAGAATCGTTACCGCGTTCTCTCTCGCCGCCAGAGCTATCACGGCAGTACTCTCGGCGCGATGTCCGTCAGCGGAAATGTCGCGCGTCGCTCACCCTATGAACCGCTGATCCCGGAATGGGGACATATTGCTCCGTGTTTCTGCTACCACTGTCCTTTCGAAAAGACTTTTCCGCAATGCCAGCTCGTTTGCGCCGACGATCTCGAAGTCTTTCTCCGCGAACACGGAGCCGGTGAAGTCGCAGCTTTCATCTTCGAACCGGTCGTCGGTGCCACTCTCGGCGCCGCCGTGCCGCCCGGCGGTTACGCCCAGCGCATCGCGGACATCTGCATCAGGAACGGTATCCTTCTGATTGCCGACGAAGTTATGACCGGAATGGGCCGCACCGGAAAGCCGTTCGCTGTCCAGCATTGGGGCGTCGAACCGGACATTATTCTGGTGGGTAAGGGAGTTGCCAGCGGTTACGCGCCGCTCGGCGCGGTTCTCGTTTCCGCGCGCGTCGTCGCGGCATTCGAACGGGGCTCGGGAGCCTTCATGCACGGCTTCACGTATCAGGCGCATCCAGTCTCCACTGCCGCGGGCAACGCTGTTCTCGATTATCTCGAATCGCACAAACTTTTTGATCGCGTAAATACCGCCCGGCAAAAGCTGTGCGCGGCCCTTTCACCGCTTCAATCGCATCCGAATGTCGGGGATATTCGCGGCCCTGGCCTTCTGCTCGGCGTCGAGTTTGTGAAGGACAAAGCCACTCACGAACCTTTCCAAAAAGAGCAAGACATCGCAGAGCAAATTCGCGAGGCCTGTCTTAAGGAAAATGTGCTCGTCTATCCGACGCAAGGCTGTGTTGACGGCGTGCGCGGCGATCACATACTTCTCGCTCCGCCGTTCACGATCCTGCCGGAGGAATGTGCGCTGATCGCTCGCGCGCTGCAGTCGGCTGTCGCAAGAGTGTTTGCATCTTGATGCGTTGTCTGTCCGCTCTCTCTCGTCTTCGGCCCGGCCGTTTTTTTTTGGAGAACAAAATAACCATGCTCCTTCGTTCTCGAAATCTCTATGCCTTCTTCTTTTCCTTCCTCGTTCTTGCTTTCGTACTTTCCGCTGAGCAGCAACAGTCCCCACCACCGAGCTCACCGATCCTCGGCTTTTCCCCACAGCACGCCGCCGCCGAGCACCAAATCGAATCCATGTTTCAGTCAATCCCGTCTCCCGACAAAGCCCGTGAATGGCACCGCACCTTCACTGCGGAACCTCACCCTGCGGCGTCCGGTCGCAACAACCAGCTCGCGGACCTCGTCGCGGACGAATGGCGCAAGCAGGGATGGGAAGAGGTCACTCTTCGCCGCTACGATGTGCTGCACTCGCGCCCGCGCAACATCTCTCTCGAAATGACCGAGCCTGTCCACTTCACCGCGTCTCTGCGAGAAGATGCCTACGATGCCGATCCAGACACGAAGAACCCCGCTGTCTCGGGCTCCTACTTTGGCTATTCCGCTTCCGGCGACATCACGGCCGAAGTCATCTACGCGCACAGCGGCAATCCTGAAGATTACGATCTGCTTCGTAAGAGTGGTATCAGCGTAAAGGGCAAGATCGTGCTGGTCCGCTATTCGAATCCCTACAGTTATCGTGGCTTCAAGGCGCTCACCGCTGAGCGCGAAGGAGTCGCGGCATTGCTTATCTATTCCGATCCGGCCGAAGACGGATACACGAAAGGGAAAATTTTCCCCGACGGCCCCTGGGGCCCGGAAAGTCACATTCAGCGTGGTGCGATCACTTACGATTACATCGTCCCTGGAGATCCCACCACGCCCGGCTGGGCTTCCGTCCCGGGCGCACAGCGCATCGCTCCCGAAGAAGCGCGCTCGCTCCCGAAGATTCCTGCTCTTCCCCTCTCCTGGCGCGACGCCAAGCCGCTTCTGGAAAACATGAACGGTCCTGAAGCACCGCAGGATTGGCAGGGTGCTTTGCCCATCCGGTATCGATTCACCGGCGCGGTAAAAGTTCACTTGAAAGTGGACATGGACACTAGCCTGCAGGCCTACACGGTTGTCGAAGCGCGCATTCGCGGCGGTGAAGTTCCCGACGAATGGGTGTTGCTCGGCAATCATCGTGACGCGTGGGCTTTCGGCGGAGTGGATCCTTCCAGTGGCACCGCCTCGATGATGGAGCTCACGCGTTCTCTTGGCGAACTCAAAGAGCGTGACGTCCGTCCGCGCCGCACCATCGTGGTTTGCAGCTGGGATGGTGAAGAATACGCTCTCACCGGCTCGACCGAATGGGGCGAGCAATTCGCCGATGATCTGAAGAAAAAACTCGTCGCTTATCTCAACGTCGATGAATCTGTCGCCGGGGCCGCCACCACCGCGGGCCCCGACGGCCTGAGCTTCTCGCCCTCTGCCGTCGCTTCTCTCGCGCCAATGCTCGTGGAGGCTTCCAAAGACGTCCGCGCGCCATCGGAAAAATCTCTGTACGAAGCCTGGCGCGCCACCACGATGCGCGATTCGAAAGCGAGCACTCCGCCATTCGACAGCGCGCTTGTCGAAACGCGCATTGGCAGCGGCTCCGATCATACGGTGTTTCTGAATCATCTCGGTCGGCCGGTTGTCAATCTCGGATTTACCGGCGACTACGGCGTGTATCACTCGATGTACGACGATCATTACTGGATGTCGCACATCGGTGATCCGGCGTTCGAATACCACGTCTCCCTTACTCGTATTTGGGGGCTCGTCGCGCTTCGTCTCGCCAATGCGGACGTTCTCCCCTTTGACTTCGGCTTCAACGCATCGGCCCTTGAACGGTTCCTGCGCGAGCTCGAACAAAAGAACAAAGTCGAGCCGCGGCTTCTTGCATTGAAACGGCTTCACGCGCGAATCGCCGAATTCGAGAAAGCGGGCAACCTTCTGCGCGACGCCGTCGCTTACGATCTTTTGTCAGGCTCAGCCTCACGGGAGAAGATTCAGCGCCTCAACGAAGAGCTGCTGCAGGTCGAATCCAACTGGCTCGATCCCGCGGGCATTCCCGGCCGCCCGTGGTTTCAGCATCTTCTCTATTCTTCGCGTTACACTTACGCGCACTTGGAATTCCCAGGGCTCGCCGAAGCAGTGGAACGACACGACTGGAAATTGGGGACGCAGCAAGCTGTGCTGCTGGAAAGGGCCGTGGAGAAAAACACCAGATTGCTGCGCTCCGCGCAATCTTCCTGGGAGAAAAACAAGCCATGATTCGTGCAAACGATTTTCGCGCTCTCGTCATTCTTCTTGGCTCGCTTTCCCTAATTTCCCTGGCCGCTGCTCAGGCGACTCCGCCTGCCAAGCCCCGCGCGCGCGACCTGGGCGTACCCTTCGACGGCTCGCCCGGTCCATTCAATGCCATCACCGATGTTTTAGGCGTGACAGTTGGACATACCACGCTCATTTCAGGCGCTGGAAAACTTCAAGTAGGCAAGGGGCCGATTCGAACGGGAGTTACCGCAGTCCTTCCGCGTGGAAAAGACTCGATGAGCGATCCCGTTTTCGCTGGTTGGTGGTCGCTCAACGGCAATGGCGAAATGACCGGCACCACGTGGGTAGAAGAATCCGGGTTTCTTGAAGGTCCCGTGATGATCACCAACACGCACAGCGTCGGCGTCGTTCGCGATGCCGTCATTCAATGGCGCGTCGCGCACGGCCAGCCCGATCCCACAGGTTATTGGTGGTCACTGCCGGTTGTGGCAGAGACTTGGGACGGCTGGCTCAACGACATCAACGGATTCCACGTGAAACCGGAACACGCCTTCCACGCCATCGATTCCGCACACGGCGGCGCGGTCGAAGAAGGTGCTGTCGGGGGCGGCACGGGAATGGTCTGCAACGAATTCAAGGGCGGAATTGGTACGTCTTCACGAGAGATCGAATCGAAAATTGGTGCCTACACGGTGGGCGTCCTGGTGCAATGCAACTATGGTTCGCGCAAAAATCTCCGCATCGCTGGAGCACCCGTCGGCAGGGAAATTCCTGAAGACCCCGCCTACGCTTCCACATCATTCAACGAACTGGACCGCGGTTCCATCATCGTTGTGGTGGCCACTGACGCGCCGCTTGTCGCGCACCAGCTTAAGCGCCTCGCTCGTCGCGTTTCGCTTGGCCTCGGGCGTAACGGCAGTATCTCCGGCAACGGCTCCGGCGACATTTTCATCGCCTTCTCGACCGCCAATTCTGGCGCCGGGGCGACCGACCATCTCGTCGATCTGAAGATGCTGCCCAATGATCAGATCGAGCCGGTGTTTACCGCCACCGTCCAGGCCACCGAGGAAGCGATCATCAACGCCATGGTCGCCGCCGAAACCATGACCGGCATCGAGAATCACAAAATCATTCGGCTGCCTCACGACCGCCTCCGGGAGGTCCTCAAGAAATACAACCGCCTGACCCAATGAGTTGGGAAGAGCTAGTTTTGTGGGTGAGCCACGACGAGTCGGATCTCTTTGATTCGTCATTGTTCGCGTATCCGATGAGGATGCGCCAAGGGCCTCAGCGCAACGCGCTAGCAAGGCGCTTCTTCGGAGGCATGCGGACCGATTTTACGCCTAAATCACCGGAACGGCTGTCTTCCTGGGCGGATTGAAGAAGGGCAACGGCACGACCTTTGCGGAAACGGTGTGGCGCACGGCTTCCACGGTCATCTCCATGCTCAGCGTTGTCCCGGCCGGTGCACTCCCGCGGCTTACGCTGCCCAGGGCGATCATCTTCTTTAGGGTTGGCGACCAAGTTGTCGAGGTGGCCTTGCCCACTTGCCGCCCACCGCGATACACGGGTACCGCAGTGCGCGACGCGGTGCTCGGCACCTGCGGCGCCATCTTCAATTTGTCGTAAAGTGCCTCGACTTCGTTCCAGTTGATCTCCAGCCCTACAAGCGCCCGTTCCGCACCTTTCTTCGCTTCCTGTGCCAGCGCTTCACGCCCAACGAAACTTTCCTTTTTCAAATCCACGAGCTTCCCCAGCCCAATCTCCGCGGGAGAATACCTCTGCGATGCGATCAGCGCTTTCTTGCTCGAAATGTAATCCACTTCGATCAAGATCAGGCCCGCTTCGATTCGCGCGATGTCCAACGCGATCATTCCGGCCGGGTGAACATCAAAGGCTTTGCCCTTCGCGATCAGCGCGTCCCACACTTTCACTGCGTCGCGCCACGGCATCCACACTTCGAATCCCAAATCGCCGGTATAGCCCGTGCGCGAAATGTCCACGGGCACACCCGCAATCCTCCCTCGTGTCACGCGAAAATACTTCAGGTTCGTGATGTTCGCGTCCGCCGCCGCGTGTAGCAATCTTCCTGACATCGGCCCTTGCAACGCCAGCGCCGCGGTTTGTTCCGAAATATCTTCAATCTTTACATCCACACCCAAGGCATTCTGCTGAAACCAACGCAAACTCGGGTCTGCCGCCGTCCAGCGATATTCACTCTCGCCCAGCCGTGTGATCGTTCCGTCATCGATCACTTTTCCTTCCGGATCGCACCAGCAGCAGTAAATCACCTGGTCCACGGCTACCTTATTAATATCGCGCGAAATCACGCGGTTCACGAACTTTGTCGCATCCCGTCCCGTCACGCGGTACTTGAACAACGGAGAAATATCGATCAACGCGGCCGAATTGCGGATGGCGTTGTACTCGTGTTCATGGTGCATCTCATACATGCTGACCGTGTAATAGCCCGACCATTCGCGGTAGTTCAGGCTCTCGCACAGCGCCAGCGTTCTTTCGTGAAACGCAGTTCCTACGGGCAAGGACCCTCCTGATGCGCACGTGGCTGACGCCGTCGCCAAGACACTGGATTATAAGTGCGAGCTCGCGACGCTCGCAAGGTTCGCTTCGTCGAAGGCAGAAAACAAAGAGGATTGTCAGCAAATGTGCTTTCGTGCGCTCAGTTTATCTGCGTTGCGCAAATCAATCGAAGTCGATCGTCCTGAATTCCTGCATTCCTGTGACCGTTATTGCTGTTTTCCTCTGCAAGTACCAAGATCATGAACATGGCTGACACCGCTTTACAGCCGGTCGAAGCTGGCCCTATAGTCAACTGGCGACGGACTTCGGACACTACATGCGAAAAATCCACTTCTCTCGGGCCGCATTGCTTCACTGCCTGCTCTTGTCCAGCGCGAGCTTTGGCGCAGCGGACGATATCAAGAAAATTCATCCCACCGGTTATGTAAGTGACCTGGCGGGAGTGATCAGCCCGAAAGCCAAGTCACAACTCGAAGCATTATGCGCCGAGGTGGAGCAGAAGACTGGCACGCAGATGGCGATTGTGACCGTCACTTCGCTCGAAAGCGAAAGCGTCGAGAACTACGCGGTCAACCTCTTCAAGCAGCTTGGAGTCGGAAGCAAGAAAGACAATCGCGGCGTGTTATTGCTTGTCGCTCCCCATGAGCACAAGTATCGCATTGAAGTGGGCTACGGGCTCGAGCCGGTGATCAATGATGCGCGGGCGGGTGATGCGGGTCGCGCGATGGTGCCATACCTCCGGCAGGGCGACTACGGCAAGGCAACAGAGATTGCCGCATGGCAGCTGGCAAAGTACCTGGCGGACGATTCGGGGGTGACACTGACCGGTCAGCCTCCGGCGGGAGGGAATCGAGACGGCCGAGCTGACAACGCAAATTGGGGAGTTTGGATCGTGCTCGGCTTGATTCTGTTGTTCGCGGCGATAGGGAGCCTATCTTCTCGCAGCGGTGGCCGGCGCGGAGGCGGATCGGGCGGAAGTGGCTTGCTCTGGTTTCTGCTGGGGATGCTTGCGGACAGCGCTGGAAGGCGCTCAGGAAGGGACTGGGGAGGCGGAGGCTGGAGTGGGGGAGGCTTCGGCGGAAGCGGCGGCGGCGGGGGTTTTGGCGGATTTGGCGGCGGCAGCAGCGGAGGCGGAGGCGCTTCAGGAAGCTGGTAGGGCTGAGATAAGAGGAACGGAGGTGAAATGCACTCCAAGGAAACAAAACTGACAGAACTGGTCAACAGGCTGAAGGAATTCGCGGCGGTAAACCTCGAATCCGTCATTTTGTTCGGGTCGGCCGCGCGCGGTGACTTTCACGAAGGGCACTCGGACCTCAATGTGGTCTGCATCCTTCGTTCGCTGAGTGTCGAGGAGCTGGGACGCCTCGCGCAGGTGGTGCAATGGTGGTGCGTCGAGCAGAAAGAACCTGCGCCTCTTTTTTTCACGAAAGATGAGCTGAGGCATGCTGCGGATGTCTTCGCCATCGAGATTCTGGATATGAAGCACGGGCGACGTGTGCTCTATGGACCGGATGTCGTTGTGGACATTAAAGTGCCAATGAACCTGCATCGCGTGCAGATTGAGCATGACTTGCGCACGATCCTGCTGAAATTGAGGCGGCATTATCTGCGCGCGCCGGGGGATACAAAGGAGCTGGCGCTCGTTCTGAGAAAATCGTTTTCCGGAGTGCTGACGCTGCTCCGCCATGTGGTGATTGCATTTGGAGAAGAGCCGCCGGTGGCCGCGCATGACATCGTTGCGCGAGCGGCAGAGCTGACGGGTTCAAACATGGTGGCCTACGGCGCCATGCTGAAGCTGCGCGAGACGGGCGAATTTCACGGCGAAATTGTTGTGGTGTACGGCGCGTATCTAAAGGCATTGGAGAAAACCCTGGATGCGCTGGAGCATCACTTTCCCAAGCGGGAATGGCAGCGTGTGAAGAATACACATTCGTAAATCCAGCTGATTCGAGGTGGATATGAAGAAAGGTCTGATCGTCTTAATTGTTTTCGTGGTCGTTGCACTGATGCTGGGGAATTCGTTTATCAGCCGCAGGAATCATCTGGTGGAGACCGTCAAGGGTTTTGCGGCGCAGGAGCAAACCGTATTCGGAGATATCGCAAAGGCGCGTTCCGCCTTGCTTGGCGCGCATTCTCCAGCTGAAAAAATCACGGCGAACGGACAATTGGATTCCGCCTTGGGGCGCTTGCTCGTAGTCGTTGAAAACTATCCCCAGCTGAGATCCAACGAGAATTTTTTGCGTCTACAGGACGAGCTGGCGGGCACGGAAAATCGCATCGCCGTGGAGCGCCGCCGCTACAACGAGGCAGTGCAGGATTACAACACATTCATTGCGCTCTTCCCGAACAGCTTGGTAGCGAGCCTGAGCAGCTTCACGCGTAACGACGCCTACTTTAAGACGGAAGAAGGTGCCCGGCAGGTCCCCAAGGTGGATTTCGGAACCGGCAATGCGCCAGCGGCCCCGGCTGCGACACCCAAGCCAGCGCCTGCGAAGCCTTAGAGCTCCAACGCCAGCGCAACTTAAGATAATCCGAGCATCTTGCGGATTTCCGCGACGATTTGTTCGCGGGGCTGCGCGGCGTCGATCGTAACGGCATCGGTGGGTTCTTCAAGATCCGCGAATTGACTGGCCAGGATTTGCTCGCCGGCGTAGTGCCCTTTTCGCGAATGCAACCGCTCACGAAGCAGTTCGTAGGAACCCTTCAAGTAGACAAACTTTACATTGGAATTGATTTGGAGCAGCTCGCGATAGCTGCGCTTCAGGGCGGAACATGTCAGAACGAGGTTGCGGCGCTCCGCCTCGCACCGAAACATGGCCTCGCGAATGGAATTGAGCCAGGGGATGCGGTCGTCGTCGCTGAGCGGTAGGCCGTGAGCCATTTTCTCAATGTTCGCGGGCGAGTGGAAATTGTCGCCATCGGCAAATTCCCACTTGAGCTGTGAGGCCAGCACTTCGCCTACGGTCGTCTTTCCAGATCCCGCAGGGCCCATCAGGAGAATGATCACGAGAACTTCATCGCCGATTACGGCTGCCCCAGGAACTCGCCGAGCAGCATGTGGAAATGGTGAACGCCGTTTTCACGCTTGACGGAGTAACGCCCGCGGTCATAAGTCGAAGAGCGCAAACCACGCTGAACATTTTCGCAGAGGCCAATATCTTCCTGCTGTACTTCGTCGCTGAACGCCACTGAGCGCCTGATGCGCTCCAGATTCTTCTCCGAAGCCGTGTTGTGGAAAAACCATTCGAAGATCGTAAGCGTCTTTTCGTGGGAGAGAGGCACGATCAGATTGGTCGAGATGTTGTCCGGATAGATGTTGAGCATCAGGTTTGGGAAAACCCAGAAGTAGAGAGCTTGCTGACCAGTGCCGGGCGCGTAGAGGCGCTCGCCTGCGTCTTCTGCCTTGAGGGCACGGATCGGAGCGAATTGCTGGGAATAGAAGCGGAAGGTGTCCGTGCGATACTGCGCGTAATCGATCTCCTTCATCAAGCCAGGATGGGCAATGGGGATATGATAGCCCTCGAGATAGTTATCGACATAGATCTTCCAGTTGCAATCGATGACATAGTCGCGACGCTCGGCAAATTGCAGACCATCGAACTGGAAACCCCGCGCCTGCCGGGGAATCTGGCCGAGGTAAACGGAGAGCGGCTCGGCCTTCAGGTCGAAATTCACAAAGATAAAATGCTCCCAGGTCTCGCAGCGGAGCGGCACCATGCCCATGGTGCTGCGGTCAAAGAACTCAACGCCTTCGACATCGGGTGTGCCGATCAAGCGGCCATCAAGCGTGTACGTCCAGCCGTGGTACTGGCAACGGAGGACATTCTTGCAGCCGCTGCCCAGGGCGATGGGCCCGGCGCGGTGGCGGCAAACATTGCTAAAAGCACGCAACTCTCCTTGCTTGTCACGGACGACGATGATCGGTTCACCAGCCAGACCCGCAGTGAAAAAACTTTCCGGGTCAGCGATAGTCCGCCTCACCCCATTCTCTTCCCCGCACGACCGGCTAAGGGTTCCGACGAGCTGCCAAGTGCGCCGGAAAATGCGCGACTTTTCAATCTCCAGAATCGCGGGATCGGTATAAAAGCGCGAAGCCAACGTGTGTGCGCACTCGATCTGCTCGTGCACGTCCAGATGAAGGGGTTTGCTTTGCATGAGAATCAAATCACAAATTTCAAAGTAAAGTTATAAAGTTCAAATTCAAAGACTACGACCAGCTCTTGATACCGCGCCTGCGAGTCTTGTGTACAAACGCCCACTTGCAGGTGACCGCCACAAAAGCGGAGTAATGCTTCCGCACTGCAAACTAAAACTTGCGTGTCTCCTGTCGCGACCAGCGCTCCACGACGATCTTCGATTCGGTGAAGAATTCAACGGAGTCGCGCCCTTGGCCGTGAAGGATGCCGAAGAAACTCTGCTTCCAGCCGCTGAAGGGGAAATAGGCCATCGGCGCGGCCACGCCGATATTGATTCCGATATTTCCTGCGGGCGCTTCGTAGCGGAATCTGCGCGCCGCTGAGCCGCTTGTGGTGAACAGCGAGGCCTGGTTGCCATAAGGACTGCGGCGAAGAAATTCCATGGCTTCATCAATGGAATTGGCGTGAATCAGGCTGAGCACGGGGCCGAAGATTTCGGTATTGGCAAGCTGGCTGGTGGACGGCAATCTGTCAAGGATCGTGGGGGTGAGAAAATTTCCCGATTCGTATTTCGGGATCTTCGCGTTGCGCCCATCGACGATGGGTTGTGCGCCTTCACCAACGCCTGCGGAAATGAGCGATTCAATGCGCTGTTTGCTCTCCTTGGTGATCACCGGACCCATCTGAACGCCAACATCGAGGCCATTGCCGACGCGAATTGCGGAAGCGGCGTGCGCAATGGAGTCGCGGAAGGATTTTTGCGCTTCGCCAATGGTGACGGCAACGGAAACGGCGAGGCAGCGCTGCCCTGCGCAACCAAATGCGCTGTCGCTGATGATCTGCGTCGCCAGATCCATGTCCGCATCCGGCAAAACGACGACGTGATTCTTCGCTCCGCCCTGGCACTGCATGCGCTTGCCGCTGGCGGCGGAACGCGTGTAAACATGCTTGGCGACCGGAGTCGAACCCACAAAACTGATGGCACGAACTTGCGGATGGTCACAAAGCGCATTAACCGCATCGCGGCCGCCGTTGACGAGGTTCACCACTCCTTTGGGCAGGCCAGTCTTTTCCAAGAGCTCAAAGGCGCGGTGCATGGATAGGGGGACGCGCTCGGATGGTTTCAGGATGAAGGTATTTCCGCACGCGATGGCATACGGAAGGAACCAGTACGAGACCATCGCCGGGAAGTTGAAGGGCACGATGGCCGCAACCACTCCGAGTGGCTGGCGAATTTGCATCTCATCAACGCCGGGCGTCACGTCTTCAAGGTTGTAGCCCTGCATCATTATGGGGATGCCGCAAGCGACTTCGACGTTTTCGATGGCGCGACGAAGTTCGGCCCGGGCTTCGGCGAAGGTCTTGCCGTTTTCGAGGGTAATGATTCTTGCAAGTTCGTCGAGTTGATCTTCCAAAAGGTTTTTCAGCTTGAAGAGGTATTGAACGCGCTCACCGGGAGGTGTGCGGCGCCAAGCTGGAAAGGCATCGACAGCCGCTTGGACGGCAGCGTCGACGTCGGCGGATGTCGACAGGGGGGTGCGCGCCAGCACCTCCGCAGTAGCGGGGTTGGTAACGTCTACGTACTCGGTCGCGGCCGCTCGCCGCCAGGCGCCATTCACGTAGTTCTGGAGTTCGGATACCTGGGTGGTTACGGCACTGCTCATACTCAGCTCCTTGGCCTCAATGCAGAATGGCGGAAGTGTCCCGCACGGCCAACTCTATGAACAATCGTATCAATGTAGTTTAGCAAGAAACTGTAAGGATGAGAGGCGAATCGAGCAGACCGGGTTACCCAGCAATCAGGATGGCCAGGCTGGTTTTGACGCCTCGCCATGGCGAACGCGGTTGGCCAGCCAGATCATAGTGGTGAGCATGCCGAGCCAGCCCAGGGTGCGCATGATTGCGCCGATTTTTTGGTCCTCGGCGAGGAGTCCCCACTGGCCAAAGAGAACGGTCCAGTCGCTCTCCTCCGAGCCCACGAGGGCAATGCCGCACGGCGTGCGTCGGCCATGTACGTGCCGATGTAGGGAAAATTTTCGAACCACCAGTAGGTGCTGAATGCGAAGCCGGTGGTTTCGCGTTGGCAGAAGAAATAGATGGCGCATAGAAGAGGGACGAGGAGTTCGCCGATGGTTCCGCCGAGAATCATGATGGTGTTGCCAAACCAACTGAAGAAGAAATGCCCGCCTTCGTGGATGATCAGATTGACGTAGTCGACGATGAGGAATCCGGAGCGGTCGGCGAAGGCGTAGAGGAGGAAAAGGGCGTAGAAACAGAGCCAGGCGATTCCAGTGGGGCGTGAAACCGGCTTCCACTCACCTAACTTGTCTTCGAGGAGGACCATTCACATCGTGATACTGGAAACTCGAATACTCAGTCGTCACTGAAATACACTGGGTCACAGACACTCAAGGATCGGGGCGCGTGAAGTGTTCAAAACCTTGAGAATAAAACCGATCATTCAGCGCTGTTCGAGATCCATTGGTGTGCCGAAGGAAATCCTTCCGCCGGCAAGGCAGAGACCTACGCTTGCTTCGCTTCCAGCCCTGGGAGTGGGCTGAGAAGTTCTTGCTTGAGGGTGGCGCCATTAAGGACGATAAAGCCGAGATTCATTGACGAAAACGAATCTAGCGATGCTCGGCACCTGGGAATGATGGCATCAAGAATCCATGGGCGCGTAATGGCTGCGGCTTAAGAACAGTAAAACGACATGCCGGGTTGAAGCCCGCGCTACTTATCGATGGCGGCCAGCGCCTCGTACGCGGCTCCGAGGAGCGGGGCGGATTCATTGAGGACGATGGAGACGGGGATATTGCTCAGGAGGCCTTCGAATTTCCACTTGTCCTTGAAGGCGTGAAAGAAAATGCCGTCTTTCATTTTTTCGAGAATTTTGACGGCGATGCCGCCGGCAACGTAAACACCGCCGAGCGCCAGAACTTTCAGCGCAAGATTTCCTGCTTCTGCTCCATAGATGGCGGTCCAGAGATCCAAGGTGTCGGAACAGACCCGGCAGGACTTCTCCAAGCCGCGTCGCGTGATTTCTGGGGCGGGGTCAGCATCGGGATCGTCAAACGTAGCGTGTGTAACTTTCGGCGCGAGAAATTCATGAATGGTGCGGAAGCCGCGACCGGAGAGAATGAGTTCCCAGCTTACTTGAGGATACCGACGGCGCATGAAGCGCAGCAGTTCAATCTGTTGTTCGGTGTGCGGCGCGAAGTCGGAGTGCCCGCCTTCGGAGGGCACAACGCGATAGCGTCCTCCGTCCCACACTAGAATTGACTGGCCAAGACCGGTGCCCGCCGCGAGCAGCGCGCGAGTTCCACCCGGCTCGGGGCTGCCCGAATTCAAGACGCAGAAATCTTCCGACGGAAGATGCTCGATACTGTGGCCCGTGGCGCCAAGGTCATTCAAGAGTACGACGTGGGGTACATTTAGCTCCTTGATGAGAGATTTGGTATCCACGATCCACGGAAGATTCGTGGCTCTCACGGTGCCATTGATCACCGGCCCAGCGATGCCAAATCCGGCGGCAACGATGCTTTCCTTCCCCAGATGTTCAGCCGCCTGGCGCGAGAATTCCTTGACGATGCGCTCGAATTGGGCGAACTCTTTGCTTGCGAAGCGCTGCTTGAAGACGGGCGTGAGGGTGCCGCCTTTTTCCGAAAAGAGCGCCAAATTACACTTCGTCCCGCCAACGTCCCCTGCAAGGATCACCTGTTCCCCCTACCCCAATCTATATCTTTAGTTACGTCAGGTGCTGCAACTACGGGTTGTACCACTGTCTGCCGTCACGTTCGAGCAGAACATCGGATTCTCTTGGTCCCCAGCTCCCCGCTGGATATTGTGGCACGGCCGCGCTCTTGGCAGCACTCCAGACGTCGAGGATGGGGTCCACAAGCGACCAGGCGGCCTCGACGCTGTCACCGCGATCGAAGAGTGTGGCATCGCCGCGCACACAATCGTTCAAGAGTGTCGCGTAGGCGCTACGCGTCCCCTCTCCAAAGGCTTCACGATAGCAGAAATTCATGGTGACGTTTCCGATGCTCATTTCGGTTCCCGGGCGTTTTGCGCCAAAAGTAACGGAAATGCCTTCGTCCGGCTGGATATTCAAAATCAGACGGTTGGGCTCAATCTCTTTCTCGCGAAAAACGATGTGCGGGGCACGGCGAAATTGAATCATGATCTCGGTGCTGCGCTTGGCGAGGCGCTTGCCCGTTCGAAGATAAAACGGAACGCCGGCCCAGCGCCAATTGTCGATCAATAATTTGCCGGCAACAAAGGTCTCAGTCTTGGAAGCTTGATTCACGTTGGGCTCTTCGCGGTAGCCGGGTACCGGCTTATCCCCGAGTCTTCCGGGAGCGTATTGTCCGCGAACCACCGATTGGGCCACCATTTCCAAATCGAAGGGGCGGATGGACTGCAGCACTTTCAGTTTTTCGTTGCGCACCGCGGTGGCATCAAACGAAGCGGGAGGTTCAACAGCGACCAGAGACGTCAATTGCAGAACGTGGCTTTGAATCATGTCCCGGAGCGCGCCTGCCGTTTCATAAAAACCGCCGCGCCGTTCGACCCCGAGCGTTTCCGATGCGGTGATTTGCACGTGATCGACATAGTTCCGGTTCCAAAGAGGTTCGAATATCCCGTTGCCAAAACGCAGCACGAGCAGGTTTTGCACGGTGTCCTTGCCCAGATAGTGATCGATGCGGTAGACCTGCTTTTCGTCGAAAACTCTGAGGACAATTTGGTTCAAAGCCTTGGCCGACGCCAGATCCCGCCCAAAAGGTTTCTCAATGATGATGTGCACCCAGGAGTTCGGAGCGGAAGGGCGAGCGAGTCCTGCCCGGCCCAGCTGCTCGACAATGTCCGGATAAACTTCCGGCGGCGTGGAAAGATAAAACAAACGATTGCCGCCAATGTTTTTTGAAGCTTCCAGTTCCGACAGGCGCTTGGCAAGCTGTGTGTACGCTTCGGAGTTGGCGTAATCCCCGGGACTGTAATAAAGGTTGGAGGCAAACGCGTCCCACTGTTGCGGATCGATTGGCCCGACTTCCGAGATGCTTTTGGCCGCGTCGCCCAGAGTGGTGCGAAAAGCTTCTTCGGACATGGGCGTGCGCGCAAAGCCCGCGATGATGTAACGTGGTCCCAGCGCACTGTGAATCGCCAGGTCATACATGGCAGGAATGACTTTGCGCTTTGCCAGGTCTCCCGAGGCGCCGAAGAGAACCACCGTACAAGGCTCAGACGCTCCCCCGTACACTGAACCGGAACGACCCGTGTCGCCAGCCATCGTCTCTTCCTCCATCAAGTTGCGCCCTGTTCAGGAACTGTTGCAGCGTCCAAAACTATACCTCAACCCCATACTTTCCAAGCTCCGAGCGCAATTGCTCCGCGTTCTGATGGTGAATGGTGTTCATCCCCAGGCGCCGCGGGCTTTCCAGGTTCAGCGGCCGGTCATCAATGAAAAGACACTGCTCCGGCTTGCGCTGTGTAACTTCCAGCGCGACGCGAAAGATCATCTCTTCGGGCTTCCGGGATCGAACATAACAAGAGCTGAAGAAAACCAGAAAGTTTCTTCGAAGGTCGAAAGCCTCTATCCGGTATTGGTTGAGTTCCAGCGGCTCGTTATTGATGGCCCCAACAAAGTATTTCCTGGAACTCGCGAGTTTATCAAGAATTTCGCGTGTCTCCGGGTATTCCTTTGACTGCGCGAACATGAAGCCAGCGAATTCTTCGCGCGTGAAGCTGCGCTGGCGATAGAACAACGTCCGATCGAGATATTCATTCAGAGTGATTTGTCCGGAGTCGAAAGCCGGGAATGAGAGATCGTGGCGGTCCTGAAATTCTTCCCAATCCAGGTGAAAAACTTTTGCGGCCTCTTTTCGCGATCCACGGTCCCAACCATTTGTCAGGATGACGCCTCCGATGTCCCAGAACAGCGTGGTGATCTCAGCCACGGGCGCAGCACCTCCGATCTTTCCTTTTATCTTCCGGCCATCCTAATCGATGAGCGATAACGTGCAACGTGAAGAGATCCGAACCTACGGCGCAGCGAATTGACTCTTCCCCAGCGCGTTGTTGAGGATGGTTTCCAACTGTATCGGGCGTTGTTCAGCCCACGCACCAGGTGCAATCGTATTACGGGTCTTCGCTGCCGGCCAAGAGGTTCGAAGTTACCCCGGGCGAGCGCGAGCCGCAACTGCCCGAAGGAGTAGTCCGCGCCTAGAATGACAAGATCCTTCGCAGGGGAGGCGGTCAACAGCAGGAGCAGTCCTCTCGCCGGGCCGCTCGCATAGGCTTGTCCGCACTCCTTGCTCCTGAATTTTCTCGAAAGACTGAGAATGCTGGGATCCATTCGCGGGCGCGTCATTTCCAATCTCCTGCACCGACCGTGCGAGTGCGAGAAGGAGAAATCGTGCTGTATGGAATATTCCCATATCTCCCTCAATAACAATGAAAGCCTCTAGGTCTAAAAACACGCGACTTGCGTGGATTCGTCTGGAAGAACAGTATCCAACTAGGAATTTCCTCGAAGTTGAAGTAAGGTGAGAAGGAAGAACGCGCGTGAGGAGACGAGTATGGCGAATGAATCGTGTGGTCCAACACCGGCACCCAGCGAAGCGGTGAAACCCGGCACGCGCATGGTACACTGCGTGAAATTTGACAAAGAATTGCCCGGCCTGGATCGTATCCCGTGGCGAGGAGAGATAGGGAAGCGCGTCTACGAAAGCGTTTCGAAGGACGCCTGGAAACTCTGGCTGGAGCACTCCAAGATGGTGATGAACGAGTACCGGCTGAATCCGCTCGATCCCAACTCGCAGAAAATCATGGAAGAGCAGATGGAACAGTTTTTCTTCGGCGAAGGCGCCAAATTGCCCGAGGGATACGTTGCTCCCAAAGCAAAAGGTTAATTCCCGTGGTTGGTCATTCGGTGAGTCGCGGGATGTTCGACCGGCAGGCCTGGCGTAATCGTGAACGATAATTTCTCATGGGCTTCGCGGAGGGCCTGCTCGACCTTCTCCGGCGTGCCCCCCCGAGCAAAAAGAAATCCCAGATAGCTTGCGCCTTCAGGCCAGGCAACGATGGGATCGTGCAACCGGGCGGTGATCGACAATTCGGTGATCCCCGGAATCGAACAAGCGGCACCCTCGCCAGAGACGCTCTCCAGAATTCCGCTCTTTGGAACGGGAATCATCATGACGCCGGAGGCAATTCGTTCACGCGGCGAATTCCATCCGGGGAACTCCAGCGCATGTCGAAAAAGCAGCTCTTCGAGTCCGATTGGGTCGCTTGCCCCATCAAGGCAAAATCGCAGGGCCCGAGCGCAGAGCCCGCCGATCGGCCGGGGCGCGACTTCCAGAGGCCACACGGCATCCTCGTTGACCCGAAACTCCGCGTGGATTGGTCCATGCGACAGACCCAGAGCTCGCGCTGCATCTCTCGCGCATCTCTCGATGGCGCGCTGCATGGATTCGGGAAGGCGTGACGGTGTGATGTAGATGGTTTCTTCGAAGTACGGGCCTTCGAGCGGATCGGGTTTATCAAAGATCGCCAATATGCTCAAAGTACCATCCGTGAGAAGTCCTTCGACCGCAACTTCCCTCCCTGGTATGTAACCTTCCACCAGCAGGTGATCGAGATGGGCCTCGCGAGTAGCAAGAATCTCCGGGGATTTGAGCAACCGCCGGATACGTGCGGCTGCCGCGAGAAACTCCTCGCGATTGTTTGCGCGCACGACGCCCTGACTAGCCGAAAGGGAAAGCGGTTTCAGCACACAGGGATAGGAGATACCCAGCAGCACCGGCTCGGGAGGCGGATCAATGGGAAGATCCCGAAACCACGGAACACACAACCCGGCATCTCGAAAGATTCCTTTCATGCGCAGCTTGCTCCGGCAAGCTTCTACTGCGGCAGGATGGCTGTAAGGGATTCCTAGACCCCGTGCGGCGTAGGCGGCAGCGGCAGCGGGGCGGTCACCCAGAGCAAGAATCCCGCTGTCACCCTGGCCGCGCAGCGCTTCCATCACTGTATACGCGGCTACCTCCGGGGTTTCGAAATGCACGGCGATGGCCTGATCGCCCCAGGGATCCTCCAACTGGTGGCATCGATCGGTGACGTAAAGAAGCGGCACGCCCAGCTTGTGCGCGGCATCCTCAAAACTTCGCGTTTGGTAACCGAGTTTAGCGGTGAAGAGCAGCAATCGTTTGGACGGATTCGTCATTTGTGAGGCGTCTCTTTGTCGGAATCAAACAAAGCCGTCGGCGCCAGCAACGGCTTTGTTCACCAGTGGTTTTTGAGCGCCGATGGAAACCAACTGGTCCCGGGTCGGCTCGGCACAGCAGTACCAGAGTTCGTTTCGCTGAGAGTGTCCAGACGCGGGTCGGCGTTTTTCCACGGATACGCCAGCGACTGCGGATTGAACGACCCAACCAGACGATGCACCTCTTCCAATTCCAGCATTCGCGAGCCCTCCGGGATGAGCAAACGAATACCAAGCTGAATGGGCGCAACATTTTCGATCACGCCCTGTTGCTCGATCACGCGTAGCAAATCCAGGTAGCCATGCACGGTGGTCCACGGCGTAAAGGGCACGAATGTCGGATGAAGCGTCATGCCAAGCTCGCGGAACGTCTTCACGACACGGAGAAAATCCTCGCGCGTGTGTCCCTTGTCGAGGAACTTCAATACCGCATCATCCACGGATTCGACGGCACTGGTCACCAAGAGACAGCCTGTATCGCGAAGAGCAGGCAACTGCTTCTCATATTTGAGCAAATGTTCGATCTTAATGGTCACGTCGTACGTCACCGCCGGAAATTCTCGATGAAATGCTTCCACGAGTTCCATCGCGTGACGAATGCCGTTAAAGAAATCCGGATCACCAAAGGTGATGTGCTGCGCGCCCGCTGCCACCTGGCGGCGAATGTCTTCGCACACCACGTCTCGGCTGACGATTCGAAAAACGCCCTTGTACACTGGCACGATCGGGCAATGCCGGCAAAGATGCTTGCAGCCGCGGCTCGCTTCCGTCGAACCAACGATCCGGTAACCGTCCCCGGGAACAATGAGATGCGCGTACTTCTCCATCGCAGGCATGCCTGATCGATCCGGCACTTGGAACTGCAATCGGGCCATGGAGATCCGGGATTCCGCGGGCTGCAGAATGGCCTCCTGCCCAGCGGTGGCCAGGCGCTCTGCCAGGTGCACGAGCCCCTCTTCAAATTCGCCGCCCAGAATCGTGGCTACGCCGAGGGCGCGAAGATAATCAGCGTTCATAGGAGCGTACAGCCCGTAACAACAGAGATATGCGCTTGGATTCTGTTTCCGCAGCCGGGGAAGGAGTTGCGCTGCCAGCCGCGTGGCCGTATGCATTGGCAAATAAATCGCGATTAGCTCGGCGTCATCAATGGCAGCCTCATCCAAGGACTGCCGGGAAAGGTCAAGGGTCACGACTGGGTGGCCGCATTTACGCAGCCATGCCGCAGGCGAAGCCAGCCCGAAGGGCTGCCTCCCCAATTCATAAGTCGAAATGAGCACGATGTTCACGGCCATACCAGTATAGCCGCGCGGCACTGGGATTCAATTTCGGTTATCATAGGGGGGTCGCAGCTCACCGCCAAAGGACTGTCAGAATGGCCATCAACGCGGGCAATTCTTTCCGCACACGCGACAAACTGAACGTGGGCGCTCAGACGTTCGATATTCACCGTCTCGAGCTCCTTGAAAAGCAGGGCGTTGCCGACCTGGCAAAGCTCCCCTTTTCACTGCGCATCCTTCTGGAGAACCTCCTGCGCTGCGAGGATGGCCGCTTTGTCCATGCCGAGGACATCCGCGCGCTGGCAAGCTGGCGGCCCGGCGCTCCGGAAAAAGAGATCGCGTTCATGCCCGCACGCGTCCTGCTGCAGGACTTCACGGGGGTACCTGCGATCGTCGATCTCGCCACCATGCGTGAAGCCGTGCAACGCATGGGCGGCAACCCGAAGCGAATCAATCCGCTCTTCCCTGCCGAGCTGGTCATCGACCATTCCGTCCAGGTCGACAATTTTGGCAACGTCAACGCCTTCGGCCTAAATGCGGAGTTGGAGTTTCAGCGCAACGTCGAGCGCTACGCGTTCCTGCGTTGGGGGCAGACGGCGTTTCAGAACTTCAAAGTCGTTCCACCAGACACCGGCATCTGCCACCAGGTGAACCTGGAATACCTCGCGCGAGTCGTCTGCGCTATGCCGTACGGCAACAGGTTTGAGGCTTATCCCGATTCGGTCGTGGGCACGGATTCCCACACTACCATGGTCAATGCCCTGGGCGTCTTCGGCTGGGGAGTCGGCGGAATCGAAGCAGAGGCCGCCATGCTCGGCCAGCCCTCTTCGATGCTCATTCCGGAAGTCGTTGGTTTCCGTCTGCACGGGCGCTTGAGCGACGGCGCGACCGCCACAGATCTCGTTTTAACTGTTACGGAAATGTTGCGCAAAAAAGGGGTGGTCGGAAAATTCGTGGAATTCTATGGCTCGGGTCTGTCCACGCTAAGCGTTCCCGACCGCGCCACCATTGCCAATATGTCCCCTGAGTATGGCGCCACCATGGGCTTTTTCCCTGTTGATGCGGAGACACTCGCTTATCTACAATTCACCGCTCGTTCAGCGGAACAGATAGCTCTTGTCGAAGCCTACTGCAAAGAGCAAATGCTCTTTCGCACCGATCAGACACCTCCCCCACTCTTCAACGAC
>WNFP01000948.1_pt1 | contig 22977 bp, 14 predicted proteins | sample 5400201 | NCBI WGS metagenome assembly WNFP01 (sample SAMN13153355, study PRJNA577476) | soil metagenome | isolation source: 115 cm saprolite under Madrone tree | place: USA:California | collected 2016-06-14
CATCCATCACTGTCACGCCGCGAGCTTTGATCATCTCAAACAGCGTCACTGGATCCTTTCGCTGATCCGAGGTCGCGATTGCGACGGCGGCTCCTTGCGAGAGCGGCAGCAGCAATTGCCTGCGAGACGAAGAGAAAGCTATCGAGGCGGTGTGCAGATACACATCATCGCTGGTGATTCCGAGTTCCTCGTCCAGCGCCAGCAGATAGTTCGCCAGATTGCCGTGCTCGATCATTACGCCCTTGGGTTTGCCGGTCGAACCCGAGGTGTAAATCACATAAGCGAGATCATGCGCGCCTGGAGTTTCGGCCAGGTTGGCATCAACATGTTCAGCAATGACGGGCCAGTCGCTATCAAGGAGCACACGGGTTTGACTCCGGGGAAGGTGACTCGCGAGATCCGTTTTCGTCAGGACCAGCGTTGGCTGTGCATCGGTAAGCATAAACGCCAAACGCTCTGCCGGATATTCCGGATCCAGCGGCAGGTAGGCGCCCCCGGATTTAAGAATGGCCAGAATGCCGACCGCCATCTCCAAAGACCGGTCGACACAAATACCAACCAGCGATTCGCGGCCGACGCCGAGCGCGCGGAGATGATGCGCCAGTTGATTGGCTCGTGCGTTTAGTTCGTTATAGGTAAGCGACTCTGCTTCACAGATGACCGCAACTTTCTCAGCCGCGCGCGCTGCCTGTGCCTCAAATAAGCGAGGCAACGACGTTTCGGTAAACCGGCTGATCCGCGCACCACGAAATTGAGCCAGCCGCTCTCGGGTTAGAAGATCGGTAAAGGATCCTGACTCGAGATCTGGTTTCTCGACGAGTGATTGAGCCATCTTTGATTTGTCTGGTGCGCCCGGCAGGACGACCTATCTTTGGGCTATTTGAGCATTTTCCTTACTGATTTCGACGATCTCTCCCACATCGCGTTTCAGGTCGCTCTGCACGCTGACAAAAATATTTCCCTGATCGTCAAGCGTGATTCCCTGCACATTCTTTAGCTGTCCACCAAAAGCGGCGATAGTCTTAACTTCTTCGTTCGGCGTGTAGACGTAAAGTTTTCCGTTGTGGCTATCGGTTATATAGAGCGAGCCTTTGAAGAAGTAGATGGTCTCAGGTGAGAACGTGTCCTTGCGATCGACGATGCGATGCAGTTGATGATTCAGGTCAAGCAGATAGAGAACATTCTCTTCATTGTCCGCGATATACAGATTGCCCTTGTCGTCAAAGACCATACTCTCGGGCTTGGTGATCCCATATTCTTTTCCCAGGAACTCTGCGACCTTGCCGTCCCGGGTGACCCGGAACACTTCGTGCTGTTCTCCATCGCCCACGAGGAGCGAACCGTCGGCGGCGAGCGCTATGCCTTCGGTTGAGATCAGTCCTTTGTCTTTTCCGGCAATCAGACGTGTGCCGCCCAGCGCATCAACTTCCCAAAGGCCGCCGGCATCATCATCGGTAAAGAAGATGTTGCCGTCCTTGTCCATTACCAAATCTTCCGGCGAAAGAAACCCCAGCTTCGCATCGGCCAGCCGCTTCAGTCCGTCAGCTTTACTCCAAACCTCGAGGGCAACGCTGCCTTCATTAGCCAGGTAGAGCTTGCCGTTGCGCCACAACAGTCCATCGGGTGAGCCAAAGCCGGTTTTGCTGGTGGCAAACATGCTGGCCTTGTACGACGCGTCAGTCATGATCACGAGGCCTTCCTTCTGCAGCTTGCATGAAGTCAGAAAGACGAGGCCAAGAAGAATGATTGCGATACTAAATCTTTTCATAAGCTTGATTGTCCGAAAGCTCTCACCCGCGGTCGCACGACCGCCCAATCAGGAGCCCATTCCCAGCAGCACGTGCCTTCGCATCGCTGCGAGTAATCCAAGGAATGCTCTGATGTGAATCATCGTGCTGGAAACCTCAAAGGCGACCAGGAAAATGAGGGCGCTCGAGAGGGCGCTGTAACGCAGGGTCAGCCCGCTGAGTTTGTCGAGCCACCCGCTGAATCTTTTTCTGACCACGTATTGAATGATCGCTAACTCTCCGATCGCGACAGCCGCGCCGGCCGCGATATCGAGCGGTGTATGCTGAGCGCCGATCATCTTGCCGGCGAGAATTACAAAAACGGTCCAACCCAGCGCGAGCCATCCCAAACGGCGGGACGCCAGCCAGATGCCCAGTGAAATCGCAATGAAGAATCCCGCGTGATCGCTGGGAAAGGATCCCAGATCGTTGGTTTCCACATCGCCGTTCAACAACGCGCGGTAATCCTTTTGGCTGGTGTCGTCCAGCGGGATGCGCACCGGCATTCGCTTCATTTCGACAAGTTGCTCTCCCTCGAGCCGGTAAATCTTTTGCGACTGGATTTCTGGTCTGGGCAGAAAGATTGTGTGCGAAAGGACCTTGGTTGTAGTGATGACGAAGACTGCCGCGATCAGGGTGGTAATCAGAATCTTGCGCCGGGCATTGGTCCCGCTGTCGGACTTACTTCCGTACCAGGCCGCCAGAAAGCAACAGCCGACCACGCCGGCCTTGGCCAGGTCGTTGTCCTGGAAGAACGCGACAAGGCTGTCGAACAGCCAGGATCGTCCCGCGAGGCCGTTGATGCGAAGCAGAAGACTATCGTTCAGCTCAGTCAGACCGCTGGCGAGCGACGTCAAAATCGAGAAGAAAATAATTCCAGCGGTCACCTCGGTGGCCTCCTGTCAGACTTAAGACTACGAGTTAAAGAAAATCGCAAAGGAGGCAACTTGCCAGAAAACCGAAGAAAACTGCTGTTCGAAATGGCAGTTCCGAAACCGCGGGCCGTCATTGACGCGTCATTTCCTGGCTCCCCGGGCCGTGACAGCGCGCCAGAATTAAAGGGAAGGCTTGGCAGTTACTACGCGCGATGAACGTTCGGAGGCCGGATTTAACTCGCCATTAGTCATTTATTCCGTGGAGAAAGATCGCCTGAAAGGTGTCCAAAAAACCACGATTGCCATGACTGCTTCAATCATTCCTTCGAGTATCGCTGAAACATCCCTGCCCCTCGGGTTCGACTTGCATCCGAAGGACGCTTGGAACGCCACGCAACCAGACTATCCGCGCGATCGGTGTGTGCCGCAGCTGGTTGCTGCCCAGGCTCGCGAAAAGCCGGACTCGCCGGCGGTTTCGGCTGGCGGCCAAATGCTCACTTATCGACAGTTGGACGAGCAAGCAAATCAACTGGCGCATCACTTAATCGCCCTCGGCGTGAAACGGGAAACGATTGTCGGTCTTTGTATGGATCGGTCGCCTGAAGCGGTGGTCTGCGCCCTGGCGGTTCTGAAAGCCGGCGGAGCGTATCTGCCACTCGATCCGGCTTATCCGGTTGAGCGGCTGGCTTTCATGCTCAACGAGGCGCAACCGCGAGTGCTCATCGCTCAACAGATATTGGCTGAACAGCTTTCTGTCGGCTCGTGGAAGGTTCTCGACATTGATTCAGATCGATCTAAATTCGATTGTCAATCCATAGCAGCACCAACCGTTGAGGTGAATCCAGCCCAACTCGCTTATGTGATTTACACATCGGGATCAACCGGACAACCAAAGGGAGTCGAGATAACCCACAATAGCCTTTTGAATCTCGTGTTCTGGCATCGACGCGAGTTCGAAGTGACGCAACGCGACAAGGCCAGCGTGCTGGCCAGTGTGGGCTTTGACGCGGCCGTGTGGGAAATCTGGCCATATTTAACCGCTGGAGCAAGTCTGCATCTGCCCAGTGATGAGACCCGCGTCTCTCCCGCCCGGCTTCGTGACTGGCTGGTGACGGAAGAAATTTCAATCAGCTTCCTGCCGACAGCGCTGGCCGAACGCGTGATGACTCTGGAGTGGCCAAAGCAAATGGCGCTGCGCTTTTTGTTGACCGGCGCGGATACCCTGTATCACTATCCGCCGGCCGGGCTGCCTTTCCAGTTGGTCAACAATTATGGGCCAACCGAGTGCACCGTAGTGGCTACCTCGGGCCGGGTTCTGCGCGGGAATGAAACGAATCTGCCCGCGATTGGCTACCCCATCGCCAACACGACGGTTTACCTCCTCGACGAAAATCTCGAGCAGGTGCCAACGGGTGAGAGCGGCGAGTTATACATTGGGGGCGCCGGCGTCGCTCGTGGCTATCTGAATCGCCCCGATCTCACGGCGGAAAAATTCATACGCGATTCGTTCAGTTTAAAACCGGGCGCGCGTCTGTACCGCACTGGGGATCTGGCGTGCCGTCTGCCCAATGGCCAGTTAGCGTATCTCGGGCGCATCGACGATCAAATCAAAATGCTCGGATACCGAATTGAGCCAAACGAGATCGTCGCAGTGCTCGACCGCCATCCATCGATCCAGTCAAGCGTCGTCGTCGCCGGGGGCAACTCCTGCGAAGAAAAGCGGCTTGCGGCCTACCTGGTCATGCGGAACGGCACAACGCCGGCCGCTGCCGAGCTGCGCACCTTTCTGCAGAATGAGCTACCCGACTACATGGTGCCGTCAGTCTTTGTGCGTCTCGAAACCTTACCGTTAACGTACAATGGAAAGGTCGATCGCGCCGCGTTGCCAGACCCGGATCCAGACAACACTCTGCGCGACGAGCCCTTTACGCCGCCTCGCACTCCCATCGAAGAGAGACTCAGCAAGATCCTGACAACGCTGCTGAATCTAAACGAAGTCAGCGTTAACGATAATTTCTTCCTGCTCGGCGGGCACTCTCTGCTGGGCACTCAACTCATCGCCAGAATTCGCGGTGTGTTTGGAGTTGAGCTTGGCCTGCGAAAGCTTTTCGACGCCCCTACGATAGAGGGCCTTTCCGCGGAGATTGAGCGGCTTATTCTCGCCAGAGTAGAAAGCATGAGCGAGGATGAGGTTGAGCGATTATTGGGATAACGCCGAAAATCCATTTTCCATTTTCCATTTTCCATTCGTCATTGCACATCGCGGCCAGCCGACGTCGGCCTCAATCAAATCCAACCAATATCAAATGAAAGATGACAAATGGAAAATGGAAAATAATTACTAAGAGACGATGACTACTAACATCACAATAACACTGCCTAACAAGCCATCCCCCGCTCTCAGCCTCTATCACTTGCTCGATCCCGAAGTGTTGGCTGATCCATACCCGCTTTACCGCCGTCTGCGAACTGAGAGCCCGGTGCATTGGGACCCTTATCTTCACGCTTGGGTCGTCACGCGATATGCCGATGTGATTACCGTGCTGCACGACTTCTCGGCTGATCGCACGCCGACGCCGGAACAGTTTGCGGCGATGGGTTTGTCGGAGTTGGGCCCGATTGCCCAGGTCATGATGCGGCAGATGTTGTTCATGGATGCGCCCGCTCATACGCGGCTGCGCGGTCTCGCGTCGATGGCTTTCACACCAGCCAGAGTCGAGGTCCTGCGTTCGCACATCCGCGACATCGTCGACGATTTGATCGAGCCGCTGCTGTGCACCGGCTTTATGGATGTAATCAATGATCTGGCCGCTCCGCTGCCGGCGATTGTAACTGCCGAAATGCTCGGCGTGCCGACTTCTGATTGTGAAAAACTGAAGGCGTGGTCGGCAGACTTTGCCGAAGTGCTGGGCAACTTTCAACACAACCCAGACCGCACTAAGCGCACCCTGCTTTGCGTTGAAGAAATGTCTGCGTATTTTCGCGAAGCCATTCAACGCATGAAGACCGAACCGCAGGAGGGTCTGATCAATTCGTTTATGACAGCGGAGATCGACGGCGATCGCCTGACCGAAGAAGAGATCATCGCCAACTGCATCGTGACGATGGTCGGCGGCCAGGAGACCACGACTAACCTGATTGGTAATGGAGTACTGAGCCTCTTGCGAAATCCGGATCAGCTCCAGCGTCTACGCGACGATCTGACGCTCGTTCCCGCCGCCGTCGAAGAGTTGCTGCGTTATGAAAGCCCCAGCCAGCACACAGCCCGCATCGCTCCGCGAGATGCCGAAATTGGCGGAAAGCTGATTCGGAAGGGCCAGGCGGTGATTGCAGTCATGGGCGCCGCCAACCGCGACCCGGAGAGATTTCCTGATCCGGATCGGCTTGATTTAGGCCGCACGGATAATCGGCACCTCGCCTTTGGCTGGGCCAGCCACTTTTGTTTTGGAGCCGCGCTGGCGCGGATTGAAGGACAGTTGGTCTTTGAAGCAATCATGCGCCGGATGATCAATCTCGCGCTGAAGCCGGGTCCTTTGGTCTGGCGAGATAATCTCGGGCTTAGGGGATTGACCTCTCTGCCGGTGACCTTTACTCAAGCGGCTGTGTCGATCGAGCCGCCAATCGAAACTATCCAGAGAGGTTGTCCATTTCATGGCGCTGCTTAAGCCCGACGATCTTCGCGACGATCTAATTAAGTAGTTTTGACGCGTAGCGTCAGCATGAATTTAGCCCGGCCTTTCAAGGCCGGGGAATTTCATGAGGGAGTTCCCCGTCGCGTAGCGACGACTGAAATAGATTGGATTCAATCGTTGCGCCGCTCCGTAGGAGCCAAATGTTTATAGCTCCCGCATATTGGATTGATCCCGCGCTCCGCGGGAGCGCAACAGAGAAACGTTACGCTCCTCCGGAGTTGGGCTAACAGGTTGGTCGCGAGGCTATAAACATTTCGCCTCTACGAGGCGAGGCCAGGAATGGGTGTTGACGACTTGATCAGACGCTTCTCTAATTCTTCGACGACGTTGTAGTCGTATCTCATGCACGAGATTCCCATTACAAATGCAAACTCCGGCTTGCCGGATATGTCTGCTGCCAAGCGGGCGCTCCTGCAAAAATACCTGCGCGGAGGTATGTCGCTCCCGTCTCCGGAATCATGGACTGTCGCGCGTCGTCCACAAGATGAGCCGGCCCGGCCGTCTTTCGGCCAGGAACAACTTTGGATTCACGGCCAACTCGTAGACAACTTGCTTATCTACAATGAACCGGTCACTGTGCGCCGAATTGGGCCGCTCGACGTGGCCGCGCTGAAGCAGAGCCTCAACGAAATCATTCGCCGCCACGAAGCCTGGCGCACCAACTTTGCTATTCAGAATGGTCAACTGGTTCAAAGCATCAACCCGGTTCTGGATCTTGATCTGCCGTTGGTCGATCTGCGAGGGCTGAACGACTCAGGACGCGAAGCGGAAGCCTTGCGCCTGGCAACGCAGGATGCTCGGCGGCCTTTTGATCTGAACAGAGGTCCTTTGCTGAGGGCTTTGCTCGTTCGGCTCGCCGATGATGATCATCGCCTGTATCTAACCTTGCACCAGATAATTTTCGATGGTGTCTCGCTATACAGTGTGTTCCTACCGGAACTGACAACTCTGTACGAAGCGTTTGCCAACGGTCAATCCTCTCCGCTTTCCGAACTGCCGATTCAGTACGCGGACTTCGCTTACTGGCAACACACGCAGCACGAGCCGCTCTCAAACGAATTGGATTACTGGAGAAAACAGCTTGCCGGCGCTCCGGCCGCTTTGGACTTACCAACCGACCAACCGCGACCCGCTATTCAGAAATTTCAAGGGAAGCAGTTGTCGTTCAAGCTGCCTCTGAAGCTGAGCGATGCTTTGAAGGGCCTCAGCCGCAGGGAAGGAACCACTCTGTTCATGACGCTGCTGGCGGCATTCCAGATCGTCGTTCATCGATATACCGACCAGGATGATTTGCTGATAGGAACGGTTACGACGAGCCGCAAGCGATCTGAATTCGATGAGCTGCTTGGGTTCTTCCTCAACACGCTCGTGTTGCGGACCGACCTTTCCGGCGATCCCACTTTCGTTGAGCTGCTGGGGCGAGTAAGGAAGGTGACCGTCGACGCCCTGGCGCATGGTGATGTTCCGGTTCACCGTTTGGTGAAAGAACTGGAGCGGGAAAGAGACCTCGGTCGCAATCCACTGTTCCAGGTAATGTTCGTCCTCGAGCCGCCCTTGCCCGCGCCTGGTCCGGGCTGGGAACTGAGTCAGGTCGACGTCGATGCCGGCATCGCGCGGGTCGACCTTTATCTCGAGCTCGACGATCGGCCCGAAGGCCTGGTCGGCCGCTTCCGATACCGTAGCGATCTGTTCGCTGATGCTTCCATCACTCGCATGCTCGACCATCTCGAGACTTTGCTGGAAGGTGTGGTTTCTAATCCGCAGCGTGCCATCTCGGATTATCCTTTGCGTACCGAGATCGAAAACAACCGCGACTTAGTGAGTAGCGACATCATTCGGCCGATCAATCCTTTTACTGCCTTCGCTAAAAGTGAGATTGAACAATCGATAGGCAATCGCTTTGAGAGTCAGGTCAGAAAATATCCGGATCGCGTCGCGATTAAGACCCCGAAACATGAATGGTCTTATGAGGAATTGAATCGTAAGGCCAACCACGTGGCGCAGGCGATTCTCAAGTTGTGTGCACCAGGCGAAGACAGAATCGCTATTTTATTTGATCATGATGCGCCCATGATCGCCGCCATGCTCGGCACCCTAAAGGCCGGTAAGACCTACGTCCCTCTTGACCCAAATAACCCCGAGGAGCGTCTGACCCAGATCATCGAAGATTCACAAGCGACGGCACTTCTAACAAACAGCACAAATCTTGCTTTGGGAAGCACAATTTGGAGTGCGGTGGCAGAGCGAAGCGCCGACACCGCTTTCGATCGACTCGATGCGGATGAATCCAAAGCGCCGTCGCCGCTTCGCTCTGCCGGCGCACTCCAAAGCTTGATCAATATCGATGAGGCGAATTCGTTGGAGGCGACTATCAATCTACCCGTAGTCGAACCCGACCGTCTCGCTTACATCCTCTACACCTCAGGTTCAACCGGCCGGCCCAAGGGCGTCATGCAGAATCATCGCAACGTGCTGCATTACATCAGGGCCTACACCAACAATCTGCACCTAAACCGAAATGACCGGCTGACACTGCTCTCATCGTATTGCTTCGACGCCTCGGTGATGGACATCTACGGCGCGCTGCTCAACGGCGCCACCCTCTATCCTATCGACATTAAGCAGGACGGGTTGGCTGGCCTGTCGCAGCGGCTGATCGACGAAGAGATTACCGTCTATCATTCGACGCCCACCGTCTATCGCTATTTCATCAACACAGCGGCACAGACTTCGGTCTGTGATTCTGAGGTCAGTACCGGGAGCAGTAGCGACCGGGTAGCTCCATACGAAACCAAGGAGTATCCCGATCTCCGACTAGTAGTCCTGGGCGGTGAAAAAGTAACTCGCACTGATGTCGAGTTGTATCAGAAACATTTCTCTGACGAGTGTCTCTTCGTCAACGGTCTGGGTCCAACCGAAGCGACTGTAGTGCTGCAAAACTTCATCGACAAGCAAACCAGGATCTCTGGAGACAACATTCCCGTCGGTTTCCCGGTCGCAGACACGGAAGTCTTTCTGCTTAACAAAGATGGAAAAGCCTCAGAAGTCTTCGGCGAGATCGCGATCAAATCCGCGCACGTCGCTTTGGGTTACTGGCGCAACTCGGAAGCTACGGCTAATGCTTTCGTCGGTGCTTCAAGTCTCGCCGATCTGTCCTACTTGCCCGACGCGCAACGGGGCAGTAGCCCGACCGTCAGGGAGGGCGTGCGCTACGCACTACCGGCCACTAGCTCGATCCAGAGCGACTTCGCAACCGACGCGCCACGGGGCAGTAGCCCGACCGTGAGGGAGGGCTCCCTCAAGATCTACCGTACCGGAGACATGGGCCGCCGCCTCCCAAACGGCAGCATCCAGTTCGAAGGCCGCAAAGATTTCCAGATCAAGATCAGAGGCTTCCGTGTCGAGTTAGGCGAGATCGAATCAGCTCTGACCCAACACCAACTCGTCCGCGAAAGTGTGGTGGTGGCCAGAGAGAATGCCAATGGAGACAAGCGTCTCGTTGCTTACGTCGTTCCGAAAGACAAAGCTTCCACTCCCAAAGCGAGAGGGGAGCAATACTCCGACCTCCGCGAGTTTCTAAGTCAGAAGCTCCCCGAGTACATGGTGCCCACCGCGTTTGTGGTGCTCGACGCGCTGCCGCTGACGGCCAGCGGGAAAGTGAATCGCAGTGCGCTTCCGGCGCCTGATGATTCCGTTGAATCGGCAACGTCAGCGTCCCCTCGAACTCCACTGGAAAAATCTTTGACCAGCATCTGGTGTGAGGTTCTGGAAGTCAAAGCCCTTGGCATCAACGACAACTTCTTTGATCTCGGCGGACACTCTTTGTTAGCCGTGCGTCTCTTCGCGCAGATCGAAAAGCGGCTTGCCAGGCGCCTGCCCCTGGCAACGCTTTTTCAAGCGCCGACCGTCGCGCAACTCGCCGCTGCAATCCAGAAGGACCGGCTTCAGGAATGGTCTTCTTTAGTTGCTATCAATCCGATAAAACCGGCTGAAGAAACGAGTGCGAACGCGCCTTTCTTCTGCGTACATGCGCTCGGTGGCAACGTGCTCGAGTATCGCGAGCTGGCGAAACATCTCGGCGACGACCAACCCTTCTATGGTTTTCAGTCCGCCGGCCTGGATGGAAAACGCGCCGTGCAAACTCGCGTCGAAGACATGGCCGCGCACTACATCAAAGAGATGCGCGAGCTGCAACCCAGCGGGCCATATTTTATCGGCGGGCGATCGCTGGGAGGGGTCGTGGCGTTCGAGATGGCCCAACAACTGCGCGAGCAGAGTGAACAGATTGGATTGTTGGCCCTGCTGGATACTTATCCGTCGGGCTATGCGAAGACCTTGCGGCATGAAGCAACTTTCAGGTCTTCGATCGATCGTGGTCTGAATAAAGTGAGGACTCATCTGGCGAACCTGCACAGTCTTTCATTGATTGATAAGATCGCCTACCTGATCAAGAAGGCTCGCTTCGCTCCGAGCAAAGCCAAGAGTCAGTTATGGCGTCGCGTCTATCAAACCTATCAGAGCCTGGGCAGGCCCTTGCCGAAAACACTCCGCGACGTAAAGGAATTCAACTCGCTGGCCGTGCGCAACTACGTTCCCAAAGTCTACGATGGATCGGTAACGCTCTTCTGGGCCAGCGAAGACCTGCGCACTTCAAAGGATCTGGTTGAAGGCTGGCGCGCCCTGGCCGGCGGCGGCATGGAAGTACACGAAATTCCCGGCACCCACCTCGACATCGTCAAAGAACCACACGTGAGCGAGCTAGCCACGAAGTTGCGCAGTTGTCTGGCAAACGCTCAAACCTACACAACCTAAATATCGAGATCATCGCACTGGAGCGCGGACATCCTGTCCGCATTGAGCGCGCAGCGCGAGCTCCGCTTCCCCTGGGAACGCGGACGTCCCGTCCGCATGTGTACGCGAAGCGCGAACCCCGCTTCCCTGGGAACGCGGACGTCCCGTCCGCATTGGGCACGCAGCGCGAACCCCAGTTCCCCTGGGAACGCGGACGTCCTGTCCGCATTGAGCGCGCAGCGCGAACCCCGCTTCCCCTGGGAGCGCGGACGTCCCGTCCGCATTGGGCACGCAGCGCGAATCCCCCTTTTCCCATGCACTGCTTCCCTGCTGCTGCCTTCTGCCTACTGCTTCCCGCCATACGCCAACTCATCCATCATCGCCGCAAACCTACTCCAGGGAATGCGCTTTCGCAGCTGTCGTTTTCCGCCGTACCAAAGGAGTGAACCACTGCCAATAATCATGGTGCCAATCTTTTCGTTGTCAGCATAAATCGCCAAATCCAGAGACGACCCCGCCCGCGTCAACTCGACCACATGCAGATTCGCTTTGACTGAATGTTTCTTGATGAGCTTTTTCTTCGGCATTGGTTTGTTCCCTTGTCCACTTCCATCCCGAGACTAACTACAAGAGGTCTTTGATGGTTTTCATGGGAGTAAATATCCGATGCTTTACTCCGTCTCCACTCGTTCTGCCCAGTATCGCGGCTTCCGGTGCTGATTAGCGACGGCTATGACAACGATTGTGTCTCGATCTATTCCGTAGACCAGCGAATAGGGAAACCGAGTAAACAAGAACCGGCGGATTTCGGGTTCGATCTGAGCCGCAATGAGCGGGTAAGTTCGAACGAGCCGGACGACGCGATCAAGTTCGTTCGAGGAAGGCGCGGCTCAAACCTTCCGCTTGTTCCTCGTACCATTCGACGGCATCGGATACTTCCTGATCCGCCAAACTGAGGAAGCGGATGTTCATCTTGAGCGGTGTTTGGACATTACTTCTTCGTAGGAGATCGTGGGAATGCGGCCAGTCTTGTAGGCAGCCCAACGCTTACGCGCCTCGTCGGCCCAAATGCGATCTATCTCGGGGTCGGGCTTGTCGAGGTCCGTGAGAATCGCGTCGACCAAACGCAGCTTTTCTATGTCAGGCAATGCGCGAATTTCTGAAACCAGTTTGTCGTTTGTAGTTGACATCTCGGTGCTGCCTTTCAACTGTTACCAGGATAAAGCATTCTACCGAACTCAAGGGTTCTTTGGAATCAGGTTTTCAGCTAAACGCAGACGAATTTCCATTGTTTGAGATCACAGTTTGTGATCTCAAAGGGAAAAGGAGGAAGGCACTCTTTACCGCACGCCTTGACGGAGCGTGGTTACGCAACCGCAGCCTCCCGAATCGAACCCAGAATCGAAACGATGCCAGTCGCGTCCTTATCCGAAAAAACACCGTCGAGTCCGATTGAACTGTAATCTGTAAAAGGCGCTTCGTAGAGCAGTCCCGGGTCCATGACACCGTTCTGCGTGAGATAGTTAATAATCTGATCAATAAACCTAATTTGATTTGCGTTTAGCGTTTTTCGAGAAAGGTATTCGCCGAACGCTTTCTTCGCAGCTTCGCGATCAAGGCCAATTAACCCTCTAATGAAAAGTCCCAGTTGTTCCTGCTCGCCATACGCCTTCTCAAAGTCTTCTCGCGTGCCCATCCCGTCCGATTCGAAGAGCATCCGCTCAAGCTCGGCAATGTCGCTCGCTGTAATGGGAATGTTTCTTTTTAGTTTGTTGATGGCTATATGGTTCTCGTGCTCTTTAAGAAAGTTCATAACCTTCTTGCGGTACTGCGCGAGGTTCACTGCCGAACCGACGCCGCCAAACTTCACTTCGCGAATCTCTCCGAGCTCGTCCTCAAAATCCGTATAAACCAAATTCCGTTTTTTCTTCTCAATAAACTTCACCAGCTCGCGAAGACTCTTCCTTATTTGCTCAAGCATTGGCAGGGTGATGTCTGCCCAGTACTCGTCCTGGTGCAAATCGAGGATTAGCTCAAGCTGTGCATTCACCATTGGAATCGTGCGCTTCTCTTCCAGCAAACTGGCGATCTGCTTCACCTGATCGCGAAGCTTGATGAACGAAACATCCGTCGTCAGCACGGCGAACTGCATCTTAAGCATCAACAAATCAAAACGTTTCGCAGTTTCTTCTTCCGCATCCAACCCAGTTGGAAGATCAGCAAGGATTTGATCGAGTTCGTCGAACTCATCTGGCCCCAACTCGACCCAGGTTGCCGGTTCGCGAAACTTCTCGACTTCCTTCCTGTGAGCCCTAACCACGAAGTTATCGACGTTCATGGCTTCAATGGATTTCCTCAAAGTGTCAGAGATTTCGTCGTCCAGTTGGCCAATCGATTCATCCGGGTTGCGGACGTGTCGAAACTTCTCCAACAACCCAACCCGTGCGCGAAACAACTTCGTGGTGAGAGATTCTTGCGCGCTGCCTTCGACACCCTTCGCATCCTGATTAAAGAACTCCAGGTTCTGGCAGAAGTCGAAGATGAAGAAGAACCCTTTGTCCATTCCCGGCCCGAACAAATCCGGCCGCAGACGTGTACCGCGCCCGATCATTTGGAAGAATTTAGTTTTCGACCGAATGATCTTGAAGAAGACCAGATTGACGATCTCAGGGATGTCGATTCCGGTGTCCAGCATGTCAACCGAGATGGCGATCTGCGGAGGCTTATGCGGAGTCGAGAAATCATCCAAAATGTTTTGAGCATAAGCCTCGTAATTATCAATAACCCGGGCAAAGCTTCCCTTGTAATGAGGATAGTTCTTGTCAAAGCGTTCCTGAATAAAGACCGCGTGCTTGTGATTCTTTGCAAAGATGATGGTCTTACCGAGCACATCGCCGCCCGCAACCTTCTGTCCGCGTTCCATCAAGGCCTCCAGCACCTTATCGACGGTGTCCGCATTGAAGAGCCATTTATTCAAAGCCGCGGCATCCACCGAATCGGGCACGTCTTCCTTTTCCTCATCCCATTCGATTGCGTCCCACTCTTCCTTTTCTTCGTCGCTCAAATCGTCGTACTTAATCCCGCCGCGCAGAAACTTGAGCGGAACCTCCACCGGCGCGTAAGGCACGAGGTACCCGTCGTTTACCGCGGGGTCGAGGTCATACGAATAAGTTGGCACTCCCTTCTCCAGGTCGAAGAGCGAATATGTATTCCGATCCACTTCACTCTTCGGTGTGGCGGTCAATCCAACCAGCAGCGAATCGAAGTATTCAAAGATGGCCCGATACTTTTGATAGACCGACCGATGCGCCTCGTCGATAATTACGAGATCAAAGTGGCCCACACCGAAACGGCGCATACCCTCTTCAAACTCATTGATTTGACCCATCATCGTCGGATAGGTCGAGACATAGACGCGGCTGTCGGTGAACTTTTCAGTGACGAGGTTTACTGGGCTTGAATCCGGCAGATGCGCCTTGAAGGCGTTGCAGGCTTGCTTGACGAGCGCCACGCGATCGGCAAGGAACAGCACCCGCTTGATCCAGTTGCATCTTTGCAGTAGCTCACAGAGCGCGATGACAGTGCGCGTCTTGCCCGCGCCCGTCGCCATGACGATTAGGGACTTGCGCTGCTGCCGGGCAAAGTGCTCGGTGACTGCACGGATTGATTCTTCCTGGTAATAACGTTCGACGATTTCCTTATTGATGCCTTCTCCGGCCACGTCCTTCCGTTTGTCGCGGCGCTGGATGAGCAGTGCAAGCTCGTCGCGTTTGTAAAAGCCCTGGACAGGTCGCGGCGGATAATTCAGATCGTCCCAGATCCACGTTTGATAGCCGTTGGTATAGAAGATCAGCGGACGCCGTTTGAACTGCGTCTCAAGACAGTCTGCATAAAGCTTCGCCTGTTGCTGTCCAATGCGCGGGTCTTTCTTCGTTCGCTTGGCCTCGACCACCGCGAGCGGCAAGCCGTCATTTCCCCAAAGGACATAATCGACAAAGCCTTCGCCTTTTTCATTCGGCATGCCCGTGACGGGATATTCGCGGTCCTCGACGTTTTCGAGAGGCCAGCCTGCTTCACTCAACATCAAATCGATGAAGTAGTCACGCGTCTCAGCTTCTGAATAGTCGTGGTCGTCCGGGATTAGTTCGTTCTGTTTCTTGGCCTCAGCGATTTGTTCGCGGAGCAATGCGATTTGTGTGTCCGTATCCGCCAGTGCTTTAGCCTTATCGGCAAGCTCTCGATCGCGTTCGCGCAACTGTTCTTCCAGTGCTTTGAGTTGATCGAGTGTCTTTACTGAAACAGAAACTTGGCGTGCCGGGAGTTTCTGTTCATTCCACGCGATGTTCTCGTACTGAGCGGCTGAGCCGCGCGTGTAAGTGCGCGCGAGCCAATAGAGGAAATGAAACAGTTCCTTCGTTGCGCGTAACGCGTCACGCTCGGTGATCGGCTTTCGGCTGTGAACGGCGAGATTGCCGACTTCCTTGATCGTCTTGACCTTGAGGAAGAGTTCTCCTGGTAGGTCCTGCTTGAATGTCGGTTCGTAAATGAGCGCGCTGAGATTGTCGTCGTAAGGTTTTCTAAGCGACGCGTCGTGTTCATACAACCAGTGAACTGCGAATTCGAGCGTGCGCCGGGCGTAGAAGCAACAACTGCGCGCGTCTGTGCGGGCGAGCGATTCAACCTTGGCGGCGGCCTCGTGCAGGTCGGGCCATTCGGTTTCTAGAAATGCAAAGTTAGGCATTAGAGGTTACGTCTATGGCATCGATACTAGCGCTGCTGATTCCGCTATTGCGGGGGGATCAGGTGGCTCTTGAACAAGCTCCGAAGATGGACTCCGAAGCACATCGAGCAGGTTGGCATTTGCCCCGAAATAACCGGCGGCGATTAATAGAAACATGGGCAAAATGATGGAATCGCGCATCTCCAAGGCGCGGATTTGAGTACCATTCAAAATGTTATGCCGGATGCCTGGATAGTCTGAACAAAATCCGTAGATTCGCTTGACGGCTTCTTTAATCGCCGAGTGCGGCCAGCATTGGATGCTGTTGCAGAGATCCCCCAACGTTTGGCCTTGAGCACCCGGAACGGCGCTCGCCAGCGCCTCAACTAACATTGAGGCCTTGAGGATGCAAGTCTTCATATCAGCCTCGGAGTGCGAACGTTCCAAGGACCGAAAGGCGTACTCGAAATCTCCCATAGCCTGCTGCAATTGAGGAGCTGTTTGTGTTGCGACTAATACGTCAGAAAATAACGCGGCAAAAACTCCAGGCAAATGCGCATGGAGCTTGAAAGGCTCGATCAGTTCATAACGGAGATTCCTAAACTTGAGAAATCGACGAATCAGATCGCAAAACTCCACCTCGAGTTCAGGGCTGCCGGCTTCTGAAATGGCGTCATAGGCGTTTTCGAAGAATCGGATCGTAGCCGCTTCGCATCGCAAGGCGGATGCAGGTGTCGTTTCCAAGGTCCGTCTTGCAAGAACGGGATCATTTGCTGTCGCATCATAAACTCTGGGTTGGGGAGCTTTCCTCAACGCCTTAGCAAGCTCCACATAAATACCCATGTACATCTCATCGACCGTGTATCCCGAACCTTCAGCGAGTTGCGCCCAAATTTCCGATAGCTCTAACTCGAGCCAGATTTCCGGCCAGACATACTGCCAGACATCTTGAAATCTACCGCTCATACTAGCCCTCCTCGGAAGGCCAGGTGCTGAAGCGAAGTAAAGAGAGCATTCATCTCGGCCAACGATGATTGCTGCGAGGTCTTCAGATTCCCCACGGCATGCACTCGACGAGCGAAATCCAATTGCAACTCAAGGGGGGGGGTAGACAATAGACGTTTCTGAAAGCTGTTTGATGTTAAGGGTTGGCTGACTTACGGTTCGAAGCTCATTGGTAAAGTACCTTCGAACGAAATCAGTGCTGAGATACGCAGCCATGAAAACCCGGCTTGTCGGCTGGGCGAGCGGTATGCGAGCGATCGCTCGCGCTACGTTGAATCCCTTCACCGACTCATCTGCTAAGGCAACAACTCCAATCGACCCGACGCAACTCACTAGAATCTCATCACCGCGAAGCCGCGAACGCTTGTACGCCAACTCTATTGACGGTGCGATTCGTTTGAGTTTTGCGTGGCTTACCTTTCCCTCAATTAAGTCGCCGACACGAACCAGAGGGACACCTTCATCACGGTAGTCACCCGGTTGCACAACCCCATAGTTGATAGTGTCGTCGTCTCGCACCAGTGATGCGAGCGGCTTGGTGGGAAACCCCCTAGCGTTAGAAGTAGGGTCGCCGAAGAGGTCGAGGAAGATACCTTGAGTGAGAAAATCGAGTTGGGCGAGCGCGCCACGCCGCTTGACTCGCAACGTCTCAGCCCGATCCAGCGCATCTGAAATCCGCCGCTGCTCCGCCATGGGCGGAATTGGAATGGGAATTTCCGAAGCACCGGCTTTCGTGAGCTTCCCCCGCGTTGTTCCGGTGACGAACGGCTTCACATCATAGTTTTCAAGAACTCGACAAAGATATGCAAGGTCTATGTCCGACGTGGGACGAAGAACGTGCGCGTGGTTGTTCACCCACGTCTTGCCCGAAATACGGTAGGCGATGCCACGGTCCGGCTCGCTGAAGAAGCCCCCATCTTCTGCCAGCAAGACAAGTGGTTCATCAAAAATAAAGCTATCAATTGTGCCCTGCAGTCCATTTGCGCCGTAATACGGATACGGCCCGGGTCGCCGGTCGGATTCCGTTACTGGACGACGTTTGCTATCGAGAAATTCGACGACTTCGCCGAGCCTTTTGATCGGAAAGGTTCCCTGAATCGAGTTTCGAGAGATCACTTCAGAGTTCCCTCCAGTTCCCTCATTTCTTGCTGAATCTCCGCTTCCAATTGGCCGAGGACCTTCAGAATTTCGCGCGGTGGACGGTGCGAGACTTCCGCGTGGATGACTTCTTTGTATCGATTCAGCGAAAGGTCGTAGCCGTGGGCCACAATGTCAGCTTTGGGTACGCAGAAACTTTGGGCGGTGCGTGGACGTGCGAGTTCCGGGTTTGGAGTTCCGGCTTTAGCCGGTCTTCCGTTGCGACGCGCACCGCCTGAAGGCGGAACTCCAAACGAACGCCAGCGCGCGAGGATGTCGGGCAGATTGTTCTTCGCGTGTTCGGCGGCGGTGAGTGCGACCTTTGGAACGGCACTGAGTTTTTCCGTCGGCAAGGTTTCAGTGCGTTTGTCATCCAGAGACATGCCGTCCGCGTCAACGTCATAAAACCATACGTGATCCGAGCCGCCGGAATTGGTTTTAGTGAAAAGAAGAATTGCGGTTGAGACGCCGGCGTAAGGTTTGAATACTCCACCGGGCAGCGAGATGACGGCATCGAGTTTCTGATCCTCAACCAGAATCTTGCGCAGAGTCTTGTGCGCGTTCGACGAGCCGAAGAGTACGCCGTCGGGCACGATGACAGCGGCACGTCCCCCCGGCTTGAGCAGGCGCAGGAAAAGGGCGAGGAAGAGCAACTCCGTCTTCTTCGTCTTCACGATTCGCTGAAGGTCTTTGGCAGTGTTCTCGTAATCCAGAGACCCGGCAAACGGCGGATTGGCGAGCACCAGCGTGTATTGCTCTTCGTCTCCGGCATGTTCTTCAGCCAGCGAATCCTTGTAGCGAATGTTCGGATTCTCAACGCCGTGCAGCAGCATGTTCATGCTGCCGATGCGTAGCATGGTTGAGTCGAAATCGAATCCGTTGAAAAGCTTTTCGTTGAAGTGATGGCGCAATTTGTCGTCGGTGAAAATCTCCTTGTGATGTTCACGTAGATATTCGCCTGCGGCGACCAGAAACCCCGCCGTACCGCACGCCGGATCGCAGATTATGTCTTTCGGATGGGGAGCCACCATCTCAACCATCAACTGGATGATGTGACGCGGCGTCCGAAACTGCCCGTTCTGTCCGGCCGAGGCAATCTTACTCAGCATGTACTCGTAGAGATCACCCTTTGTGTCCCGCTCTTCCATCGGGATCTTGTCGATCATGTCTACTACTTTGGCGAGCAACGCGGCATTGGGAATGGTGAATCGCGCGTCCTTCATGTGATGCGAGTAAGTTGAATCCTCGCGCTCACTTTTCAGTTCTTTAATGAAAGGGAAGACCTTCAAGGAAACGACGTCGTACATCGACTTTGCTGCTTCATTCTTGAAGTGAGACCAGCGCAGATTCTGCTGCTTCCTATTGAAGAGAGGATTCTCAATCGGGCGCTTTAGCCGATTGGCTCGCTTCTCCTGCGCAGTGTGCAGTTCGTCCAGGCGTTTGATGAAAAGCAGGTAAGTAATCTGCTCAATCACTTCAAGCGGATTGCTAATGCCTCCCGACCAGAAAGCATCCCACAGTCGATCTACTTGTGATCTGAGTTCTCCTGTAATCATGTCTTTGTCTTTTCTGGCGACTATTCAGACCGGCTATTGACTGATCAAATTTCGGGTAAGTCTGAAGACGGTGCTGAGGTGCGGCTATATTGCCTCAATGTAATGGATTTTGCCAACGGGAAGCTCTACAGGGAATGGGGTGTTCATTGAGCTTGTGGCGTTTGAGGCAAACGTCAGTGAGCAGTGAGCAGTGAGCGGTGAGAAAAGAGCCGGCCATAGATCTACTTCTTCACTGACCGCGAGCGAAAGCCGATTTGTTTGCGACCCGGGACAGGCGGTGACATCAGTTGCCGGATCGCGTCAAAGACAACCCTGAACTTTCGAAGCCCTCCCTCACGGTTCCACCCCAGCCGGGCTGCCCGGCCGGGGTCCCCAGGGGTCGGGCTACTGCTTCGCTCATCAAATTTCCGTCGGGTGTCATGGAGTCAGTACCGAGAGCGGTAGCGACCGGGTCTAGGTTCCTAGCAAAATCAGGAGCGCGAATTATCGTCACCCGGTCGCTACCGCTCTCGGTACTGACCTCATCACCAAATTAGGCCGCCACTGTTAAGCGTAATCCCTTTGGCCGTGGGGTAAACACTCGGTATAATCTTCCTTCCCTCGAATACCCCTCTTGAATTCCCATCCAGCCCTGGATACTTATGTCTGACGAACAAGCGCCGAAGCAGCCTGACAAGGTAGCTGCCGACTGGTCCAAAGGACAGAGCCCTGAGCTGGCAGCCTCCTGGCTCGCGGCAATTATTGAGTCAGCGGACGACGCGATAATTACCAAAACCCTTCAAGGAGTCATCACCAGCTGGAATCGGGGAGCCGAGCGCATGTTCGGTTATGCAGCCAGCGAAGTGATCGGCCAACCGGTGACGATCCTGATTCCGGACGATCACATTGACGAGGAGTCGGCAATAATTGCCAGGCTGCGCGCAGGTGAGCACATTGAACACTATGAGACCGTACGACTGCGCAAGGACGGAACTTTGGTCGACATCTCGCTCACCGTGTCACCGATTAGAGACGCCCACAATAAGGTAATCGGCGCTTCCAAAATCGCGCGCGATATCAGCCAACGTAAAGAGGCGGAAAAGAGCCTGCGGGAGCAGAGCGAAGCTAACAAGCGGTTATATACCGAGGCGCAGGAATCCACCCGTCTGAAAGAGGAGTTCCTCGCTACTGTCTCTCACGAACTTCGCACCCCTTTAAATGCAGTTCTGGGATGGGTTCGCATACTGCGCGCGGGAAGGCTAAAGGAAGCTGAGGTAGGCAAGGCCCTCGAGACTATCGAACGGAACGCGCGCGCCCAGGCGCAACTAATCGACGATCTACTTGATGTCTCGCGCATCATTACCGGCAAACTGCGGATGGACGTCAGGCCTGTCGACCCCAATGGGTTTATCGAAGCCGCTATCGACGCGGTCAAACCCGCAGCGGAAGCAAAAGGCATCCGGGTGCAGAAGATCATGGATACGGGCGTGGTTACCGTTCCGGGTGATCCCACTCGACTCCAGCAGGTGATCTGGAATCTATTAACCAACGCCATCAAATACACGCCGCGTGGAGGCCGGGTTCAGGTGCGAATGGAACGCGTGGGATCTAACCTGCAAATAGTGGTCGCTGATAGCGGTCAGGGAATACCTCAGGAATTTCTGCCCTACGTCTTCGATCGCTTTCGACAAGTCGATCAGAGTACCAGCCGGCATCACGGAGGACTGGGATTAGGTTTGGCGCTGGTGCGGCACCTCGTGGAACTCCATGGAGGATCGGTAGCAGCCGCAAGTCCCGGTCCGGACCAGGGATCGACCTTCACCATCGTCCTGCCGGTGGTCCCCATCTACCAGGTGGACCACGCTGGAGCGCGAGTTCACCCGACTGCGCAGAACCTGCTTCCGTCGGCTGAATACACTGCTCGCCTCGACGCGCTAACGATCCTTATCGTCGACGATGAACCAGACACGCGAGAGTTGCTCAGGACCTCTCTCAGCGAGTGCGGTGCTAACGTAACAGTTGCAGGTTCCGTCAGTGAGGGGTTCGGCACTTTCGAGGCTTGCGTTCCCGAGATAATTATCTGTGACATCGGCATGCCCGGTGAAGATGGTTACGATTTCATCCGGCGCTTGCGCGCACTGCCGCAGGAAAGTGGGGGCAAGGTGCCCGCCATCGCCCTGACAGCCTATGCCAGGGTAGAGGATCGTCTCCGCGCCTTGCGCGCCGGCTTTCAAATGCATGTGCCGAAACCGGTTGAACTGGCTGAATTGGTCACGGTGGTGGCGAGCGTATCGGGAAGATCAATAGAAAGCTGAGTTCAAGCAAAGCTGTCTCTGGTTGCTCTACAAAGGAGGCGAGTTCGCGCTGCGCGCTCAGTGCGGACGGGACGTCCGCGCTCCCAGCATTACGTGGCCTTGTCCTTGGGCAAGTGGTCTGTGTCGGGAAGGAGGGTTCGCGCTGCGCGCTCAGTGCGGGCAGGGATGCCCGCGCTCCTTTGGGTGGGTGGGCTCCTTTGGGTGGCCGCGCTGCTTTTAGAGCCACTCTTCGCAGATGACAGTCGCATCGCGGCCTTCGAACATTAGCGCGGCAACGTAACCATCGCCGACGGAGAGTTCCTTCATCGTCCAACGATCGACTTCGGTGTCGCTGCCTCTGACTTCGAGCAAGCTTGCAGTAGCGTCGGGAGTTAGAGAGACGTCGAATTGTTTCAGGGGGAATGAGAAGCCTTCGCCGCGTGCTTTGACGTAAGCTTCTTTCCGGGTCCAGCAATTGTAAAAGCCGGCAGCCTGCTGGCTCTCAGGGAGACTTCGCAAGGCCGCCAACTCATTTTTGGAAAAGCTCACTTCGGCGATTTCAAACACCGGCAAGTCTGCGTGGACGAGTTCAACATCAACGCCGATGTCTCGATTACGCGTGACCGCGATCAGCGCCAGACCGTCACGCCGCGAGAGATTGAAACGCAAGCCGCTGTCAGACAGCCCATTCGCTAACGCCGGTTTGCCGTGGGCGCTAAACGCGAATGCCAATTCATTTGGCGAGACGTTCAGGTATCGACCGAGCAGCAGGCGCAGCACGGCAACCGGGAGCGGTAGCGACCGGGTAAATGTCCCGGCGATCTCGACTCTTGCGTCAGTTGAGACCCGGTCGCTACCGCTCCCGGAACTGACCTCACTCCCCGGTTGGTCAGAAATAACCTTTACCCAGCCAACGCCAGCCTGGGCCAGACGCGCTGCGAAAGATTATTGGAAAGCAAACGCGCGCCCGCCAACAGTTCGTCCGCGCATGAGGCGGGCGCAACCGATCCGAGGAACTGCAGAACTCGAAAGGCAAACACGTTGCGATCGAACTTTTCGGCGTGATGTCGCAGGGTGTCCTGTCTCCAGCTCAAGCCTTCAAACTTTTCCATCGCTTCAGCCAGCGAATGACCATTTTGCT
>WNFP01000907.1_pt1 | contig 22976 bp, 21 predicted proteins | sample 5400201 | NCBI WGS metagenome assembly WNFP01 (sample SAMN13153355, study PRJNA577476) | soil metagenome | isolation source: 115 cm saprolite under Madrone tree | place: USA:California | collected 2016-06-14
CTGTTGGTGTTGCTCTTCGCCGTTGCTGGCGCGCACGCTGCGGAGGAAGGCGGCAACGCGGCAACCGAGCACGCGACGGAAATCTTCAAGTGGATCAACTTTGCGATCGTTGCCGGCGTGATCGTGTGGGTCTTTGGCAAATTGCTCCCGCCGGTATTCCGGAAGAAGGCGGAAACCATAAGTTCGGCGATTACCAACGCCACTAATGCCAAAGCCGCGGCTGACGCGCAGCTTCGCGAAGCGGAAACCAGGCTTCTGAATCTCGAGAAGGAAGTTGCGGAGCTTCGTGCTCACGCCGAGAAGGAGGCTGCCGCGGAAGTGGAACGCCTCCGTGCCGCAACGCAGAGCGATGCGCAGAAAATCGCGGCGGCCGCAAAGGCGGAAATCGAAGCTACAGAGCGCGCCGCACGGCTGGAGTTGAAAGCGCTGGCGGCAAGTCTTGCGGTGGATGGCGCGGAATCCCTGCTCGCGAAGCAACTCACTCCAAAAGCGCAAGAGTCGCTCATCAGCAACTTTGTGAAGAGCCTCGAAGAGAGGCCGAATTGAAGTCCGCGAGCCTCCAGTACGCGAACGCGATGGCGGACATCGCGCTGGCGCAAGGCGCAGCCGAGCCGGCTGCCAAGCAATTGCACGAGTTTGGCGCGGCTTACGCTCAATCCGCGGAGCTGCGCACGTTTCTGGCGAGCCCGGCGGTGAGCACTGAGGCCAAGCACGCGGTGATCGAGAAAATCGTGGCCCGGCTTGGGGCCAGCAAGATCATTCGCAATTTTCTATTTGTGATCGCGGACCACCGGCGCACGCAGCTGATTCCGGAAGTGATCGCTGCGTTTCATGAAGTTATCCGGCAGCGCCAAGGAGTTGCCGAAGCGGTAGTATCTTCCGCGGTGGAAGTGAGCGCAGCACAGAAGAAAGAAATGGCGGCGACGCTGGCGCGGCTGACGGGCAAGAAAATTGAAGCGAAGTACGCGCTCGATCCGGCGTTATTGGGCGGCGCGGTAGTGCGGATCGGGGACACGATTTACGATGGTTCGTTGCGCAGCCGGTTGAATGAGATGCGCGCGCGCCTGGCGGCCGAGTAAGCAGGGATTCGCAGAAAGGCCGGTCTAAAACCCGGCGCCAACATTAGACCGGGACCGAAACGACGGAGCAGGCATGGCGAACATTAAAGCGGACGAAATCAGCAAGATTCTGCGCGAGCAGATTGAGAACTACGAGCAGACCGTTTCGGTCGACGAAGTCGGAGCGGTCATCAGTGTCGGCGACGGCATTGCGCGCGTTCATGGACTCGAGAAGGTCATGGCCGGCGAGATGCTGGCCTTTCCGCACAACGTTTTTGGCATCGCGCTGAACCTCGAGGAGGAAGAAGTCGGCGTGGTGCTGCTTGGCGAATCGCAGGAGTTGAAAGAGGGCGACGTCGTCAAGCGCACCAATACGATTATGTCCGTGCCGGTGGGCGAAGCGCTCGTGGGCCGCGTGGTGAACCCGCTGGGCCAGCCGGTAGACGGCAAAGGCCCCATCGCGACGAAGCAGCGCAATCCACTGGAGAAGATTGCGCCGGGCGTGCTGGACCGCCAACCAGTTCGCGAGCCGCTGCAGACCGGCATCAAAGCCATCGACTCCATGATTCCGATTGGCCGCGGGCAGCGTGAGCTGATCATCGGGGACCGGCAGACCGGCAAAACAGCGGTCATTCTCGACACCATCATCAATCAAAAGGGCGGCGACATCATTTGCATTTACTGCGGCATTGGGCAGAAGCGCTCGACGATTGCGCAGGTGGTGAAGACGCTTACCGATGCCGGCGCGATGGACTACACCATCGTCGTCACTTCCTCCGCCGCGGAGCCGGCTTCGTTGCAGTACATCGCGCCTTATGCCGCATGCGCCATGGGCGAATTTTTTCGCGATACCAAGCGGCACGCCGTTACGTTCTACGACGATCTTTCCAAGCACGCGCAGGCGTACCGCGAGATTTCATTACTCCTGCGGCGGCCACCGGGGCGCGAGGCTTTTCCCGGTGACGTGTTCTATCTCCACTCCCGGTTGCTCGAACGCGCGGCAAAATTGAACGACAAGCTCGGCGGCGGCTCGCTCACCTCACTTCCCGTCATTGAGACGCAGGCTGGCGACGTCTCCGCTTACATTCCGACGAACGTCATCTCAATCACTGACGGCCAAATTTATCTCGAAGCCGACCTTTTCAATGCCGGTATTCGTCCGGCCATCAACGTGGGAATCTCTGTTAGCCGCGTCGGCGGCAACGCGCAGATCAAGGCCATGCGGCAGGTGGCCGGCTCGCTGCGGCTGGACATGGCACAGTACCGCGAGCTTGCGGCTTTCGCGCAGTTTGGCTCCGATCAGCTCGACAAGGTGACGCAAGGGCAGCTCGCGCGCGGCCAGCGGCTTACGGAGGTCCTGAAGCAGGATCAGTACGTGCCGCTGATGGTGGAAAAGCAAGTGCTGATTCTTTACGTGGCGACAAGCGGCATGCTGGACGCCGTGCCGGTAGGGGAAGTGCGGCGGTTTGAGCGCGAATTCCTGCAATTTGCTGAAACAAATTATCCCTCGATCCTGAAGAATATCGCGACGAAGAAGGCTCTCGACGACGGCATCAAGGCGGAAGTCAAGACCGCCGTTGACGCTTTCAAGGAACGTTTTGCAGCGGCGGTTGCTGCGGCTGCGAAGTAACGATTGGCACTTAGCGAATAACGATGGCCACACTTCTCGATTTCCGGCGACGCATCCGCTCGGTGAAGAATACCCAGCAGATTACGCGCGCGATGAAGTTCGTCGCTGCGGCGCGGCTGCGGCGAGCGCAGGAAGCCGCCATCGCGGCGCGGCCTTACGCCAAGGAACTTGCGCGGATGTTGCGTTCCATCATGTCGCGCATCGCTGAGCCCGAGCACCCGCTGCTGGCGAAGCGTTCCGAGGAGCGCATTCTCGCGCTCGTCCTGACAGGAGAACGCGGTTTGGCAGGCGCTTTCAACGCCAACATCTTGCGCAAGGCCCAGGACTTCTTTCGTACCAAGAAGGGCAAGAAACTTTCGACGATTCCGGTCGGCAAAAAAGGGCGCGACTCACTGAAAAAAGCGGGATTCAGCATCATCGCGGAATACGTCAATGTTCTCGCGCGTGTGGATTTTGGGACCGCGCGGGAGATCGCTTCGCTGGTGACGGAACTTTATGCCAAAGAAGAGATCGATTCGGTCTACATCGTGTTCAGCGAATTCAAGACGGTGATGACTCCGAATCTGGTGACCACCAAGCTGCTTCCAGTGGAAGCCGTTCATGCGGACGAAGAATCCGCCGCTGAAAGCGCGAATTCGCAGGTGGACTACATCTACGAACAACCCGTAGAGCAACTTCTCGGCAAGTTGCTGCCGCGCTACATTGAAACGCAAATTCTCCGCGCGATGCTCGAATCTTCCGCAGCGGAACACGCGGCGCGCATGACCGCGATGGAATCGGCGACGAAAAACGCCGGTGACGTGATCGAGGCGTTGACCCTGCACATGAACAAAGTGCGGCAAGCGGCCATCACCAAAGAGATTATCGAAATCGTCAGCGGCGCTTCTTACGGCGCTTAGGAGAAAGCAGCATGGCAGAGAAATACGCAGGCGTGGGGCACGTCGTACAGGTCATCGGCCCCGTCATGGACATTCAGTTTGAAGCGGGGCACCTCCCGGCGATTTATAACGCCGTGCGCATTACCAGCGAAGGCTACAACGTGCCGGAGCCCCTTGATGTGACGGCAGAGGTGCAGCAGCACCTCGGGGAAGGCCGCGTCCGCGCCATCGCGATGGAGCCTGTCGAGGGCATGGTTCGCGGCATGAAAGCGCACGATCTCGGAAAAGGGATCGAGGTTCCAGTGGGGCGCGCGACACTCGGCCGCGTCATGAATGTTCTCGGCAAGCCCGTCGATCAGCTCGGCCCGATCGTGAGCGATACTCACTACCCGATTCATCGCCCAGCGCCATCGCTCGAAGATCAATCCACCACTCTCGAAATGTTCGAGACAGGAATCAAAGTCGTCGATCTGATCGAGCCTTATTTGAAAGGCGGCAAGATCGGCCTCTTCGGCGGTGCGGGCGTCGGCAAGACCGTTCTCATCATGGAGCTGATTCACAACGTCGCGATGAAGCACGGCGGCGTTTCCGTGTTCGCGGGCGTGGGCGAGCGCACTCGCGAAGGCAACGACCTGTGGCTGGAAATGTCTGAAGGCGGCGTGATTGTACCGGGCAATTCGGAGAAATCGCGGGCTGCGCTCATATACGGCCAAATGACCGAGCCACCCGGCTCGCGTCTCCGCGTAGGCCTCACTGGTCTTACGGTTGCCGAATACTTCCGAGATCAGGAGCACCTCGACGTGCTCCTGTTCATTGATAACATTTTCCGTTTTGTGCAGGCGGGTTCGGAAGTTTCCGCTCTTCTCGGGCGCATGCCTTCCGCTGTCGGTTACCAGCCAAACCTCAACACGGAAATTGGCGAATTGCAGGAGCGCATCACTTCGACCAAGAGCGGCTCGATCACTTCCGTGCAGGCCATTTACGTTCCAGCGGACGACTACACGGACCCTGCTCCGGCCGCGACGTTTGCACACTTGGATGCTACAACCAACCTCAGCCGGCAGATCGTAGAACGCGGCATCTATCCGGCGGTCGATCCGCTGGCCAGCTCTTCGCGCATTCTCGATCCGCGCATCGTCGGTGCCGAGCACTATGCCGTCGCGCGCGGGGTGAAATCGATTCTTCAGCGCTACAAGGACTTGCAGGACATCATCGCCATTCTGGGCATCGAAGAACTTTCCGATGAAGACAAGCGCACCGTGGCGCGGGCACGCAAGATCGAAAAATTCCTTTCGCAACCGATGTTCGTCGCGGCGCAATTTACCGGCCTCGAAGGAAAATACGTGAAGATCGAAGACACGGTCCGCAGCTTCAAGGAAATCGTGGAAGGGAAGTACGACGACGTTCCGGAACAGGCATTTTACATGGTCGGCACGATTGATGAAGCCCTTCGGAAAGCCGAGAAAATGAAAGCGAGCGCGTAAGGAAAAATGTTGCCCGACGCCATTGATCTGGTGATCGTCACGCCGGAGAAGCAATTGCTCCGCGAGAAGACGGTCGAAGTGCAGATGCCCGGCGAGAACGGGTATCTGGGTATTTTGCCGGGGCACGCGCCGCTCATGACAGAACTGGGGATCGGAGAGCTTAGCTATCACGATACACGTAACAAGGAATCCGCACATATCGCCATCCTTCGCGGATTTGCCGAAGTTCTTTCAGACCGCGTCACTATACTTGCGGAAACGGCCGAGCGCGCGGAAGAAATCGACTTGCAGCGCGCCAAGGACGCGCTGGCTCGCGCCGAGAAGCGCCTCGCCGCGAACGATCCGAACATCGATTGGGACCGCGCCAGCATTGCGTTGCAGCGCGCGCTGATCCGCATCCAGGTAGCCGCCAAGCGGCGCAGCGCTCTTGTATCAGGATCGTGAAGCATCCTCGATCGCTTCAGACGCCGCACTGCTTGCGACCTCCCTCCGCCGCTCGCATCTAACCAGGTGCAGTTGAGCCAACGATGGAACTCATCACCGTGTACAGCACCACCTGGTGCCCCGATTGCTGGCGCGCCAAGTCGTTCTTGAGGGAACGCGGAATTGCCTTTCGCGAAGTAAATATCGAACAAGATCCGTCCGGAGAGGAAATCGTCATCAAGGCCAACGGCGGGAAACGCAAGGTGCCAACGATCGAAGTCGGCGGGCGTTACTTTGCCTGCAGCCCCTTTGATGCCGAGCAATTGGCCGAGGAACTCAACATCCCGCTCAACCCCTAATTCAGCGCAACGCCGCGGGCCCACACTCCTGCCAGGTGCAGTCCTCCATCGAGCAGCAAGACATCGGCATCTGCTCCCACGCGCAGCGAGCCTTTTTTGAATTCGATTCCGAGTAATGTGGCGGGATTCAGCGTCAGCATTCGCACGGCGTCCGGCAAGGGTATTCCGAGCGCCACGATATTGCGCAGCGCGCGGTCCAGCGTGAGCGTGCTGCCCGCCAGCACTCCGTCGGCGTTACGGCAGACGCCGCCCGTGACCGTGACCTCGAAGCCGCCGAGCATGTACTTCCCGTCCGGCATACCCGTTGCAGAAAGGCCGTCGCTCACGAGCGTAACGTGCGCGGCGCCCTTGGCGAGGAGAAGCAGCTTCATGGCGGCTTCTTCGACGTGCACACCATCAGCGATTAACTCTGCATTGACGTCCGGCGAAGTTAGCACCGCACCGATCACACCTGGATCGCGATGTGAGAACGGGCGCATTGCGTTGAAGACATGGGTTGCACTGCGCGCCCCACGGGCCATGGCTGCGCGGGCTTGCTCGTAAGTCGCGTCAGTATGCCCCATGGAAACGACCAGGCCAGCTTCTCGTGCGGCATCGATGCACGGAGCAGCTCCAAGCACTTCCGGCGCAATCGTCAATATTCTGGCGTTCCCCGCCGCGGCCTTGAGGAAGCGGCTGAGCGTCTCCGCCGACGGCAACTGAATTTGATCGGAAGGATGCACTCCGCGTCGCTGTTTGCTGATGAACGGACCCTCGAAATGAATTCCCAGCACTTCCGCGCGGGGTTCGTCCGTTTCGTGCTGCCGGGCGATGTAACTGGCGATTCCCTCGACCGAACGGACAGTTTGGTCAGCATCGGCGGTTACCGTGGTGGCTAGGAGAGACGTAGTGCCGTATTCGGAGACCTTCTTAGTGATGGTCTGTAAGGCTGCGGCGGTTCCTTCCATGACGTCGTGGCCGCCGGCTCCGTGAATGTGCACGTCGATAAAGCCGGGAATGGCTGTCTTGTCCGCTGCGCGAATCTCCTGCGCCCCCGCGGGGAGGGTCATCGATGAACGGGGGCCAATGGCCTCGATGACGTCTTCACGGATCAGGATGCCCGCATCGTTGATTTCAGCGGCCGGAGTGAGCGCGCGGCCGGCGTGAATGAGGAGCGTGGACATGGCAGCACAATATCGTAACGGAAATACGTCGCGGCACAAAACAAAACGGGCGCCCCGACGGGACGCCCGCTTCTAACAATTGTTGAAAATTTACTTGGTTGCTGCGGCGGCCATGTCAATGCTGGTGAGCTTGAGCGTCTCGCCGTCCACCGTGCCCTTGACGGTCACGTGATGGCCGGCATGCGCTGCCACCTTGTCCTGAGCATCCACGACGTAGATTTTCTTGTCGGCATCGTTCACGAACACGTACTTGGCGCCATGTTCCTTGACGCACTTGGTCGTGCACTCGCCGGCCTTGTCGTTCGCGCCCTTCACTCCGCACTGGCTGTCTGAGATCCAGCCGGTCCATGAGCCATCGGCGGCCATGGTGAGTGCGCCCGCGAACAGCGTTGCTGCCATTGCTACTGCGAATCGTACTTTCATGATTTCCCCCTCCAGAAATCCATTGCGGTTTTTGATTCCCTGGGCCATCGTTAGCTTGGCACAGCGACGGTCCAGTGTCCAGACACTTCCTAAGACCTGCTACGACGGGTTCTTATTCCATGATGAGCGGCAAAAAAAAGGGAGGATTCTCTGGAATCCTCCCTTATGTTGCTGTGCTCTTAAGGAGTTAAATCGTCACTGGTCGGAAACTCGCTTACTGACCAGAAGTTGCCGTGCTCGCCGAAGCCGCTCCTGCGGCCTTCGGTATGCTTAGGTAGCCCGTAGCGGTCGACTTGGTGACCTTGTTGACCACCAGTTCGAGAGCGTTGCGGGTCCCGCCGGTATAGAAGAAGATCGGTTCGTTCACTGAACGATCTTTCTTTTCAAAACTGTTGTCATCCGCCAGCACGTTAATGGTGTAGCGGTTCTTCTTGGTGTTGGTGTCCTTCAGCTGGATTTGAATGGTTCCAACCTTGGTCGCGCCGCCTTTGCGCTGTACGGTGAATTCGAAGTAATCACGCTGTCCCATGCGGCGAAGCTGATCGATTTCATCGTGGTTGCGCGCAATGAGCGTGCCCATTTCGCTGCGTGCCATCTGAATGCTGTTCTTGGTCGCGTCCAAATCGGTCTTTACGCCGGTGACGTCGCCGTTCAACCGGCTTACGTCGTCCGCATTCGCTTTGGTGGCCAGTTCCGCCTTGACGGAAGTCGCGAGGCTCGTCACCTTCTGGTCGACAGCGCTGGTCGCGTTCTTATTCTGCTTGCGCGCGGCGATAAGTTCGCCTTGCGTGAGTTTGAGCTTGTCCGTGACGACCTTCACATCGCTCTGGAGTTGCTGGTTGATTTCGTCTGACTTTGCCAGACGCTGGCTCAGCGCGTCATTGGCCTGTTTCACATTGGCTTGAGTAGTCTGTTCGACCGTGCGAGCCTGATTCAATGCGCTCCAGCCTACACCAAGGCCTAGCAGCGAAAGGCCACCCAATACCGCGACTGCCAATCCAACCCAGCGGGGTGTTCCCGTGGTGTGTGCGATGGGGGAATCGTTAAATTCGCTCATAGACTTTCGTTTCTCCTTTAGGCTCATCGCCCTGTACTGGGGGGGGGGTGCATCCGCTGCACCAAAGCGTTTTTCGTAGCGATCTGCGGTGCAAGTCCATTACAAACAATGCATTACAGTAAAATAGAGGATTTACCCGGTCCGGTTCCAGACGTACTAGTACCAGTAAAGATTACGCTATCCTCTCAAAAATCGTATAAATTGCCTTCATTACTTTTAGGAACGCTTCGCTAGTTAGACCTGACTTAGTCGAGGAGAGCGCAGACAGATCGAGGAGACTCAGCTGACACACCTAACCTTCAGCGAATCAATAGTTTAGAGTTGGAAAATCAGGCGGCGCGAAAGCTTGCTTCGGCTGCGGCAGTTCGCTCAGAGCTGAAATATCGCTCCAGAGTATTGACGGCAGCGTCCAAAACCAAGTGGCAATCGGAGCAGGTTTCCAGATGGTGCTTGATCTCGCCTTCCACAGACGTAGACAGGCGCCCCTCTAAGTACCAGCAAATCAAATGAATAGTGTCCTTACAGCTCATATCCCCGTCCCTCAGGTTCCCCAAAACGACCATGCGGCCCGCTGAACAATGTGCACTTTCTGCGCCAAATTTCGATCTGGCCTCCTGGAATATTATCTACAGATAAATCAATGGTTTACAGTCCATCAAAAGGACGCCCGATTAAGCGCGTGTTACCATTCCTGAAAAGATTACATCTCGAAGCACTTAAAATGCGCAGAATCGCGTCACCAAGGGGCTTATCGCTGCGGGGTTACCGACATCTCCCTCAAGGCCTGGATGCGTTTTTCGAGCGGGGGATGAGTGCTGAAAAGGGACGATACGGTGCCGCGGCCGAACAGCGGCTTAACAATGCACAGGGCTGAGGTTGATGGAGACACGGAAGTTGTCGGGATGCGTTGGTTGTAGGCGCCAAGCTTTTCTAGAGCGCTGATCAGGCCGTAGGGCTGGCCAACCATACGCGCGCCCGTTTCGTCGGCAGAATACTCACGAGTGCGCGAAAGAAAGAGCTGCAGCAGCAGCGCTGCGAACGGTGCCAGGAAAATCATCAAGATGGCAGCGAACCCGCCGCCTTCACGATCATCGTCACGATCTCTCCCGAAGCCCCCAAAGAGCATGGCCCAGTGGCCCATGGAAGCGAGGTAGGTGATGGCTCCTGCAATGGTAGCGGCGATCGAACTCGTCAGGATGTCGTAGTTGCGGACGTGCGAAAGCTCGTGGGCGATAACGCCTTCGAGTTCCTCGTCGTTCATCAACTCGAGCAATCCTTCGGTTACCGCGACAGACGCGTGTTGCGGGTTGCGGCCTGTGGCGAAGGCATTCGGCGCCGGTTCAGCAATGACATAGAGCTTTGGCATGGGCAGACGAGCCTTCCCGGCCAGGCGCTCCATCACTTCGTAAAGACGGGGCACCTGTTCACGTGAAACTCGCCGTGCGCCGCTCGAGGCCAGTGCGATCTTGTCCGAGAAGAAGTAGGAAATGCCGTTCATCACGACGGCGATTCCGAGGGCGATTTTGAGGCCGTTCTGCCCGCCAATCGCGCCGCCTGCAAGCACTAGCAGCACACTCAACAGGATTAGCAGTATGCCGGTTCTCAAGATTTTCATGTGTTCCTCGTTCGTCCCGCCTGCGAAGCAGCCCGGTTATGAGTACAGGATTCTGTCAGGAGTGAAGAATTCCGATTCCCGACTCTCCACGCCCTCTCCAAATTAGATTCCCGCGGCAGCGGCGGGTTGTTTCGACGGCGCGCGTTCAAACCGCATCGCGTCTTTCTGTCCATCGCGGTCTACGCGGACATGATCGCCAGGCAACACTGTGCCCTTGAGGATCTCGAGCGCCAGTGGATCTTGAATGAGCCGTTGAATCGTTCTGCGCAACGGCCGCGCCCCATAAGCGGGATCGTAACCTTCGCGGAGCAACAATTCTCGCGCCGCCGGCGTCAGCTCCAGAGTAATCTGCCGTTCCTCGAGCAACTTTTCCACGCTCTTCAGCAGCAAGCCCACGATGCGCTCCAAATGTTGTTTTCCGAGCGGATTGAAGATGACAATTTCATCGATCCGGTTGATGAACTCAGGCCGGAAGGAAGCGCCGAACGCCTCCATAGCTTCTTTCCTCGCCCGCTCCGGATCTTTGTTCGACAGTTCAAAGATCGCGGTCGAGCCGACATTACTGGTCATCACCAGCACGGTGTTCCGGAAGTCCACAGTGCGGCCCTTGCCGTCGGTGAGACGGCCGTCTTCGAGAATTTGCAGCAGGACGTTGAAAACATCGGGATGCGCTTTCTCAATCTCGTCAAACAAGACCACCGAATACGGGTGACGTCTTACTTTTTCGGTGAGCTGCCCGCCCTCTTCGTATCCAACGTAGCCGGGAGGCGCGCCGATGAGCCGCGACACGCTGTGCTTCTCCATGTACTCGCTCATGTCAATGCGGATCATCAACTTCTCGTCGTCGAAAAGAAATTCCGCCAGCGCCCGCGCCAGTTCCGTTTTGCCCACGCCGGTGGGGCCGAGGAAAATGAACGAACCGATCGGACGCTTGGCGTCCGAGAGCCCTGCGCGGCTCCGCCTCACGGCATTCGACACGCGACCCAGGGCGTCGTCCTGGCCGACTACCCGCTGCCGCAGCCGGTCTTCCATGTGCACGAGCTTTTGCGCTTCGCCTTCGAGCAGCCGGCCGGCGGGAATACCGGTCCACTTGCTCACCAGCTTCGCAATGTCCTCCTCATCCACTTCTTCCTTCAGCATCGGCGCGTCCTTCTGCACCGCGGAGAATCGTTCTTGCGCCTGTTTCAGGTCGCGTTCGGCCGCCGCAATCTTCCCGTAGCGGATTTCCGCGACTTTGGCCAGTTCGCCGGCGCGTTCGTATTTCTGTTCTTCCGCCTTGAGCTGTTCGATCTGCTCCTTGAGCTTGCGGATTTTCCCGATAGCTTCCTTTTCTGCCTGCCAGCGCGCCTTTCGCCCGCTGGAATCTTCCTTCAGCACCGCCAATTCCTTTTCAATCTGCTTGCGCCGCTCCTTCGAGTGCGCGTCGGTTTCCTTCAGCAGAGCCTGGCGTTCGATCTCCAGCTGCATGATGCGCCGTTCGATCTCGTCAATCTCCACGGGCAGGGAATCGATCTGCATTCGCAGACTCGCCGCTGCCTCATCGATCAGGTCGATGGCCTTGTCCGGGAGAAAGCGGTCCGAGATGTAGCGATTGGAGAGCGTGGTGGCTGCAAGAATCGCGGCATCCTTGATGCGCACCCCGTGGTGCACTTCGTAGCGCTCTTTCAATCCGCGCAGAATCGCGATGGTGTCTTCGACGGTGGGCTCGCTGACGAGTACCGGCTGGAACCTGCGCTCCAGCGCTGGATCTTTTTCGATGTGCTTCTTGTATTCGTTGAGCGTTGTGGCGCCGATCGCACGCAGCTCGCCGCGCGCCAGCGCCGGCTTCAGCATGTTGGAGGCGTCCATCGCGCCTTCCGCGGCGCCCGCGCCGACCAGCGTGTGCAACTCGTCGATGAACAGGATGATTTGCCCCTCGGCTTCGGTAATCTCTTTTAAGACCGCTTTCAAACGGTCTTCAAACTCGCCGCGGAATTTCGCGCCGGCCACCAGGGCCGCCAGGTCCAAGGCGACGAGCCTCTTGGTCTTGAGGACGTCCGGCACGTCGCCGGAAACAATTCTCTGCGCCAAGCCTTCCACTATCGCCGTCTTTCCTACGCCGGGCTCTCCGATCAGCACTGGATTGTTTTTCGTTCGCCGCGCCAGAATCTGCATCACGCGGCGAATCTCTTCGTCGCGTCCGATGACAGGGTCCAGTTTTGATTTGCGCGCCAATTCCGTCAGGTCGCGCGCATATTTTTCCAGCGATGCGTAGGTCGCTTCGGGATTCTGCGAAGTGACGCGCTGCGTTCCACGCACCCCGGCCAAAGCCTGAAGTATGGCTTCGTGGGAAGCGCCTTGGCGCTTTAACAATTGCCCCGCGGGATCGCGGTCCCCCGCCGCGATCGCCAGAAACAGATGCTCCGTCGAAACATACTCGTCCTTGAAGCTGTCCGCCTCTTTAAACGCGCGCTCCAGCACTTCATTGAGCGGCCGTCCCATGTGCTGCTGGGCAAAACCCTGCACCTTCGGCAAGCGGCCAATCTCTCGTTCAATCTCTTCGGATAATGCTTCGCTGCGGACTCCCAGCCGCGCGAGAAGCGGCGGCACCACGCCGTCGGCTTGGACGACCAGTGCCGCAAGCAAGTGAATGGGCTCAATCTGCTGATTTTCGTGGCGTGCAGCAACTTCCTGCGCGCTCTCGACAGCCCCTTGCGCTTTTACCGTCATTTTTTCAAATCGCAACATACCTACCTCGTTTTTTCTGCCACTGCTCGGAAAAAGGGCTGGCCCCTCGGCCAGCCCCTTAATCTACGCCTCCACGGCGACGCTCCGCCAGAATTACCTGCCGGCGGCAGACGCGGCCATCGCCGGAGTCCCGACGTTAACCTTGATCTGCTTTGGCTTGGCTTCTTCTTTCTTTGGAATGCTCAGCCTAAGCACACCATTCTGGTAATCGGCCTTGATTGCTTCTGAGTTCACGGTGTTCGCCAGTGTGAAGCTCCGGGCGAAGGAGCCATACGCGCGCTCCACTCGGAGGTAGTTCTCTTCGTTCACCTTCTTTTCGAACTTGCGCTCCCCGCGAATCGTCAGAATGTTGTTCTCCACGCGGATGTCCAGATCCTTCGGATCGACTTCCGGCAGATCGGCCTTGACTACGAGTTCATGCTCCGTTTCATAGATGTCCACCGACGGCGCCCAGGCCGTGAGGCTGGATTCCTCGGCTTTGCGCTCGAAGACATCGCTGAACAAGCGGTTGACTTGATGCTGCAGGGAACTGGCCCCGCTGAAGGGTTCCCATTGAGTAAGAGTTCTCATATCCTAAGCACCTCCTCAGGTGATTGCATGCACATGATAAAATATGAGTGTAAGACTGTCAACTACATTCTTGAGGCTTGCATTGGCTCTCGTAACTTACTCATATTGGGTATGTTATGCATTGCTGCATGTCAATCGAAAGTCCGAAATCCTCGGCTCTCGAGGCATGGAGAGTCACTCTTCTGCTGCCAATTCCTTGGCTCTGCTAGCGCTAGCCGATTTGCTGGTAGACTGCCCCTTCCCATGCGTCTCGATGAACTCGACTACCATCTTCCGCGCGAGCAGATCGCCCAACGCCCTCTCGAACGTCGCGATGCCTCGCGGCTCCTTTTGCTCGAGCGCGCTTCCGGGACTTTCAAAGATCGATTCTTTGCTGACCTGCCCAACCTGCTGAGAGGTGATGAGCTCCTCGTCTTCAACAATGCGCGTGTCATCCCCGCGCGGCTGTTCGGGAGGCGCGCTGGCGTTCACTCGCAGCCGCCTTCGCACGCCACAAAATCCGAGCACCTGACAGGAAAAGTGGAGATCTTCCTCACTCGCGAACTTGTTTCCGATGTTTGGGAGGCGCTTGTGCGGCCCGGCCGAAAGATGCCAGTCGGTGAGCGAATTCTCTTTGGGGCAGGGGAACTGGAGGCTGAGGTTTTGTCACGCGGCGAGCTTGGCTTGCGCACATTGCGGTTCTTTTCCCGCGACGGGGGCAGTATCGGCCGCCATTTCGAGCGGCTCGGACATGTTCCCCTCCCGCCTTACATCGAGCGCGAGGACGAAACCGCCGACCGCGAGCGTTATCAAACCGTCTTCGCGAAGCGCCCCGGTGCGATCGCTGCTCCAACGGCTGGCCTGCATTTTTCAGCCGAAATTCTCGAAAAGATTCGCGCCCGAAAAGTAGAGATCTGTGAACTCACCTTGCACGTGGGTCTTGGCACCTTTCAACCGGTCCATAGCGAAACGCTCGAAGGCCACGTGATGCATGCCGAAAGCTACGAAATTCCGGTAGAAACTGCGAATCAAATCCAGGCGGCACGGGAGGCTGGTCGCCCTGTTTTTGCCGTGGGCACAACGGTTGTGCGGGCGCTCGAAGACGCGGCGTTGCGCGCAGCGGAAGCAGGCGCGGCGCAGCTTGTGCTTTCCGGCAAGGCCGAAGCGCGTCTGTTCGTCAAGCCGGGATTTCAATTCCGCGCCGTGGAAGGCCTGCTCACGAATTTTCATCTGCCGCGTTCGACGCTCCTTGCGCTGGTCTGCGCCTTCGCCGGACGAGAGAATGTTCTCTCTGCTTACCAACATGCCGTCGAGGCGGGCTATCGCTTCTACAGTTACGGAGATTGCTTGCTGGTTCGTTAGAGCCTGGGACGGGGCGACCGCCGATTCAACGTGATCTCACGGATTCTTGCCGAAAGGAATGGAAGCCCTCCCCTAACTGCCAAACCCGGCTCTTGCTGGCACGGCATTGGCGCAGCCGGAATGACCGGCAGAGAGGCCGCCCGCCGCGGCGGGCAGCCTCTCTCTCGTCCGAAGGAAAGGAGTCACGGAGTCTTCCTGTTACTCGCTGAAAACGAAAACTCGGGTCTGGCCCGCAAACCGGACCTCTTTCACTTGCCCATTCTCGCCGAGCAGCAAAGAGTCATAGTTGGACTTGGTGCTGCGGTCTTCCCACCGGCCTTCGGATTCGGCAACAGTTTGCTTGCCTTTCTGCACGGTGGCCTTGTTTCCGTCGATTTCCAACCGGTATTCGCCGGCCTTCAGCTCGGATTTTCCGAATTTGGCGGTTTGCGAAATGCTGATAGTCTTCGCGAAGGGCTTCGCAAACGCCGGTACTGCCAGGGCTATAGCGGCCAGCAAAGCCAGGCTGCGGACAAATGAATTGGTTTTCATGCGTGTCAATTTCCTTTCAAACAGAATCGAGTCAGCCGCAAAGCGGGCTGTGATTGGCCAGAGGAGTTGACACGCCTGAGGCGGACGAGTAATCTCGCCCGTGAAGACACCTACTCTTCCTGGACTAACGGCCGGAAAGACTGCGTGTCATGGCCCCGCGGCTGCCACCGCGGGGTTTTTCTGAATCTCGCCAAGAACAGCCCTGTAATCGGCTGCACCCATATAGACGAATCACGCCAGACGAATGTTTCGCTCTCACACCGAGAAATTTTGTTTCTTCATTCAATATCCAAATCCCGAAGCATACTTTTTTGTTGCTGTTAGTGAATTCACTCTATTTTTCGTCTTAAATGTGACTAAAAACATGCACGGCCGTGTAAAACCGTTTTCTTTTTCCGGCGCCGCATCGTCTGGAAGTTCGTTGTGGATACCGCCGTGCATGAATTCGCTTGTTCAACTATACTCAGGTGCACTTTTTGGACATTAAAAAATGCGGATTCTCGTTCTCAGCGATTTGCACTCCAACGTTACAGCGCTCGACGCTGTCCTCGACGCCGTCAAGGGTCGCTGGGACCGTTCCGTCTGTCTGGGCGATGTGGTCGGCTACGGCCCCGATCCCAATGAAGTCACGGCGCGCCTTCGCGAGCTGGGCACGCAGACTATCCGCGGAAATCATGACAAAGCCGTCACCGGCCTGATGCCCACGGAGGACTTTAATCCCGTCGCGAAATCAGCGGTCGAGTGGACGCGCGCGCAGCTAAAACCGGAATACTTCACATGGCTTTCAAGTCTGCCGCAAGGACCGCTTGCCTCCGATGGCATTGTGCTTGTCCACGGAGCGCTTCAGGACGAGGATGAATACGTTTTCACTCCCGCGCAGGCCCTTGACGGTCTTCTGGATTCCACCGCCGAAGTCACTTTCTTCGGCCATACGCATCACCAGGGAGGCTTTTCTTATCTGGACTCACAACTCGAGGTTCTCCAGATTCGGCCGCGCACCGGCGAAGCCTTTGCGGCGCTGCGCATCGAGCCGCCTCGCCGCTATCTCCTGAATCCTGGCTCCATCGGGCAGCCTCGCGACGGAGATCCCCGTGCGGCTTTTGCCATCGCCGATCTGGAACACCAGGTCGTCGAATTTTGGCGCGTGCCTTACAATGTTTCCGTCGTCCAGGAGCGCATGCGCGGCGCCCGCCTTCCGGAGCCGCTGGCGCAACGGCTCCCCATGGGGCGTTGAAGTTACTGACTGCCAAGGCCGAAAGCTGGCGGCGCGGCCTCCGCGTGGTCATGAGCCAGTAACTTAGACTGACGCGGATGACCAGCAACGCTCGAGCGCCGTGTTTTCCACACCAGGTTTATTTGTCCTGAAAATAATCCGCACGGAACCTTTGTCCCACGGGTAAAATACTTGCCCCAGCAGATCGGGCAGCAACCGTGCAGCTAACAAACTTCTCACTCACCATTCGCCAAGCAGGTCCGATTTCATTACTTGATGTAGCGGGATGCCTGACTTCCTTCGAGATTGGCGCACTGCGCGACTCGATTTCCCGGCTGCTGAAGCAGGGCAGAAAAAACATCGTCCTGAATTTAAGCGGCCTGCAATACCTGGACAGCTCCGGGATCGGTGAACTCGCTAGAGTTTATGTTTCCGTCGTCAAAGCGGACGGACAAATGAAAGTGGTCGGCTTGTCGCCGAAAGTGGAAGAAATTCTAAAGATCACCCAGCTCTACCAGGTATTCCCGGAATTCCCGAGCGAAGAGGCAGCCCTAGAAAGCTTTCCGGAATCCAGCCGCAAGGAATCACTCTAAATTCATCCGCCGCGAAAAAAAGACCTGTAGAAGGAGAGAAGCGGTTAGGGCATTGCCCTAACCGCCTCCCGGGGTGTGTCCTCGAAGTGGTATTACTATCTTAGATGGCTCCCAGCGAAAAAGGTTTCCTCTTCACCTAACTTTTTTCAAAAAATCGATTTAGTAGCGTAAATCTCAGTAAAACAAATACTTACGCCACCGTTCGTCGCGGTGCCCGATCAGCCGCATCAGCTGCCGGGAGGTGTGCAGCGTAAATGGACGGGGCTTCCGCGCCAGTTTCAACCCAGCTTCTTCCGGCGTGCGATCGCCCTTGCTGTTGTTGCACCGGTAGCAGCAGGCCACCAGATTTTCCCAGGTGGACCGCCCGCCACGCGACCTCGGCATAACATGGTCCAGTGTCAATTCCGAACTCGGAAACACGCGCACGCAGAACTGACAGGTATTGCGGTCCCGCAGCAAGATATTTTTCCGCGATAGCGCGCGGCTTTGCTGCGGAATATGCCGGTAAGCCAGCAGGCGAATTACCGAGGGCACCTTGTGCGCGTGCGCTGCCGAATGCACTTCCGCATTGTGCATTTCTTCCGCTTGCGCCACACCCTTCAGCATCAAGACCATCGCGCGGCGTACCGCCGTCACATTGATCGGCTCGTAGGTTGCGTTCAGCACCAGGACCGGTTCTTGCATCAGTGATGCCCGGCGGGTCGAAAGCAAGTTGTGGGATCTACTGCCTGCGGGATCTTCGGAACCGGGCGTAACCTCGCCCAAAGCTTCAGGGGTGTAGCGCCCCCGGGAGTCCACCGACATGTGCCGGTTTGTGCCCATCGCGCCTTCTTCTACCTATCTTACCACTGTCTGGTGCTCGGCAGGGGTTTCCGACGGCTCGTGCGACGGTCAGCCCGACTACGGACTTAGCTCTCGCGTCGCGGAGCGCTCGTGCACAGGCATCCAGCGTCGCTCCCGTTGTCAATACATCATCTAGCAGTAAGACGCGCAGATTGTCAACCTGGCTGCCAGGACGTGTGGCAAAAGCGCCACGAACGGACTCCCAGCGCTTGAGTAAACTCAGTACTTGCTTGTCCAGTCGGGCCCGTGTCCGCATCAGGAGCACGGCTTTATGCGGCAATCGGAGCCTTTTCGCCAAGGCTTCGAGACCAGCGCTGCCTGGTTCTACCTTCGCTCGCGTTCTCGTAGGCGATCGAGTGGTACCGGAACCACCACATCCGCCGACAAGTTCTTCCCTTCGGCGCTCACCACTTCCGCCAGCCGCTCGGCGAACCATGCTCCTAGAGGCTCGATCTGTTTGAAGGCGGGCAAGGAAGGGGAGCCGCTGCTTTGTCCGGCTTGCCAGGAAAAGCTCCTGGCACTGTCGGGAAATTTACTCTTTTTTTCTTTGATTAAAGAAGGAATGTACTCCGGAGTAATCACGCTATCTGAAGCTGCCCTGTCGTGGCGGTCTTTACATCCCTACTTACAATCTTCCCTTGCCCCTTACTGCAACAACCCCTGCTCCATCTTCTCCTGGCAAGCGATGCAATGTTTCGCCCATGGCACCGCTTCCAGCCTCTTCTGCTGCAGCTCTTCCTGACAATTGGCGCAAACTCCGTAATCGTCCGCCTGGATGCGCTTCAGCGCCGCATCGATCATGTTCAGGATGGTGCGGTCCGTGTTGGTCATCCCAAACAGAAACTCCTTGGTATAGGAGTTCGCCGCCTTGTCCGCCAGGTCCACCGTCGGATCATCGTCGGCCGTGCGGCCTTCTTCCTGCGTCCGCGCGATGGTCTTCATCAACTCTTCCCGCCGCGCCAGCAATTTCTTTTTGTAGTACTCCAGCCTTTTCTTGTCCATGCCTGCCTTGACCTTGTCTGTGCCCTTATTCATGCTCTTTTGCCTGCCCCGCTCTTGTTCACGATGGTACCGTCCCCTACTTGCTTTTCGGCACCATCTAAAAACTCCGTAGTGTAGGCCGACTCCACACCCATGTCAAGACGGCGACTGGTCACGCCAACAAAATCGATTCCTTTCCGAGTGTGTCACGGAATGACGGGCGCGATCAGCGCCGAGGGATGCCCCTTGTCGTGATAGATCACATTCGTCGCTTTGACCATACGCGTTGTGCGCGCCTGCTCTTCCCCGGTGTTCAAGTTGCGGTCGAACCGCGGAAAATTGCTGCTGGAGACTTCCAGCCGCAGCTTGTGCCCAGCGAGAAACACATTGCTTGTCGCCCACAAATCCACCGTGATGTGGTACGTCTCACCCGGGTTCGCCAGCTCCGGTTTCTCCTGCGAATTGCGGTACCGCAGCCGCAAAATTCCGCTGGTCAGATTCTGCGCGAACCCGTTCGGCCAAACGTCCACGAGCATTCCCGTGAAGTCCGTATCCACCGCCGAGCTGCTCACGTACAAATCCAGCGAGACCGGCCCGGTCACCTCCGTGTCTTTCATAAACGCCGGTGTCGTATAAACGAGCACGTCGCCGCGCGCCTCTGCCGGCCGCTGATCTTGCGGACCAATTCCCGTCGGCAGCGCACCGCAGCATAGCGGCCCGCCAATCGTCGGCGCCGCGTCGCCAGGATCATAAACGTACTGGTCAGCCTTCTCCTCCACCGGTCGAACCGTGCTTAGCGTCCCAGTCGACGCGAGCCCGTTCGCAGCACCTGCCGAGTGCAGGTAATACTTCGTACTTTTCGCGCGCGTCAAGGGCCAGTCATCCTCTTCGCGCCACTCGTTTTTCCCCATCACGAAAATCTTCACGGGTTTTTCCTGCTCGACGCCGTTCGCTTCTCCCTTCAGCAACCAGTCGTACCACCGCAGCATCATGGCATCCGCGTCGATTGGGAGTTTTTCTCCGAAGTCCACCGCGCCCACTTTTCGGCTGTCCCATCCTCCCGCGTGTCCCCCGGCGTACACAAGCAGCCGCTGCCCTTTGCGCGCCGCTTCCGTCCCAGCTTCCGATTTCAGCCGCGCATAATTCTTGAGTGTCCCACCCAGAAAAATGTCGTACCACGCGCCCATGTTGTAGACCGGCACCTGAATCTGCGCGTAGTGATCCTCGATCGACAACTGCTTCCAGTACTCATCGAAGTTCGGATGCGCCAGCCAATCCTTGAAATACGGCGCGATCCCGTCTCCGGAAGGCGGTTCGAGCACCGGATAGGAAATCAGCGGCAGGACCTTCGTTCCGCCCAGCGCATCGTATTGATGTTCCGCGCGCCGCCGCATGGTGTTTTCTGCCAGCCCCGACGCCCAGGATTCGTTGAACCATTGCTCAAACGCTCCGCCCTGGTACGTCCATCCATCGTGATAATTCGAAGCCGTCACGTCCGGGCAAATCCCCGCCAGGTGCGGCGGCTTCTCTAGCGCCGCCAGGAATTGTGTCGCGCCTACGTACGACCCGCCAAACATTCCCACCTTCCCATTCGAGTACGGCAGCCCGGCGGCCCACTCGACGGTATCGTATCCGTCTTGCGCCTCGCTCTTGAACGTGTACCATTCGCCTTCCGATTCGAATCGCCCGCGCACGTCCTGCGCGATCACCACGTATCCGCGGGCCGCCGCCCGGTGCCCAAAGCCGCTGCTCGACTGTTTGTCGTAAGGCGTGCGCACCAGCAAAACCGGATATTTCCCATCCGCCTTCGGCCGGTAAATGTCCGCGCGCAATTTCACACCATCGCGCATCTTCGCCTCGACATTCCTCGTCACCACAACCTCATGTTGATCGTCCGCCGCCGTTGCCTCGGACGGCCAGATTATCGTCACGTTCAGCATCACCAGGAAAAAAGCCACCGAGGTTCGAACCGAGCGGCCAGGCATTTTGTCCCCTCCCTGTTTTCTCTTCTCCGCGGAGAAATAAATACAGGATTCACCTGATCGAAACCTTGCCTCCGGCATATTATTAGCCGCACCTGGTCGGTGCTCACGATTTCGAAAAATCAGTTGTTTCGCGCCCGTCCCTCGATTGTTGAGACTAGAAGCCAGTCTCGGTCCGCGCGCGAAAACACCGTTGACAAGTGGTTTCTCGAAGAGCATCTTACCGGGGTCGGGTGCCAGTCCAAAGCAGAAACCATTCTTGTTGATTTCGAGGTACGGAGGGGGAGCATGAAGAACGTACGCGGCATTACCGTTTTTGTGCTTTTCATGAGCCTGGGGTTCTCGGGAATTTTGTTTGCGCAATCGGACCTTGGCAGGATTTCAGGTTTTATCAAAGACCCATCTGGCGCCACGATTGCAAACGCCAAGGTTACGGTCCGAAACAACGCCGGCGTCGAACGCCAGACCGCCACGAATGAATCCGGCTATTACGTCATTACGAACGTGCCGCCCGGCGTCTACACGATGATCGCCGAGGCCTCCGGTTTTCAGAAGTTCGAGACTACCGGCAACAAGCTCGACTCCAGCGGTGACCTCGTCATTGATGCGGCTCTGACCGTGGGCGCTGCAACACAGACGGTTGAGGTATCGGCAAGCGCCTTAACGTTGCAGACCGAGTCTGCAACTGTGCAAAAGCTCGTCACTCGCGAACAGATTGACGCTCTGGAGATCAATGGCCGCAATCCCATCTTTATGGCCAACCTGGTGCCTGGCACTCGCGGCGGCACGCTGGCGAATCTTAGTTTCAATTTCAGCCAAGGCCCGTCAAACATCAACGGCGCACGCACTCCGGAGAGCCTGATCACTTATGATGGCGCCCCCGCCGTTCGCACTCGCTCTAATGGCACCAGTATCGGCGCAGCCGACGTGGATTCCACTCAGGAGATGCAGATCCTTACCGCGAATTATTCACCGGAATACGGTAGGTCGTCCGGCGGACAGATTCGCATCATCTCGAAGACTGGCACGCGGGATTTCCATGGCGCTGCGTATGAGTACGTTCGCAATACGGTCTTCAATGCCAATCCCTGGCAGCGCAATGCGGTTCCTGCAACCACCGGTATCACAGCTCCCATTCACTACAACCAGTTTGGCTACAACGTCGGCGGCCCTTTCTACATCCCCAACCACTTCAATACGGACAAGACCAAGGTTTTCTGGTACTGGGGAGAGGAATGGGTGCGTTACATCTTTACCGATTCGAACTCCCTCACCGTTCCAACACTCAAGATGCGCACAGGCGATTTCAGCGAACTCCTCGATCCCAACAATTTCTTCTATGGCCATGCCGTGCAGCTTGTGGACCCTAAGACCGGCTTGCCATTACCCGGTAACATTCTCCCTGCGCCAGGAACCGCCACAACTGGATCAACTGCCAGCGCTAACGGCCTCGGTATTTTGAACGCTTATCCCGCGCCGAATCTCACCACTCCGATCAACGGAAACAGGAACTGGTTTCTCTCCGCCCAGCATCCGCAGTACCAGCGGAAGGATACTGCCGCGGTTGATATCAATCTCACCGAGAAACAGCACCTCCGGCTTCGCCGCGTGTACTTCACGTTTTGGGAATATCAGCCGCTTGATGGCGGCACCAACGAAACCCCTAAATACTTCGACCGCCCCAATCAGACCAACTCTATTGATCACGTGTGGACCATCAGCCCGACGAAAGTAAACGAGGTTTTGCTTTCCTACAGCCAGGACAGTGTCCACATCCCCGTGGACGCCGCCCACTTCCTGGATCGCACAAAAGGCGCCGCGCAAGGTACTGGGTTGTTCGGCCTTACTTACCCCTACATATTTCCGGCTGGGAAACTGCTCCCTAACCGCATCCCCACCGTGAACATGTCGGCCTTCTCTGGATTAAGCGGCGGACCATATCCCTCCCACTCCGCGGGACCTATCTACGATGTTTCGGAGAGCTTCACGTGGATCAAAGGAAACCACACCCTGAAATTCGGGGGCGCGTTTGAGCGCTCTGGCGAAAACGACAACGACGAGATCAACGTCGCGGCTTGTTCCACTTGCACCAACAACCAAAATGG
>WNFP01000908.1_pt1 | contig 22973 bp, 22 predicted proteins | sample 5400201 | NCBI WGS metagenome assembly WNFP01 (sample SAMN13153355, study PRJNA577476) | soil metagenome | isolation source: 115 cm saprolite under Madrone tree | place: USA:California | collected 2016-06-14
GCTCGCTCCAGGAGTACCAGGAGACGCTGCGGCCCATCTCCAAGCGGCCTTCCCAGGCCCAGAGGTGGTCGCCGGTGAAGAGATATGTGTCGTCCACGAGGAGCGCGCAGCTTCCTCGCGTATGACCGGGCAGATGGATGGCGCGCAGTCCCCTGCCGAGATCGCGGTCGAGGTCCAGCAATACCTCCGCGTCGATGACGGCGTCGTCCCGGTGGATGATCCGCTCGCAGCCGAATCGCTCGTGGAACCGGGCATGGTCGGCGACGTCGTCCCGATGCGTGAGGAACATGCTGCGCACGCCGCCAAGATCCTCGAGCCGCTTGGCCAGGGGAGCCGCGAACCTGGGTGAGTCGATCAACAGATTCCCGCTCTCGCGACGCAACAGGTAGCTCTGCGCGCCGTACGACACCTCGCTGGAGTAGCCGCACCGGTAGACCGGACCGTCGAGAGGGACGGGGAGGTCTCGCGCGGCCTCCTTCGCGCTGCGCTCCGCACCGATGGACGCCGTCGGGCAGCTCACCACGGCGTGCAGCGCCCGCCTCCAGGCAGGCTCGTCGCCCGGCTGCCGCTTCACGAAGGACTGCCCCGACTCCAGGCTCCCGAAGACGTCGGGCGCGAGCTCGCGGCAGGTGTCGCACTCGATGCACGTCTCGTCGACGTACAGCTCGCCTGGAACGTTCTCCGCAACCGCCAGGTCCCGCCGCGCCATCCCCGTGTTGTAACTGCCCGATTTCCCCCGCGCGAGGCCCGGCGCCATCGGTCGGTTGCCGGAGGGCCATACCCAGGGAGCGCGCCCGCCGCTATGATGGCGCCCTTCCACGCGGTCCGGGGGGCGCGATGGAGCGACTCGAGCAAATGATTCTCTACCGATTCCGCGTGCACACGGCGGACGGTCAGGAAGCCGTGAGCCCCGTGGTGGTCACCCGGCGGCCGATGCGCGGCCAGCTCGTCAGCGAGGCGGAATTCACCTCGCTGGCGGCGGAGCAGGAGCAGCCGCCGATGCTGGCGAACCCGCGCTGGTCGAGCAAGTCGTTCGCGCACGGCGACCGCGCCACCCTTCAGGTCGACGCGCCCGGGTTGGACGGACGGACGGTCCGCTTCATCGTCGAGCGGCGCGAGGGCGAGGAGTGGGCGCAGGTCGGGACCTTCGAAGGGGCGGTCGAGAACGGTGTGGCCGAGGCGGGGCTCCAGCTGGAGCATCCCAACGCGTCCGATGCAGGCGCGGAGCCCGCCGAGTTGCGCTTCAGCTGCGAGCTGGCCTGAGCGGGGGATTCCGTGGCGGGTGCGTACGCGTCGACGTCGGTTCGAGCAGGTCCCCTGGGGATGTCCTCGCTGGTCCTGAACGGGACGGATTGCGGGATCGCGCGGAACGTCGCGGGTGGCGCGATCGTCTCCGACGTGGTGACCGAGAAGATCGGACCGGGTCACTTCGCCAAGAAGCACCTGGGAGGCGTCCGGTACGAGGAATTCGAGATGGACGTCGGTTTCGCCATGGCCAAACCGCTGTTCGATTGGATCCACGAGACCTGGCAGATCCTGTACCCGCGGCGAAGCGGCTCCGTGCTCGCCTTTTCTGACAAGCGCGAGGTGAAGAGCGAGCGGAAGTTCCTCAATGCCGTGCTGACCGAGACCACGATTCCGACGCTGGATCGAGGCGCGAAGGAGCCGGCCTGGCTGCGGGTGAAGTTCGCGCCGGAGAGGATCGACCTGGGCAAGGCATCGGGGAAGGCGTCCGGCGCCGACCCCCATCACCCGGAGAAGCAGTTCCTCCCCTCGAACTTCAAGCTCGACATCCCGGGCCTCGACTGCTCCAAGGTGCAGAAGATCGAGTCGCTCACCGTGCGCCAATCCGTCGCGCCCGGCTTTTTCGGGGAGCTGCGGGACTACGCGCTCGAACCGGCGACGCTCTCGTTTCCCAATCTCCGCATCACCTTCAGCGAAGTCAGCGTCGACCCCTGGATGTCGTGGTTCGATGACTTCGTGGTGAAGGGCAATTGCGGCGAGGACAAGGAAAAGAGCGGAACGCTCAAGCTGCTCAGCCCGAACCAGCAGCCGCTGGCCAGCATCGCGCTGTTCAACCTGGGGATCTTCCGGCTCGGCTCCATCGACTCCGAGGCGGGGATGGACGGGCGCAAGCTGGCGCGGGCAGAGCTCTACTGCGAGCGGATGGAATTCAAGCTGGGCGGCTGAGCGACGCGCGCCGGGATACCTGGGGGAGCCATGGCAGACATGAGGTCGTACGTCGCGGGGAACTTCTACTTGAACCTGGACGGACAGAATTGCGGGTTCGTCAAGAGCGCCTCGGGCGGCGGCGCCACCGCGGAGGTGGTCAACGAGGCCGCGGGACCGGACTACGTGGTCCGCAAGCACCTCGGGCAGGTGAAATACGAAGAGCTGGTCATCGACTTCGGCTTCTCCATGAAGGCCCCCGTGTACGATTGGATCGCCAAGAGCTGGGACATGAACTACCAGCGCAAGGACGGCTCCATCGTCGGATGCGATTACAAGCTCGACGCGAAGACCGAGCGCGAGTTCTTCCACGGGTTGATCACCGAGACGATCTTCCCCACCCTCGACGGCAGCTCGAAGGAGCCGTCCTGCATCACGCTGAAGATCGCGCCGGAATACACGCGGCCGAAGAAGCCATCCGGGAAGGCGGAAGGGCCGGGCCCGAAGGCACCGCAAAAGGTGTTCTTGCCCTCCAACTTCCGCCTGGAGATCGCCGGCCTCGACGCCACCAAAGTGAACAAGATCGACTCGTTCTCGGTGAAGCAGATGGTGACCGCCGACGACATCGGGGACGCCAGGGACTACCAGAAAGAGCCAGGAAAGCTCGACTTCCCGAACCTCAAGATCACGCTCTCGCAGGTGTCGGCCCAGGGGTGGTTCGACTGGTTCGAAGACTTCGCGATCAAGGGGAACTGCACCGAGGAGAAGGAGAAGACAGGCACCCTCTCCTTTCTCTCCCCGAACCGGCAGGAAGTGCTGGCGAGCATCGAGCTCCAGAACCTCGGGATCTTCCGGCTCTCCGAGGACGCGATGAAGTCCAACTCCGACCAGATCAAGCGCGTCACCGCCGAGCTGTACTGCGAAAAGATGAAGTTCCACCCGCCCAAGGCGGCCGCGAAGTGATCCGGCCCTGGTTTCCATTGCGGCGCCGCGGCGGAGTGGTGTAAGCGCGCCCCATGTCCCTGCTGCAGAAGCGCCTCTTGCGCGACGTGGGCCGCGCCATCGCGGACTTCCGGCTGATCGAGCCCGGCGACCGGATCCTGGTCGGGGTATCCGGCGGGAAAGACTCGTTCACGCTGCTCCATCTCCTCGAGCATCTGCAGCGGAGCGCGCCGATCTCGTTCTCGCTCATCGCATGCAACCTCGATCAGGGTCATCCCGGGTTCCCGGCGCGCGAGCTGGAAGCCTACCTGCGCGGGACGGGGGCCGAGGTGCGGATGCTCCGCGAGGACACGTACCGCATCGTCCAGCGCCTGGTGCCCGAAGGGAAGACGGCCTGCGCGGTCTGCTCACGCCTGCGCCGCGGGATCCTCTACAACGTGGCGCAGGAGCTGGGCTGCAGCAAGATCGCACTGGGGCATCACCGCGACGACCTGGTCGAGTCGCTGCTGATGTCCATGCTCTTCACCGGCAAGATGCGGACGATGCCTCCTCGCTTGCGCAGCGACGACGGGCGGAACGTCGTCGTCCGGCCGCTCTGCTACGCCGCCGAGAGCGACATCGCGGCCTTCGCCGCGGAGATGAAGTTTCCGCTCATCCCCTGCGACCTCTGCGGCTCGCAGGAGAACCTCCAGCGCAAGCGCGTCAAGAAGCTCCTCACCGACCTGGAGCGCGATCACCCCCGCGTGCGCGCCTCCATCCTCGCCGCGATGGGCAACGTCCTCCCCGAGCATCTCTTGGACCGCCGCCTCCTGCGCGAGGAGCGCGGACCGGACCCCTGGATCGACGGCGACGGCTGCGACGCTCCCGTCGCGTTGCGCAGCTGACGTTTTCTCCCTGGCCCGTGCAAGCGGCCGTGCCAACGCCCTTGCACGCTTCGCGGTCCGTTCCCACCGTCTTCCCGAGCAGGCGGGAGGCGCGGAACGTGGAATCGTGCGAGCGGTGCAAAGGGCAGAAGGTCGCATCCATCACCGTCGAGGACACGATCGACGCCTGCGGGCACACCTTCGCCGCGAAAGTGCCGGCCACGCAGTGCCAGGCCTGCGGCCAGATCGTCATCCAGGGCCATGACTTGAAGCTGTTCGAGCTCCGGGTAGCGGTGGAGCTCGCCAAGGCCGGCATTCGCGACAAGCAGGCGTTCCAGCTCTTGCGCAAGGCTCTCTCGCTCGACCCCCGAGGGCTGGCCCACATCCTCGACGTCCCGGAAGAGTTCATCGGGTATTGGGAGGGCGGCGCGTGGCCCGTCGATCTCCGGGCCCACGCGGTCTTGTGCGGCCTCATCCTGGCCCGGTTCGATCAGCGGCCCTCGGCGCTCGACTGTCTGCGCATCCTCCGCCACCCGCGAAAGCTGGCGCGGACCGTGCGCGTCCACCTGGTCGACGCGCTGGGTCAGGCCGCTAAAGCTTTGCAGTTCGGCTCCAGCGCGCACACCACTCCCGCGCTGGCCTGACAGCGCACCGCGATTTGATCAGAAGCTGATCGGGGGACAGCTACCGATCTCCGACGAAAGTTCCGTATGGTGTCCCCAGAGCTCAGCCGGTGATGGTGGCGCCGCCCAGGACTTCGTCGCCCTGGTAGAAGACGGCGCTCTGGCCGGGGGCGACGCCGCAGGCGGGCTCGAGGAGCTTCACGTCCACTTCCGACCCGGTCGGATCCAGCACGGCGGCCAGAGGCTTGCCGCGGTGGCGGATCTGCACCTCGCAGCGGGTCCCAGCGGCGGGCGGGGAGTGGGTCCAGGACGGAGCGAGCGCCCGGAAATCCTGGCGCTGCACCTGCTCGCGGGTCCCCACCACGACGCGCTGCCGCCCCGCGTCGATCTCCTTCACGTAGAGGGGCAGCTTGAAGCCGGCGCCCAGCCCGCGCCGCTGTCCGACCGTGAAGCGGTGGACGCCGGCGTGCTTCCCGAGGACCTCTCCGTCCACGCTGACGATCTCGCCCGCCGCGGGAGCCACTCCGCGGGCCTCGAGGAACTCCGGCAGCGGAGTCGTTCCGACGAAGCAGACCTCCATGCTCTCCGGCTTGTCCGCGTTGGGCAGCCCGCGCGAGCGGGCGATGGCGCGCACCTGCCCCTTGGTCAGCTCTCCCAGCGGGAAGCGCACCATCTCCAGGGCTTCCTGCGTCAGCCCGTGCAGGAAGTAGCTCTGATCCTTGGCCGCGTCGGCGGCGCGGAGCAGGCGATAGCGGCCGCCGCGGAGCTCGATGCGGGCGTAATGGCCGGTCACCAGCTCGGCCGCGCCCAGCTTGCGCGCCCGGTCCAGCAGCCAATCGAACTTGACGTGGTCGTTGCAGCGGACGCACGGATTGGGCGTCTCGCCCTGCGCGTAGGCGTAGATGAACGGCTCGATCACGCGCTCGCGAAAGCGCTCCTGTGCGTCGTAGACGAAGAAGCGGATGCCGAGAGCGGACGCGGCCCGGCGGGCGTCGTACAGATCGTCGGGCGCGCAACAGGTGCGCCCCGTCCGCACCGCATCCTCGGGCGTGGAGTACAAGCGCATCGCCACGCCGACGCACCCGTCCGGTCCGAGGCGGGCGGCGGTCAGGGCGGCGGCGACGGAGGAGTCCACTCCTCCCGACATGGCGACCATGGAAAGCACGGCGGCCGATTCTACGAAGTCCCGCCCTCCGGCGCACTCTCGTGCATCGGAGTGGGGTGCGGCTCCTTGGGAGCGTGGGCGCGCAGCGGGATCCAGAACGCGACCTTCGTTCCGGAGAAGTGGTGCTTGGAGTCGGGCTGGTTCTTGGGCGGGCTCTCGGCGGAGATCCTGCCGCCGTGCGCCTCGACGATCTGCTTGGCGACGGGCAACCCCAGCCCCGCCCCCGGCGCCCGCTCGTCCCCGACCCGGTCGGCGTGGAAGAAGGGGTCGAAGACCTTCTCCGCCTCGTCGGCCATCATTCCCTCGCCCTGGTCGTAGACCTCGAAGACGAGCCGCTGCGAATCCGCCATCACCCGGAGCAGCACGTGGCTGCCGTGCGGGCTGAACTTGACGGCGTTGTCCAGGACGTTGCTCAGCGCTTGCTTGAGCTTGCGCTCGTCGCCCCAGCCCGTCGCGGGCAGCGCTTCGGCCTCCAGCTCCACCGTGATCCGCCGGGTCTTCGCCTTGGGGCGCTCCTCGTCGAGCACCGCCTTGGTCGCCGCCACCGGGTCGAAGGTGTCCCGGTAGATGGCGTACCCGCCGCTCTCCAGGGTGGCGAAGTCGACCAGGTTGTCGATGGTGCGCGAGAGCCGCTCGGACGCGGTCTGCATGGAGTCGATGATCTTGCGCTGGGGCTCGGTGAGCTCCCCCATCTTCTCGGACTTGAGGATCTTCAGATACCCGGTGATGGGGGTGAGCGGCGTGGCGAGCTCGTGCGAGAGGTTCTGCATGAACTCGGTCTTGCTCCGGGCCGCCGCCCGCAGGCGCGAGTTGGCCGCCGTCAGCTCGCGCACCGTCGCTTCCAGGCGCTCCACCAGCGACTGCGAGTACTCTCTCAGATATCGGCGCTCGTCGGTGGTCTTCACCTTCTCGCGCTTTCCCTTGAGGAACTCGCGCAGCTGCCCGGGGAACTTCTCCACGTCGATGGGCTTCTCGATGTAGCCGTCGCAGCCGATGCTGAGCGACAGCCCGCGGTCCCCGTGCGAGGTGAGCACCACGATGGGGCAGCCGTCCAGGCCCCGGTACGACCGGAGGCGGGTGGCGGTCTCGTAACCGTCGATCCCGGGCATCTCGATGTCGCAGAGGATCAGGTCGGGATGAGCGGAGATGGCGAGGTCGATGCCGGCGATGCCGTCGCTGGCCTCCAGGACGTCGAATCCTCGCGCTTCCAGCACGTTCCGGACCAGGGCCCGGCTTTCAGGGTTGTCCTCGATATAGAGGATGCGCGGGTGAGGCGGGGGTACCTGTTCGGCCATCGAGGAACGTCCGGGTTGCGGTGGGGCCCGTAGGTCGCGCAGCGAGGAGTCTACCACCCGATTGCTCGTCCGGAAAGGTTCGGAGACCCCGGTTCCCGGCCGCGCGGCGTGCGTTCGGACGCCCTGCCGGTGCTCCGTCCTCCACATCCTGTCCACAGGGTCGATCCTCCCGCGGCCGCAATCTTGCCATCGCCCGAAAGAGGCGCACGGACGCGACGGGCGGCGCTGTGTCCACGTCCTACCTCTTTGGACTTTGGACCATTTCCGCTGGCCACGCATTCACACCGACATGTCGCATTCAGCCCGGCTTCGAGGATCTCGGAAAAGCGCGCGGCCTTACTGTGAGTTTCCTGTGGATATCTCTCGGAAGATTTCCGGCACAAGTCGGAGAAGCGCTTCCGGGGTGTTCAGGTCCGGATCATCGAGTACGTATTCGAGCATCCGTAAGAGCACTTGGCCGACCACGCGGCCAGGGGGGATCCGGAGCTGCCGCATGATGTCCTCGCCCCCGATGGCGAGGTCGGTGACCTTCAACGCCGAGGCCCGGTCGACCTCGTGCTGGAAGCGGGCCTCCGCGGCCGCCTGGTTCGCCAGACCTTCCTCCACCAGGCGCCCGCGAGCGTTCAGGTCCGCCCGGCGCAGCGCCCAGAGAGCCGGCAGGTTCTCGACTCCGACCCGGGCGAGGATCCGGCGGACCGTGGCGTCGTTCCATTCGGGCTGGAAGTGCCAGTTGTGCTCGGCCACCAGGAGCGCGACGCGCTCCGTCTCGCGGCGCGGGAACTTGAGGCGCTGGAGGATCTCCTCGGTCACGCGGGCGCCGAGCTTCTCGTGATCGTAGAAGGTGTGCTCTCCCGGGGCGCCTTCCTTCGGCGCGGCGCTGCGCGGCTTGGCGACGTCGTGCAGGAGCGCCGCCATGCGCACGATCAGGTCGGGCGGCGCCGCGTCGACGGCGCGGAGCGTATGCCGCCAGACGTCCCAGCGGTGGTAGCGGTTCTGCGCGAAGCCGACCGACTCCAGCAGCTCGGGGATGACGCGGCCGAGCAGCCCCGTTCGCAGCATCAGGCGCAGCCCTCGGCTGGGCGGGGCACCGCGCACGAGCAGCTTCACCAGCTCCTCGCGCACCCTCTCCATCGACACCTTGGCGAAGACGTCCAGCGTCTCGGTGACGGCGCGCCGGGTGCCCGGCTCGATCGCCAGCCGGAGCGTGGAGGCGAAGCGAACCGCCCGCAGCGGGCGCAATCCGTCCTCGCGGAACCGCACCCGCGGATCGCCCACCGCGCGCAGCCGGCAGCGGCGCAGGTCCTCCACGCCGTGGAATGGATCGCGCAGGACGCCGGCGATCGGATCCCAGGCGATGGCGTTCACGGTGAAGTCCCGCCGTGAGAGGTCGCCTTCGACGTCGCCGAGGAAGGTGACGGTGCTGGGCCGGCGGCCGTCCTCGTACGGTCCCTCGCCGCGGAACGTGGTGACCTCGACCTTGTGGTCGCCCATCAGCACCGTGACCGTGCCGTGCTGCATTCCGGTGGGGATGACGCGGGGGAAGAGCCGGACCACGTCTTCCGGCAGCGCGTCGGTGGCCACGTCGAAGTCCTGCGCGGTCACTCCGCGCAAGAGGTCCCGCACCGCTCCGCCGGCCAGCCATGCCTGCTTGCCGGCGCCGCGCAGCGTGCGCAGCACGGACAGGACGTCGGCGGGAACGGCGGTCGGGTCGGGCTGCACGACCGTGAGCTACCACGGCCCCAGGCAGTTGTGCTCGTCGAGGCTGCCCGAGGGTCTCGATGGGCCACCCGGAGTCACCATGAACCGCATTGCCGCGGCCGTGCTCCTTGCCGCCCTTCCCGCTCAGGCGGAGGTACCCGGAGGACACATCCATGTCGGCGTTGGGGCATCGGTGTACAAACCATTGGTTTCCGAGCAGAGCTTTGTGTGGAATCCACCCGGTGAGCCGGGCCAGACGCCTGGAACCGACCTCGCGCTGTCGGTCGAGCTCTTGTTCGAGACGGCGCACGCATTTGCGGGAATCAGCTACGAGGGGGGAGGACTGCTCTCGTCGCAGCCGTCTTTCGTGCTCGCGTCGCTGCGCGGCGGCGTGATCTTCGGAAGCGGGAACGTGGGTCCCTACGTCTCGGTCGGCGCCGGGCGCATGTCGATGAGCCTGTTTACCCCCTACGATCTAGGCACCATGGTCGACGCGAGCGGCCTCGCCCTGACTGCCGAAGCCGGAGTGCTTCTCCTCAGGGACCGGCAGTTCGGGCGCATCGCTTTTGCATTGCGCTTGATCGCTCCCCAGTTCGGATTGAAACCTCCGTCTTGGGTCACACCTGGAGGGGCCAATTCGGAGCCGATCCCGATGCTGCTCTTCAGCACGCGCCTCTTGTTCTGACCTCCGCCGCCTCGGATCAGTCGAGGTGCGCGTTGACGATGGGGAGGATCTTCAAGCCGGAAGGATTGTTGCCCGCCCAGTTGATCAACCCGATCTGCACGCCGTGCAGACTCGGCGTGTAGTTCACGATGCCGATCGCCAGCCCGTGCTGCTCGCCGAGGATCCGGTTGAAGGCGCTGATGGAGGCGCCGGTGAACCTGCCGTCTCGCGCGACCTGGAAATAGGCCGGCGCAATCACGAGGCCGGTCACCTCCTGACCGCCCGCGGCGAGGCTGGCGACGACGCCCTGGATCCGGGGCGCGCCTATGCCCAGACCGGCCACCGCCAGACCCTGGATGGTCCCTCCCGATCCAACCGCGAGTCCAGCGACGGCGAGACCGCGCACGTCGCCGCCCGAGCCGACTCCGAGAGCAGCCCCCGCGATCCCGTCGATGCCCCCACCGGAACCGACGGCGAGGCCGCCCAGGGCGATGCCGCGAATCTTGCCGCCGGCGCCGACCGCCAGCCCCGCAGCCGTGAGTCCGACGAGTCCCTCGCCACAGCCCGCGCCCAGACCGGCGACGAGGATGCCGTGCGCGCTGCCGCCGCAGCCGACGCCCAGGCCTCCGACCGCGATCCCGTCGATGTCCTCGCCGGCTCCCATGCCGAGCCCGCCGGCGAAGATGCCGCGGAGCGAACCGCCGGCGCCGAGCCCGAAGATACCGAGGCCGACTCCGTCGAGCTCCTTCGTCGCCTCGAGGCCGAACCCGAGGCCGACGCCCCGAAGGGTTTCGACACCTGTCGCGGGAAGGCCCAGAGCAAGCCCGGTGACGTCCCCGGCTCCGCCTTTGGCGGGAGTCCAGAGGGTCAGGTTGACACCGCGGACGGTGAAGGGCGCCTCGTCGCGGAAGTTCAGGCGGAGCCCGTTGACCCGCTTCGAGTTGCCGATGCCGAGGCCGAAATCATGGATCGTGAGATCCAGGCTCCAAGGCTCCTGGGCAGGCGCCGGAGGCGGAGGCGGAGGCGATTCCTCGGCGCGGACGGACCGCGTCAGCGCCGGCGTGAGCAGGAGGACGGCGATGGCGGAAGCGCGAACGATGGAGCGTCAACGGCAGCGGCCACCGGGTTATTTCGGCGCGCTTGCGCCGGGTCTGGGGCTCGCGTAGAAAATTCGCGGAAACGCCCCCGTAGCTCAGGTGGATAGAGCACCTGTTTCCTAAACAGGTGGCCGCCCGTTCGAGTCGGGCCGGGGGCGCCACTTCAGTACGAGATCAGCGCTTCCACCGGCGCGCCGCTGCCGGAGAGCCGCTCGCGTCCTTTGAGGAACGTGAGCTCGATCACGAACAGGAACGCGCCGACCTCGCCCTTCTGCTTGCGCACCAGCTCGGCCGCGCCCCAGGCGGTGCCGCCGGTGGCGAGCAGGTCGTCGATCACCGCCACCCTCTCGCCGGGGTGGACCGCGTCGACGTGCGCCTCCAGGACGCCCTTGCCGTACTCCAGGGCGTACTCGATGCGGTCGGTCTTGTACGGCAGCTTCCCCAGCTTGCGGACCGGCGCAAAGCCGATGCCCAGGCGATCCGCCAGCGCGGCGCCGAAGACGAACCCGCGCGACTCGATGGCCACGATGCGATCGAATTGCCGTCCGCGCAGCCGCTCCTCCAGCGCATCGAGCACGGCATGGAAGGCCTGCGCATCGCCCATGATGGGCGTGATGTCCTTGAAGAGGATCCCTGGCTGGGGAAAGTCCGGGACGTCGCGGATCAGGGAACGGACGCGGTCGAGGGATGGCATGGCCGCATCCTCGCAAAAAAACAGCCGCCGGTCCCATGGGGGGGTTGGGACCGACGGCCGTGGGATCGGCCGAAACCGAAAACCCGGCCGGCTGTGTAGCAACGCGTCGCGTTGGCTGCAAGGAAAACAGCAGCACTGTCCAGTCGCTGATCGGGGGACACCATACGGATCTCCGACGAAAGTTCCGTATGGTGTCCCCAGAACTCTCCCCAGAACTCTAGCGGAGGAAGCCGAGGGGGTCGCGAGGGCGGGTTCCGAGGCGGACTTCGAAATGGAGATGCGGGCCGGTGGCGTTGCCCGTCCGGCCGACGCGCGCGATCGGGGCGCCGCGTGCGACTCGATCGCCTTCGGAGACCAGGTTCTCCGCGTTGTGGGCGTAGACGGTTACGAGATTCCGGTCGTGGGCGAGCAGGACGAGCTTTCCGTAGCCCCGCTGCTCGCCGGAGAAGAGGACGACTCCGTCGTCGGCCGCGCGGACCGGCGTTCCTTCGGGACAGGCCAGGTCGATGCCTTCGTGGTGCTCTCGATCGCGCTCGCCGAAGCCGGAGATCAGCACGCCCGAGGTGGGCCAGCCGAGGGGCTCGCCGCGGGCCGCCGGGTCGAGTGGACGCCCTCCGGCTCGGGGAATGGTCGAGGGCGAGTGGCGGCGCATCGGGCCGATCCGCGCCGCGGTCGAGGGCGCGTCCGGCGGAGGGATGGGCAATTCCCGCTCGGCGCCGGGGATGAACAGCTCGCTGCCCGCGGCGATCTGCGTGGGATCCGTGTGGCCGTTCGCGCGCAACACGACCTCGATCGGCACGTCGTACGTCTTCGCGATCCGCCAGAGCGTCTGCCCGGCCGCGACGTGGTGGACGACCCCGCCTTGGCGCGCCAACTGGTCGTTTCCGGTCCGGACCGTCCGGTGCGCGCAGGCGCACAGGGCGAAGAGCAGCGTCAGTCGCGCACAAGCCCGGGCAGCTCCCAACGCTTCAGCTCCTCGACGAGCTCGTGCGCCGTGAGGTCCAGGTGGAGCGGCGTCACCGAGATCAGCTGCCGATCGAACACGGCATCGCAGTCGCTGCCCGGGACGTGCTCGTGGGCCTGCTCGTCTCCGCCAATCCAGTAGTACGCGCGGCCGCGAGGGTCCAATTTCTCGACGACGGCGGCCACGTAGGTGCGCTTGCCGATCCGGGTGATCTGCGCGCCCTGCGGCACTCCGGGAGGCACGTTCACGTTGAGGAGGGTCCCTGGGGGCAGCCCGTGCAGGCCGATCTGCCGGGCCAGGGCGGCGGCGAACCGCGCGGCGTGCGAGTAGTCCCGGCTCTTGATCTGGCTGATGGCGAAGCTGGGCACTCCGCCGACGCATCCTTCCATCGCCGCCGCCACGGTGCCCGAGTAGTGCACGTCGTTGGCGAGATTCGGACCGCGGTTGATCCCGGAGGCAACCAGGTCGGGCGCCCGCCCCTTCAGCACCTGGTTGAGGCCGATGTACACGGCGTCGGTAGGCGTGCCGTCCACGGACCAGCGCTGGATCTGACCGTCCGGGCCCCAGGGCGGCAGCTGCTCGATGCGGAGGGGGCGGTGCAGCGAGATGCTGCGGCTGGTAGCGCTCTGCTCGCGGTCCGGCGCGCAGACGGCCACCTCGCCCAGCTCGAGCAGGCCCTCGGCGAGCGCACGCAGGCCCGGCGCCTCGATGCCGTCGTCGTTGGACACGAGTATCCGCATCGGGCGCAATGTGACCCAGCACGCACCCCGCCGCAACGGTCGCTTGCCGGAGGGCGGCGCCGGCAGCACACTGCCTCCATGTCGGAAGCGCGCGCACTGCGAGCCCAGCTTCCTCCGGCTCCGGCTCGCCTCGCCGGAGGCGATGGGAAACCCCAGTTCGGGTTGTACGCGGGGTCGGTGCGGGATGCCTCGTTTGCCCGGCTGAGCGACGCTCCCGGCATCCTGCAGCGCCGCTTGATGGAGAAGAAGTGGCAGTACGTCTTCGTCGCCACGCCGGAGATGATGCTCGCGCTGGCGGTGATCGACGGCGGTTATCTCTCGAGCGGCATCTGCGCCGTGTTCGATCGCGGCGCGCGCCGGATGCTGGTGAACGACAACCCCGTGCTCCCCCCGATCTGCGCGCAGGTCGGCGAGGACCCGGCGGACGGGATGTCGGCGCGCCTCTTGGGACCGGCGATCCGCGCGCGGATGCAGCGCGCGGAGGGTCGCGTGTCGATCCAGGCGACCTGGGCGCACGCCGACGTCGATCTGATGCTCGACCTGACCCGCGCTCCGCCGCCGATCACGGCCATCGCGGAAGTGGGCGAGCCCGGGCGCTTCGACTTCACCCAGAAGACGGTGCTGGCGCCGGCGGAAGGCGAGGTGCGCGCCGGCAACATCCACTTCCCGGTGCAGGGACAGCTCGCCGGGCTCGACTACACGCACGGTTTCTTGCCGCGCGAGACTGCCTGGCGCTGGGCGTTCGCCACCGGGCGCGCGGGATCGCACCTGGTCGGCTTCAACTTCAGCGACGGATTCCTCGGGAGCGAGGGGGAGAACGTGGTCTGGATCGACGGCGAGCCGCAGCCGGCCGGACCGGTGACCTTCTGCTTCGACGCGCGCGCCCCGCTTCTGGACTGGCGGGTGCGGAGCGCCGACGGCCGCGTCGACCTGACCTTCCATCCCGAGGGATATCGCGCCCAGACCATCGATCTGAAGCTGATCCGCAGCGCGTACCTGCAGCCGTTCGGTGTCTGGTCCGGCAGCGTGAACGGAGTCGCGATCGAAGGGCTGGCGGGCGTCGCCGAAGACCACCAAGCCCGGTGGTAGCCCTTAGCGCTTTTGCTGCGCGCGGTACTCGTCGCGGTAGCGCTTCACTTCGTCGTAGATCGGGGCCGGCACCACCTTGCCCCGGACCACCGCGTTGGCCTGCTCCGCGGCATCCTGCCAGGCCTGCACGTCGTCCAGCTTCTGCACGTTCAGCCCGCGCTTCTTCATCTGCACGATGGCGTCCTCGTTCTGCTTGCGGATGTCGTCGCGCGTCTTCTTCGAATAGTCCTCGGCGATGCGCAGCAACTCCTGGCGAACGCCCGGGGAGATCTTCTCCCAGGCATCCTTGCGCACCACCGTCGCTCCCGTCAGGAGGCCCCAGCGCAGGTCCAGCATGTGGTTGGCCCTGGAGTAGAGATTGGCCGTGTACGCATAGAGGGGCGACTGGGCGACGATGTTGATCATCCCCGAGGTGAGCGCGGGAATCAGATCGGTGGACGACAGCACCACGGGATGGAACCCGGCCGCCTTCCACGCCGCCTCGGCGCCCGGGTCGCCGTTCCAGGTGAAGACCTTGCCCTTGCCGAAGTCCGCCGGCGTCTGGTACGGCTGCGTGGAGAAAAGGTAGACGAAGCCGACCTCGCCCCACTGCAGCACCTGGTAGTTCTTCCGCGCGATCGCGTCCTCGAGCTTCCCGCGGACCCTCTCGTGGACGTAGTCGTACTCGTCGTAGGAGCCGATCATGAACGGGACGTCCTCCGCCTGCGGCTCGGGCGTGATCTCGCGCAGGCCGATGGAGGTCATCGAAGCGGCCTGGAGCTGCCCGATGGACATCTTGCGGATCATCTCCCCTTCGTTGCCTTGCGTCCCGCCCGCGTAGATCTTCAGCTCCACCTTGCCGCTCGAGGCAGTGGCGAAGTCCTGCGCCATGGAGAGGAGCAGCTGGTGCCAGGTGGATCCCTGGGGCGCGAGCGTTCCCAGCTTGATGCGCACGGCGGTCTGCGCCGAGGCGGAAGTGGCGGCGAGCATCAAGGCGAGCGCGAGTCGATGCATGCGGTGGATCCTCAGTCGGTGAAGACGTCGTCCTCGTGTGCGAGCAACCAGACGGCGCGGCGCTGCGCGAGCACGTTCTCCAACCGGTTGTTGCGCGCCTTCTTCTGATCGACGTCGAAGGCGGCGGCCTCCTTCAAGAGCGCTTCGTACTCCCGCTTGTTCTGGGCCGGCCCCGACACCGACTGCGCATAGGTGACGAGGTAGGAGATCCGCTCGCCCTGGGCGAGCTGCCGGCAGCGGGCGAAATGCTTCTTCTGCCGCTCCAGCGTGGTGCCCTCCGGCCGCGCCGGGTCGAAGGTGATGGCGAATTCGTGCAAGGCGCCCTGATCGTACGTCTCCCCCAGCTCGAGGCTCCGATCGAGCAGCGTGCCGATCAGCGGCACGTCGCCCACCAGCTCCAGATCGCGCTTGTTGGCGGCGATGGCGGCCGCCCAGGACGCCATGGTCCAGTAGAGCAGCGGCACGTCCTCCTTGCGCAGCCGCGCGATCCCCGCGGGAGTCCGCAGCTCGAGGAGGCCGGTCCCCCGCTGCAGCTTCAGGGCCTCGGCGCCGTAGTCGCGCGCCCGTAGATACAATCGCCGGGCGCGAAGCATCGCCAGCCGCGCCTGGTCCGGCGGCGCTCCCAGCTCGGCCGGCTGCTGCAAGAACGCGTACGCGTACTGGGTGAAGCCGCGGGCCAGGGCGAGGCGCAGCCCGACGTGATCGTCGAGCTCGTCGGAGAGCGTCTCCATCGTCTTCAGCGCGAAGGGCACCGCGTCGCGCACCAGCTCCGGGTCGTCGTCGCGCGCGAACGCGCTCCCCTCCCCGGTGTCCGAAAGCGAGTCCGCGAGGTGGTTCAGCGCGTACCGTCTCGGCGAGCAAGCGAGCATCAGGGTGAACACGAGCGAAGAGAACTTGATCGCGCGCAAGATAGGCGAGAGTGATATTGACCCTCCCGGGAAGTCAACCGCAGAAGCCTCCACGGAGTCGAATTGGACGCGCCGCCCGCAGCCGCCCACGTTGCCGGAGCGCCCGAAGCGCCCGGCGAGGCGCGCTGCGGCACCGCGCTCGAGCGCTGGCTGCTGGTCGCGATCGTCCTCAGCATGGTGCTCCTGCCCACGCTGGAGACCGCCGTCCGTCGCTTGACCGGCTCGGGCGTGCCCGGCGCGATGGTGTACACCGAGCACTTCACGCTCTGGGTCGGCTTCCTCGGGGCGATGCTGGCGACCGCCAGCGGGCACCACCTCGCGCTGTCCACCGTCGACTTCCTGCCGCAAGGGCTTCCCCGCGATCTCGCGCGGGGCTTCGGGAGCGCGGTGACCACGCTGGTCTGCGCCTTCCTCGCGTACGCGTCGCTCGACATGGTCTTGCTGGACAAGGTGCGCGTCGACACGCTCGCCGGCGGCGTGCCCGAGTGGTGGTTCGAAGTGGCCATGCCCGTCGGATTCGCGGTCATGTCCGTGCGCGGGGCGCTCAAGGCCCCCACGCGGGGAGCCAAGGTCTTCTGCTGGATCCTGATCGCGGCGGTGCTGCCCTTCATCGTCTCGCGCTTCCTGGCGGCCAAGGGAGCCGGGTTCATCACCATCCCCGACGGCCCCACCCTGCTGCGCGGCCACACCGCGGCCCTCGGCTGGCCCGCAAGCCTCCTGCTCGTCGCTGCCTTCCTGCTCGGGGCCCCGGTCTTCGTGGTGATGGCGGGGTTCGCCCTGCTCCTCTTCTATCTCGCCGGAACACCGGTCGCCTCGGTTCCGGCGGAGACGTTCCGCCTCGTCGTCTCGCCCACCCTTCCGGCCATCCCGCTGCTCACCGTCGCTGGATACGTGCTCGCGGAAGGAGGAGCGTCGCGCCGCCTGGTGCGGGCGGCGCAGAGCCTCTTCGGATGGATGCCGGGCGGCCTCGCGGTGATGGCCGCCTTCGTCTGCGCGCTGTTCACGACGTTCACCGGGGCGAGCGGCGTCACCATCCTCGCCCTCGGCGGGATCATCCTGCCGGCGCTGGTCAGCGAGAAGTACCCCGAGGGCTTCTCGCTCGGCCTGGTGACCGCGGCCGGCAGCCTGGGCCTGCTCTTTCCGCCCTCGCTGCCAGTGATCTTGTATGGAGTCGTCGCCGGCGTGCCCATCGACCATCTGTACATCGGCGGGCTGGTGCCCGGCCTGCTGATGGTGGTCCTGGTCGCGGCGTACGGCGTGTGGATGGGCATCCGCAGCGGGACGCCGCGGCCGAAGTTCCAGGCCCGCGAAGCGACGCGCGCCGTCTGGGACGCGAAATGGGACCTGGGGCTGCCGGTCTTGATCATCATCGCGGTGGGGAGCGGATTCGCGACCATCGTCGAATCGGCGGCGCTTGGCGCCGCGTACGCCATCGTCGCCGAGATGGTGGTGCACAAGGACGTGCATCTGACCCGCGAGCTGCCCGACGTGCTGGTGCACGCCTCGACGCTGGTGGGAAGCGTCCTGATCCTCCTCGGCGTGGCGCTGGGAATGACCAGCTACCTGGTCGATGCGGAGATCCCGCCCCGCCTGCTGTCCTGGGTGACGGAGCACATCCATTCGCAGTGGGCATTCCTGCTGGCACTGAACGTGCTGCTATTGGTGCTCGGGAGCGTGCTGGAGATCTATTCGGCCATCGTCGTGCTCGCCCCGCTGATCGCGCCGCTGGGGATCGCGTTCGACGTGGACCCGGTGCACCTCGGGGTGGTGTTCCTGGCGAATCTCGAGCTCGGCTTCCTCTTCCCGCCCCTCGGGTTGAATCTGTTCCTCAGCGCTTCTCGGTTCCAGAAGCCGCTGCCGCTGCTGTACCGGAAGGCGCTGCCGTTCTTGATCATCATGTCGGTGGGGGTGTTGCTGATCACGTACGTGCCGGCGATCACCACCGGAGTCGTCGCGCTGCTCAGGCCTGGACGGTAGCACTCGCGACGCAATCGACGTTGGGAGAATTCGCCCGGGATCGGTCGACTGACCGACGCGGAGAAAAGCGGCTTCCGGCAAACTCTCCCCAATCATGCGCAAGTCGAAACAACTGTCTTTGAAGCTGCCGCATCGGGGCGGCAAGCGCACAGGTGCTGGACGGAAGCCCAAGGGTCCGCGAGCGCTCGTGTCACACAAGGCGCGTCCCCGGTTCGAGAAGCCCGCGGCGGTGCACGTCACGCTTCGCGTCGCCACGCATGTCTGGAACCTCCGCAGCCGCCGCTGCTTCCGCGTCATCGAAAGCTGCCTGGAGGACGCCCGCGAGCGCTTCGGGCTCCGCATCATCGAGTTCTCGGTGATGGGCGATCACCTGCATTTGCTGGTGGAGGCAGAGAGCAATCTGGCCCTGTCGCGTGGGATGCAAGGGCTGGGAGTGCGGATCGCGAGGGGATTGAACCGACTGATGGGACGGCAGGGCGCTGTGTTCGCCGATCACTATCATTCGCGCCTGCTCGGCTCGCCCAGCCAGCTCGTCAACGCCATCGCGTATGTGCTCGGCAATGCCGCCCATCATTACGGCACGGAAGGCGTCGACGCGTTCTCCTCGCCGGCCTACGGGCATGAAAAGCGCGAGCGGGTGCTCTCACGCGCGCAAACGTGGCTGCTGAAAACTGGATGGCGACGAGCTTGGCGAATTCCGCCGCTCCTCGCAAGACTGTGGCGCCCTGACAACAACGCCTCGATTCATCAGGCTCCGGCCGCCTGATCGGTCAACTGACCGATGCGCGCAGGGGCCGCCTTCAGGCAAACTCGCGCCAACCATGATTCTGTCAAAGCCAGCGGCAGTGCACGTCACCTTGCGGGTGACCAGTCACGTCTGGAGCCTCCGCGGCCTCCGCTGCTTCCGCGTCATCGAGGGCTCCTTCGCGGAGGCGCGCGGGCGGTTCGGGCTTCGCATCATCGAGTTCTCCGTGATGGACAAGCATCTGCACTTGTTCGTCGAGGCAGACGACGATCTCGCCCTTTCGCGCGGCATCCAGGGATTGCGCCTGCGAATCACACGGGAGTTGAACCGCGTGATGGGACGGCGAGGCGCGGTCTTCGCCGATCGCCATCACGCGCGCGTGCTCGGCTCGCCCAACGAGTACGTCACCGCCATGGCAGATCTGCTGGGGAGCGCCGCTCAGCAATACGGGGCGGAAGGGGCCGAGGCGTTCTCCTCGGCCGCGTACGACAACCAGAAGCGCGAGCGCGTACTGTCCTCTGCGCGAACGTGGTTGCTGATCGCAGGCTGGCGGCGCCGAATGCCCGTGGAACTGCAAGCGATATCGGGCTTCGCCCCGGGATCGCCCACGGCCACGTCGCCGCCGCCGTCGCCGTCCACGCTCACGACGACGTCAAGGATCACGTCCACGATCCCGTCAGGGCCTGCTCCGCGGTCCCGCGCGGCCTGACCTCAGCCGCGCTTCTCCAGCGGCACGTAATGCTGCTCCCGCGGCCCGGTATAGATCTGCCGCGGCCGCGCGATCTTCGTGTTCGGGTCCTCGATCATCTCCTTCCAGTGCGCGATCCACCCCGGCAGCCGCCCCAGGGCGAACATCACCGTGAACATCCCGGTGGGAATCCCCAGCGCCCGGTAGATGATCCCCGAATAGAAGTCGACGTTGGGGTACAGCTTCCGCTCGACGAAGTACGGGTCCCGCAGGGCCGCGTCCTCGAGCTGCTTGGCCAGGTCGAGCATCGGGTCGCGGATGCCGAGCTTCTCCAGCACCTCGTCGCAGGCCTTCTTGATGATCTTCGCCCGCGGGTCGAAGTTCTTGTACACGCGGTGGCCGAACCCCATCAGGCGGATGCCGCTCTTCTTGTCCTTCACCTGGGAGATGAACTCCTGCGCGCTGAGGCCCTTCTTCCGGATGTCCTCCAGCATCTCCACCACTTCCTGGTTGGCGCCGCCGTGCAGCGGCCCCCAGAGGGCGCAGATGCCGGCGGAGATGCTGGCGAAGAGGTTGGTCTGCGCCGAGCCCACCATCCGCACCGTGCTGGTGGAGCAGTTCTGCTCGTGGTCGGCGTGGAGGATCAGCAAGAGGTTGAGCGCTTTCACCGACACCGGATCGGGCCGGTACTCCTCGGCCGGCACCGCGAACATCATCCGCAGGAAGTTCGCGCAGTACTCCAGGTCGTTGCGCGGGTACATGAACGGGTGGCCGATGTTCTTCTTGAACGAGAACGACGCGATGGTGGGCAGCTTGGCGATCAGGCGCGCGATGGTGATGTCGCGATACTCGTCCGCCCGGGCGTTCAGGGCGTAGGGATAGTAGGACGACAGCGACGCCACCATCGCGGAGAGGATGGCCATCGGGTGCGCCGTCATCGGGTACCCGTCGAAGAAGCGGCGCATGTCCTCGTGGATCATCGAATGCCGCGTCAGCAGGCGCTCCCAGCGGGCCAGCTCGTCGCGGGTAGGCAGGTGCCCGTAGATGAGCAGGTACGCCGTCTCCACGAAGGTGCTCTTCTCGCCCAGCTCCTCGATGGGAATTCCCCGGTAGCGCAGGATGCCCTTCTCGCCGTCCAGGAAGGTGATGGCGCTCAGCGTGGAGGCGGTGTTCATGAACGCGGGGTCCAGCGTCACCACGCCGGTCTTCGCGCGCAGGTTGGAGATGTCGATGCCCCGCTCGCTCTCGGTCCCTTCCACGACCTCGAGCTCCAGCTCCTGCTTGCTTGTCGTCAGACGGACGTTTTCGGGCACGGGCTCTCTCCTCAGGCAGGACGGCTGCGCGCACGCTCTCTCGCGCGCTGGGGGACAACAGTCAAGTGCCCAGGCGCCCGAGGAGCTCCCCCAGCTCGGCCGGCGTATCGCAGACATAATCGGCCGAGGCGAGCGCCGCACGTTCTCCGAACCCCCACGTCACCGCGCAGACACGAACGCCCGCTGCCCTGCCGGTGGCGAGATCGACCGCGCTGTCGCCGACCAGAAGCGCGCGCGCGGGTGCGACGCCCACCGCCGCGCAGACGCGCAAGAGACCGTCCGGCGCAGGCTTTCGCGGCGCCTCGTCGCCGCAGATCACCGATTGGAAGGCCTGCGCCACCCCCAGCCCGCGCAGGATCTCGCGGGTGAACTCGCCGGGCTTGTTCGTCAGCACCCCGCGCGCGGGAGGAGGCAAGCGGAGCAGCTCCGACATGCCTGGATACAGCCGGGTCCGGGAGAGGAGCCGCTTCTTGTACTCCTCGCGCCAGACCGGCGCCGCCTGGGAATATCGGTGCTCGTGGGCCGGGCCGAGGGATCGGCGGATGAGCCGCTCCGCCCCTTCTCCGACGAAGCCGTGGATGACGGCCGGATCGCGCGCCGGCAAGCCAAGCCGGCCCAACGTCGCGTTCACGCTGTCGGCCAGGTCGTCGCGCGAGTCCACCAGCGTCCCGTCCAGGTCGTAGATCACGCCGGCCAGCCGATCCGTCATCCGCCTCATTTAACCTGCTTCCTTGCCCGGGTGTCGTGCAGCCGCAACTCCGGAGGGCATCCTGACCATGAGACACGTCCCCATTCTTTGTTCATTCCTGGCAGCCGCCGGGCTCCTCGCTTGCGGCGGCTCCTCGTCGTCCGGCACCACAGACGCCTTCCGCGCCGCGGCGCCGACCTTCGCGAAGCTCGCCATCGCGCAGAACGACAGCGACACCGTCGAATCCAACGCCGGCAACGACGCCGTGGTCAGCGAGGACGCCGGGGCCGCCACCCCGGACTGCCACCCGCACCTGTTCGCGCGCACCGACGAGATCATCGGACGGGTGAACCGGCATTTCCGCAAGCTCCTGCACCACGTCGAGGACGTGATCGAGGACAACCCGCTCACCGACGGCCAGACGAAGACGTTCGAGAACGTCCGGGCCGGCCTCGATCGCAAGTTCACCATCACCCGGACCGCGAACGCGGACGGTTCGCTCACCTTCGACTTCGAGCTCGACATCGCCGCCATTCCCGCCAGCGGGACGCTGGCATTCGTCAAGGTGATGTCGGGCTCGATCAACCACATCGGGCCGCTGGACACCGACTCGCCCGACGCCGGCGGCAGCGAGCAGCTCGTGGAGGACAAGGGCACGGTGACGTTCGACTTCACCGCGCTCGCCACGGTGCAGACGAACGAGCGCGCCCGCGGCCAGATCACCGATACTTTCGACAACCTGCGGGACCCGGCCAAGGGCGTGAAGCGGTCCGCCAGCATCGCCCTGACGAACTTCGTTCCCGAGGAAGGCGACCGCCATGGACCGCGCAACGGTACGTTCATCTGGCTGCGCGAGCCCGGAATCGGCGGCAAATTCCAGTTCCAGGACACCGAGGTGCTGTTCTGCCTGCGCAACCCGGCCGGCGAGCAGTCTGACTTGACCACCGTGGCGCGCTGGTTCAACGCCTCCGACGGCGCGGTGCATGCGCGCGCGGACGCCAGGGCCACCGGCGGCCAGCTCGCCGCGGGCGAGCAGTGGCTGGGCGTGACCTGCGCCAAGGGGCCGACGACCACCGCGCCCCCCGAGGGCTTCTGGATGATGAAGCTCGAGGACAGCACCGGCGCGACGGCGGCCGTGCGGCTGGCGCAGAACGGAGTGGAGCCCTGCGACCCGGTGTTCGGCGCCGTGCCCAGCGCGACGGACAACAAGACGGACTACGACTTCACCGCTCCCGTCACGTTCCCTGGGGAGTTCTAGACCGCGGCTGACCTGCTGGCGGCGCGCCTACCAGAAATGGGCCGCCGCCAGCGGCGTCTGGGCGACGCAGGCCGCGAATTTCAGGCTCTTTCCCCCGCTTTGTGTTTCCATCTGGAGCATGCGCATGTGCGCCATCCCCGCCGGCGGGTTCTGGATGGGGTGCGATCCTCCCGAGGGCAACGAGAATGAGCATCCGCGGCGGCGGGCGGCCACGCCAGCATACGAGATTTGCGAGACCCCAGTCACCAACGCGGACTTCGCTCCCCTCGTCACGGGCGGCCATTACCTCGACCGCACCCTCTGGAGCGACGCCGGTTGGTCATGGCGCGAGGCGAACCGCATCGTGGCGCCACGGTTCTGGGACGATCCTGCCTGGCGCGACTATCTCGGCCCCGACCAG
>WNFP01000909.1_pt1 | contig 22943 bp, 23 predicted proteins | sample 5400201 | NCBI WGS metagenome assembly WNFP01 (sample SAMN13153355, study PRJNA577476) | soil metagenome | isolation source: 115 cm saprolite under Madrone tree | place: USA:California | collected 2016-06-14
CACGCCCTGCTCGACCGGAAACTGCTCGACTCCTGTCAGCGGCGGCTCAGGCGGGAATACGAGCGGACGGAGATGAGCGCCGCGCTCGTCGGCGTCACCGGAGGCCAGAGCAGTCTCCCCGTAGCCGGCAAGTAGCGCGGCGGGCGAGGCTGTACACGTCCGCCGGCGTCGGCGGCCGACCTCGCACGACCGCTGAAGTCGAGTAAGATGTCCGGGTGTCCGCCAGGCTCGTGTCGATGCAGGAGGCGGTGACGCGTTTCGTGCCTGACGGCGCTTCGGTCTGCATGGGCACGGCGCTCGAAGCCCTCATCCCCTTCGCCGCCGGCCATGAGCTGATCCGCCAGCGACGCCGGGACCTGAGCCTCATCGGGCCCATCTCGGACATCCTCTTCGACCAGATGATCGGGGCCGGATGCGTGCGGCGCATCGTCGCCGCGTGGGTCGGCAACGTGAGCGCCGGCCTTGGCTACAACTATCGGCGCGCCGTGGAGCACGGCATCCCCCACCCCATCGCCGTCGAGGACCATTCCAATCTCAGCATGGCCGTCGGACTCCAGGCGGCGGCCATGGGCGCGCCCTATATCCCGACCCGCTCGCTGCTGGGGACGGGACTCGTGGAGTCCAACCCGACATTCAGGCAGGCGAGCGATCCGTTTTCGGGCGACGCGGTCGTGCTGATTCCGGCTCTCCGGCCCGACGTCGCCATCCTCCACGTCCAGCGGGCGGACGCGGAGGGTCACGCGCACTGCTGGGGCACTCTCGGCGTCACGCGCCAGGCCGCGCTTGCCGCGGCGCGTGTCATCATCGTGGCCGAGGAGATCTGGCCGCGCGAGCGCATTCTCTCCGACCCCGGCCTCGTCCTGGCGCCCACGCTCAAGGTGGCCGCCGTGGTCCACGAGCCGTGGGGCGCCTACCCGTCGCCCGTCCAGGGCTGCTACGGGCGCGGCCATGACTTCTATCACCGCTACCACGAGGACACACGCACGGTGGACGGCACCCGGGCCTGGCTGGACCGCTGGGTCTACGGCGTGCCGGACTGGAAGGGCTTTCTCGCCACGCTCGGCGCAGCGGCGCTCGACGCGGTTCGCATCAAAACCCCACGCCTCTCCGAATCTCTCGACTACGGAGCCTGAGCCATGAAGATCACGGCAATCGAAGCGATCTGCCTCGCCCTCCCGATGAAGCCGCTCGACCCGCCGTCGCCGTGGACGGCGGCCACGCGCAAGCAGATCGTGGTGCGCGTGAAGACCGATGGCGGGCCCACGGGAGTGGGCGAGGCCTTCGCGTACGGCGCCCCGCTCGCGGTCTGCAACGTGATCGAGGAGAGCCTGGCGCCCCTCCTCGTCGGCCAGGACCCCCTCAGGATCGAATACCTCGTGGATCTCATGCACCGCGGCACCATGATCTACGGGCGGCGCGGGCTCGCCATGTTCGCGATCAGCGGCGTGGACATCGCGCTGTGGGATCTCCTCGGCAAGGCCCTCGGCGCCCCGGTCCACGCGCTCCTGGGCGGCGCGACGCGCCCGACGCTTCCCGTGTACGCGAGCCTCATGCGCTACGATTCGCCGAAGGACGTCGCCGGCGCCTGCAAGAGCTTCGTGAAGCAGGGGTTCACCATGCTGAAGCTCCACCAGACGGACGTGGCCTCCGTCCGCGCGGCGCGAGAGGCGGTGGGACCGAACGTCGAGCTGATGCTCGACGTGAACTGCCCGTGGACTCCGGCGGAAGCCATCGCGATGGCGCGGGCGCTCGAGCCCTACCGGCTCTTCTGGTTCGAGGAGCCCGTGTGGCCGCCGGAGGACTACACGGGGCTGGCGGAAGTGACGCGCGCCTCCGCCACGCCCATCGCGCTTGGCGAGAACGAGTCCACGCTTTACGGCTTCCGCGAGATCGTCGAGCGCCGGGCGGGCAATATCCTCCAGCCCAGCATCACCAAGGTCGGCGGCATCACCGAGTTCAGGAAGATCGCGGCGCTCGCCCAGGCAGCCAATGTCCCCATCGCGCCGCACTCGTTCTACTTCGGCCCGGGCCTGGCCGCCACGCTCCACGTGGCGGCGACGTGGGGCGGACCGGTCCCCGTGGAATTCCCGACGGGCGAGCACGAGACGCCCTTTCTGGTACAGCCCATTCAAGCGCGCGACGGACGCGTCGACGTGCCCACGGGTCCGGGCCTGGGAGTCGAGGTCAACGAGGAGGCCATTCGCCTCCATCCCTACCGGGCCTCGAGCGCCAAGCCCTTCGTGCTCACCTAGACCATGGCGGAGTACACCGATCGCGAGCTGATGGTGATCGCCGCCGGCCGCGAGATCCGTGACGGAGAGCTCGTCTTCGTCGGCATGCGCTTGCCGCTCCTGGCCTTCGCCTTCGCCAAGCGCACCCAGGCCCCGGGCGCGATCGGCCTGTTCGAGAACGGCATCGTCCGAGACCAGCCGGCCCGGGAGACCCTCTTGACCATGAGCGACACGCCGAATATTCCCGGCGCGCTCTGGTCCACCGGCACGCTCGAGATCATGTCGCTCCTCCAGCAGGGGCTGGTGGATCTGGGCTTCCTCGGGGGAGCCGAGATCGACAAGTACGGAAACCTCAACACCAACTACATCGGCGATTGGCGGAAGCCGAAACTCCGCCTGCCCGGCAGCGGAGGCGGCGCCGACATCGCGAGCCTGGCCAGGCGCTTCGTGGTCATCATGCCGCAGGAGAAGCACCGCTTCAAAGAGCGCGTGGACTTCATCACCTCGCCGGGCTTCGGCGACGGCGCCCGCTGGCGCGAGCGCGTGGGACTGCCGGGCGGCGGCCCGTCGGCGGTCATCACGACACTCGGCGTCTACCGCTTCGATCCCGAAAGCCGCGAGATGCTCCTGGCCTCCTGGCATCCGGGGCAGAACATCGAATCGGTGCGGGCCGCGACGGGCTGGAGCCTGCGTCTCGCCGACGGGTCCGGCGAGACGCCGACGCCGACGGCGGCGGAGCTCGAGATCGTGCGCGCCTGCGACCCCTCGGGCTTCTGGACGCGCTAGCGCGTGGAGCCGCCGCCCGCCCGTCTCCGCTGGATCATGTGGGGCATTCCTGCCTTCATCTTCCTGTTCGCTTTTCTCCACCGGGTCGCTCCCGGCGTCGTGGCGAAGGACATCATGCGGGCCTTCGACATCGGGGGCGCCGCCATCGGCCAGCTCTCCGCCATGTACTTCTACGCTTACGCGGGCTTCATGATCCCCGCGGGACTGCTGCTCGACAGCTTCGGGGTCCGCCGCGTGTACACGGCGGGCGCCGCCGTCATGGGCCTGGGCTCGCTCGCCATGGGCTCAGCCGAAAGCCAGGCCGCCCTCTTCGGCGGACGCTTCCTCGTGGGGCTCGGCGCCGCCGTCACCTTCATCGGCTGCCTCAAGATCGCGGCGAGCTGGTTTCCCCCTTCGCAGTTCGCGACGATGTCAGCCGTCTCGGCGACGGTCGGTGTCTCGGGCGCCCTCGTCGGCACCGTGCCGCTCGCGGCGCTCGTCGTCGCGACGGGCTGGCGCAGCGCGTTTTCGATCATCGGCGTGGTGACGCTCCTGGGAGCGCTGGCGTGCCTCGTGTTCGTGCGCGACCACCCGCGCGGCCACGTGGAGGCTTCCGTGCCAGCGCCGAGTCTTCGCGCCGTGCTGCGCGGCCTGATCGAAGTCTTCCGCAACCGGCACACCTGGCCGCCATTCCTCGTCTTCTTTTTCCTGTACTCCGCGGTGCAGAATCTCCTCGTGTGGTGCGTGCCCTTTCTCCGCGACGTCTACGGACTCGACACGACGCACGCCGCGGCCTACGCCGCGGCGTCCTCCTTCGCCCTGCTCGTCTTCGCGCCGCTCCTGGGCTATCTCTCCGACCGCGTGCTCATGCGGCGCAAGGTGCCGTACGCGGTATTGACCTGGTGCCTGTGCGTCACCTGGGCGGTCCTCGTGCTGACACTGGGCGCGCTGCCCCTGTGGGGCATCGCCGTCCTTCTCTTCGTGATGGGATCGTTCGGCAGCGCGTTCGTGCTGACCTGGCCCATCGCGCGCGAGGTCAACCCGCCCCATCTGGCGGGCACCGCCGTCGCTGTCTCGAACCTGGGCGGCTTCATCGGCGCCTCGCTGACCCAGGGGCCTGTCGGCGCCGCACTCGACCACCGCTGGGCGGGCGCCATGCTCGACGGCGCTCGCGTCTACCCCCTCGACGCCTATCGCGCGGCGTTCACCGCGTGCGCGCTCTTCGCGCTGGCCGCCGCGTGCCTGAGCCTGCTCCTGCGCGAGACGCGCGGGCTGAATGTCCACCACGCGCTGACACGGAGCTCCCGAGGGAATTGACAGGTTTCGACCGATTGCCTATGCTCGCGATGCGGTTCGAGACGGCGAGCCTGCTCGGTCGGACAACGGAGAGGGTTGCCGCAGCGCGGTCCACCCGTCGGCGGCAAGGAGCGCAGGAGACCATGCTCGGGGTACCTCCTCGAAAGCATGCCTGGTCCGCGCGCCGCATGATGCTCTGCCGGGCTGCTTCCCTCGGCCTCCTGCTTCTGCCCGGCAGCCCGGTGACCAGTCAGGGCGCTGAGTCAGGGAGCCCCCACGTGACGACGATCACTCTCACCCGCGCCGACAATGGGAACGCCGTGGCGCTTCGCGTCGGTGACCGCCTCGTCCTGCGCCTGGAGGAAAACCCCTCCACCGGCTACCGGTGGGCGCTCGAAACCCACGACGAGAACGTCGTGTCCCTGCAGCACCAGGAGTACGGGTCCTCCCCGCATGCAGCCGTCGGGGGCGGTGGTCAGCGCAGCTGGACGTTCATCGCGCAGAAGGCGGGTACGGATACCCTGCAGCTCAAGCTCTGGCGAGCCTGGGAGGGCGACAGCTCGATCACCAGGCGATTCACCGTCACCCTGCACGTGCACGCCTAGACGAGACGGAGGAGCCACACCATGCCGGCGTACAAGCTCGGGGGCCACCTGCCCGACCCCAAGGACGACGACTCTCTTCGAGGCTACTGGGACTTCGACGCGCAGCTCAAACCACATCTCGCCGCTGCCGCCGCTCCCGGGAATATCGACCTGCGACCCTATTCCTCGCCGCGTCACAACCAGGGCCAAACCGGCTCCTGCGTGGCCCAATCCGTGACCAAGGCGCTGGAGAATCTCGAGCGACAGAAGCTCTGCCGCCAGCGGGGCATCAGCCCGTCGCAGCTCGGGCCCAACGACCACAAGAGTCTCTCCGTCCTCGCGTTGTACTATCTGTGCCGCGAGAAGATGCAGCCGAGCCGGGTGAATCAAGACACGGGGACGTTCATCTGGCTCGCGTGCGACTGCCTGCGCCTCTTTGGCGTGTGCACGGCAGAGGAATGGCCCTTTGATCCGGACAAGGTCTCGGAATCGCCCCCTGTCATGGCGATGCGCGAAGCCTACGACCACAAGATCAGCGCCTACTACCGCATCAAGACGACGGGACAAGACCTGGTAGCCAGCGTCCGCGACGCGCTCCGGGCCAACTATCCGGTGGTCTACGCGACCGACGTCGGCGACAACTGGATGCACTACCGTGCGGGAGAAGTTCTTGGCCTGCCCGGCAATACGGAGGGCGGACATGCGACCCATCTGGTCGGCTGGGATCAAGCCAAGGGCGTGTTCATCGGGGAGAATTCGTGGGGCACTGGTTGGGGAGACGACGGGTACTATCTCATCGCCCCGGAGGTGATTGCCAATCCCATTTGTCAGGACTTCTGGGTCATTACCGGGAGCTGGGAAGAGGTGCACGCATGAGCCTTCGACGTTCGGCTGCCATCGCGGTACTCCTCGTCGCGGCGGCGCTCGGCGGCGTCTCGTGCACGACGAGCGACGTCAAGCCCAGCAATGGGGGTGGCGACCCGGCCGCGGTCGAGCGCTCCTGTCAAGCCTACTGTCAGCACTTGCGCACGCTGGGATGCAAAGAGGGTGCGCCGCTCGCGAGCGGGACGTCGTGCGAGACCTTCTGCGTCGACACCCAGAAGGCCGGTCACGACCTGCGGATGGCCTGCGTCCTCAAGATCCAGAGCTGCGGGGAGATACAGAGCTGCAATAAGTAAACGGCTTCACCGGGAGGTGGACCATGACGATTCGACTGGACCACACCATTGTTCCCGCGAAAGACAAGACCGCCTCAGCCAGATTCTTCGCCGACGTCTTCGGATTGACGGTCAAGCCGGGACCAAGCTACTTCGCGCAGGTCCAAGTCAACGAAGGCCTGACTTTCGACTTCTCCGACGAGCCGGAGGATTGGGGTGGACCGGGTTTCGATCCGGGCGTCGGGCGGAGCCTTCACTACGCCTTCCACGTGAGCGACGCGGAGTTCGAAGCGATATTCAACCGGGTCAAGACCAAAAAAATCCCCTATGGCAGCGAGCCGGATGATCACGAGAACGGCAAGATCAACACTCGCCGAGGGGGCCGGGGCTTCTACTTCGAGGATCCGTACGGGCACCTGCTGGAAGTCATGACCGTGGCGGAGACAGGCAGCTAGAGATCGCGGATCCGGGGCATCACGTCGCGGCTGATCCGCTCGAACGATCGCAGCATGAGCTGGTGGTCACCCACGATGTGACGCACCATGACGTAGTCGAAGCCCATGGCCCGGTAACTCCGCAGGCTCTGGACGACCGTGTCCGCGCTGCCTACGAGCAGCTGATCGAAACCCGTGCCGCGATACCCTTCGGCAAGGATGGATCCGACGACGGCGCGTGCCTCTTCGTCGGACTCGCCGACATAGATGTCGCGGCGCAGGACCGGCCGCGACGGGCGCCGGGAGCGCGCCGCCGCTTCCCGGTACAATTCGAGCTGGCGCAGCAGATCTTCGTTCGCGGCGTTCTGCCCCGTCAACCAGGCATCGCCCAGCCGTCCCGCGCGCTCGGCCGATGCCGGCACCGTCCCGCCGATCCAGATCTCGACGGGAACCCGGGGCAAGGGGCTGATGGTGGCGCCATCCAGCGTGTAGTAACTGCCGCGGTGGGTGACGCGCTCGCCGGAAAGAAGCGCCCGCACCATCGTCACCACCTCTTCGAGGCGGCCGACTCGGCTCCGCTCCTCCATGCCGAAGGCCTGAAATTGTTGCGGCCGACCGCCCAGGACGAACGTCACGATCAGGGCCGCTTCCGCGAAGGCGCACAGCGTGCCGATCTGCTCGGCCAGCAGGAGCGGATGGTAGAAGGGGGCGAGCAGCACCACGCCGACGGGCATCGCGCCTGTCACGCTCATCAGGCGCGCGACCGTGGGCAGCGGAGAGAATGCCGAGGCGTACTGCGGGTTGGCGGAGTGGCCGTCGCCGGTCAGGAGCGCGTCCAGACCGGCCGCCCGGGCGGCGGAAGCGACCTCCATCAGATTGCGCGCTTGTTCGACCGGCGAGTACGCGCCCATCGGCCGCTCGATGAATGCCCCCTTCGGCATCGCGGCGAGGAGGCTTCGGAACCGCTCATGCGTGGCCGGAGATGTCGGAAAGAGGAAGCGGACGGACGTGCCGAGCTTCATCTGGTCCGAAACTCTACGTCGTTCGTCGTCACGAAGCTGGCACGGGCAGCCATCCTTCCGGGCAGTACGTCACGTTCGGGTAATACGCCTCATAGCTCTGGCAGTAGTACCAATAGGCCGGGCCCTGGTAGCCATATACGTATGGATAGTATCCGTAATATGGGAAGCCGGGCCGGAAGCCGAAACGCCGGTGTCCACCTCGGTCGCCATCGTGGTGTCCGTCGAAGCCATGGTGCATGCCGCTCCCGACGGAGTGACCGCCCCCGGAGTCGTGACCGCCCATCGTCCGCGCCTGGCTCGGCCCGACCGCCGCAAGCACGATCGCCAGAGCGGCGACCACCATCGATGCCAGCTTCTTCATCCGATTCAGCCTGTTCATGGCGATGCCTCGCTTTCTCCCTTCTCACTCCTTTGGACGGCACCGCGTCACGGGAGATTCAGCCTCCCCCGGCGAGCGCCGTCCGCCTAGGCCCCGCGCATCGCCTCGAAAAAGCGGAGGAAGAGCGCCCAGCCGATACCCCAGGCGGCGTTCAGCAAGAAGCCGATGATGAAGAGGCCGGGTAGGTTCGGCGGAAGGCCGCCGACCTTCAACGGCCAGACGACAAACATGAAGACGAGCGTCAGTACGATCCCGCCCGCGACGGCCGCCGCGATCCAATAGGCGGTGCCGCTGAACCAGTGCGGCAGCGTAAGCGCGAAGAGGACACCCCAGACCCCGCCCCAGAACGAGATGGAGACGATGGTAGGGACGCCGAGAGGCTCGGTCCGCTCCATGTTGAACGGAGCCATCGGCACGATGCCGGCGGCATGCAATATCCAGAGCAGGACCTGGTGGAAGACCGGTACCGCGAGCGCGCCGGCGATGAAGGCCAGGATGAGCGGGACCAGAGCGTCCATTCCTTGTCTCCCTTGGTGAAAGCGATTTGATCTTTGATCTCAGGGCTGGCAGCCTCTAGCCTGTCAGCACGCCGTCATCCTCGACCATCGGAGGGCACATGGCAATCATTCGTATCTACAGCGGTCCCGACGGCCAGTCTCACTTCGAGGACCTCGAGCTGCGCTTCGAGGACCGCGGCGATGCATCCGCGACCGCGGAGCTGATTCCTGGCAGCGGCATCATCGTCCGGCAGTTCGATGTGCGGCGCACGAATCCGTGGCACCACGCGCCGGGCCGATACGCCGTCTTCACGCTGTCGGGCGCGGTGGACATCGAGATCGGTGACGGCACAGTGCGCCGCCTCGGCCCCGGCGACATCCTCATCGCGGAAGACCGGACGGGCCAAGGCCACGTCACGCGCGAGGTCGGGCCCGCGTCTCGCGTATCGATCTTCGTTCCGCTCGGCGGCGGCTGAGCCGGCTGCTGCCGTCAGCGCGCGATCTCTCCGACGACGCGGACGCGGGTGCGCAGGGAGTTGCCGGGCAGGTAGGCGAGCGGCAGGTCCTCCACCTCCACCACGGCCAGGGTGCTGCGATCAGCGCCCGCCGCCACAGCCTTGTCCTCGGCCGCCTGGCGCGCGCGCGCGATGGCCTCATCCCGGGGAAGATCCTGGAAGATCTGGTCGACCTCGCCGCTCACCTGCGCGATCGCCGCGCCCACCGCGTTGGCCACCGCCTGGTGCGGCACGTGGAGCACCTCCGAGACGCCGGCCAGGCGCGGCGGCACGAGGAACGCCCCGCCTCCGACCGCGATCAATGGCGTCTCGCCCGCCTCGGTCTTCATGCGGTCCACGCCTTCCTCGATCATGGTGCGCGTGCGGGCGAGGACCGCCTCGACCGTCGCGGCCGGCAGCCCAGCCACGCGGCCGCGGTCGCCCAGGTCGATGAGGCCGGCGGCGACGGCGACGTCGGTCATCGTCAGGATGTCGCCCCCGAAGACGAGCGCCTGCTCTGTGAGCCGGAAGCCCACGCTGGACGGCCCGACGGCAAGCGCGTCGCCGGAGCCGGAGATCATGCTCCCGCCGCCCAGCCCCAGCGAGAGGAGATCAGGCATGCGGAAGAGCGTGCGGACGCCGCCGATCTCGACCACGTTGTTGGCCTCGCGGGGAAAGCCGTGCCGGAGGCTTCCGATATCGGTCGTTGTGCCGCCGATGTCGATAACGAGCGCGTTTTCCCGTTTGGAGAGAAAGCTCGCCCCGCGCATCGAGTTGGTCGGCCCCGACGCGAAGCTGTAGACCGGGTAGGTCTCCGCGACCTCCGCCAGCATGACGGTGCCGTCGTTCTGGGTGAGGTAGAGCGGCGCGCGGATGCCGCTCGCGCGGAGCGCCTCGCTGAAGGCCCGCGTCGTGCGCCGGGCCAGCTCCACGAGGCAGGCGTTGAGCAGCGCGGCGTTCTCGCGCTCGAGGAGGCCGATGCGCCCGAGCCGGTGGGAGAGCGTCACGGCGGCGTCGGGGTATTCCTCGAGGAGGATCGCGCCGGCCTCCTCTTCGCAGGAGGCGTTGAGCGGCGAGAACACCGAGGTGATGGCGATCGAGCGGATCCCGGCGGCGCGGATCCGCCGCGCGGCCTCACGCATGCCGCGGGTATCGAACGGGACGAGCGGCCGGCCGTCGAACTCGTGCCCGCCCTCCAGCATCACGACGTCGGCGCGGACCAGATCGGCCAGCTCGTCGGGCCAGTCGACGAAGGGCGGCAAGGAGGCGCCGGAAGGCAGGCCGATGCGCACCGCGGCCACGCGCCCCAGCCCGCGCCGCTGCACCACCGCGTTGGTGAAGTGGGTGGTGCCGATCATCGCCGCCTGGGCCAGGCGGGCGGTGGGCGCCTCGGCCACCAGCGCGGCGAGAGCGCGCGTGATGCCGGTCGTCACGTCGGCCGTGGTCGGCGTCTTCACCGCCGCTGCCACCGCGTCCTCCTCCAGGAGGACCGCGTCGGTGTTGGTGCCGCCGACGTCGATCCCGATCCGCCGTCTCACGCGAACACCGAGCGGAAGTCGAGGTCGTAGCCGAAGGCGCGCGGGCCCACGTGCTCGATGCCCTTGGGCGTCAGCAGAATCGGCGGCGCGGGCAGCGCGATCACGGTCACCCGCTGGCCGTAGCGCAGCGTCTCGGTGCCGATCGCGTCACCGGAGACCGTGTCGAGCACGCAGATGAGGTCGGGCGTCATGACGCGCGGCTGGCCGTCGAGCCAGCCCACCGCGAACTCGTTCTGGAAGGCGAGACGGAAGCCGCGGCCCCGGTACTCGTCGAGGCCCTCGATCATCGCCGTGCCGCGTAGGAAGCCCTCCGTCGTCCGCCGGGCAATGTCGTGGATCTTGCCGCCGAAGAGCCTGATCCCGGCCTCGGCGTCCAGCACCGCGTCGATCGGATCGCGATGGGCCCGCCGCGCGGCCTGCACGGCCTGGCCGATCCGTATGGCCTTGGAGGTCGAGCCGAGGATCGCGCACTCCTTGACCTCCCTTCCCGTCCGCGGGGCCTTGCAGGTGGAGGCGATGGAGCCGACCTCGACGCAGGCCTTGCGGCTGATCCGCTCCATCCACTTCCAGGAGGCCGCGCGCGCCACCACGACCGCGTTGTCCCGGACGTCGGCGAGCGTCAGCGGGTACATCCGGAGATCGTGGATGGCGAAGCTCGTCATCTGCGCCTCGGGGAACGCCCGCCCCATGCAGTCGGCGTCGACGACGGGCAGGTCCAGGAGCGCCGCGGCCATGAACGGCTGGATCGAGTTGCCGCCGCCGATCTCGAGCGACATGACCGCGCTGAACTTCCGGCCGAGGTACTCCTCCATCATGGTGACGGCCAGCGCCATCGTCTTCGGATCCGTCAGGCGCTCCTGGCCCACCAGGGGCGCGCCCATGTTCGAAACCACCGCCACGAGGTCATCGTCGGCCAGCTCGTCGGCAGTCATGAGCCTGCAGACGACGCCCTGACGGTAGAGCTGGCGCATGTTGAGGAGCGCCAGGTACGGGCTGCCGCCGCCGCCCGTGCCGAGGATCCACGCGCCGATCGCGAGGCTCTCGATCTCGTCCGCGGAGACGGGTCTCATTGATCCGGGGGTCTCAAAAGCCCGTGAACTCCTCGAGGCCCATGATCCGGGCGATACCCAGCACGAGCACCAGCGCGACGCCGATGGCGAAGGCCGACACGGCCGCCGCGGTCGGGTCGAAGGAGTACTTGAGGTAGGCGAAGAGCTCGATGGGCAGCGGAGTCAGCTTCGAGCTCGTGAGGAAGAGCGAGAGCGTGAAGTTGTCGAAGGAGATCGCGAAGGCGAAGATGGCCCCCGCCACCACGCCAGGCTTGATCACCCCGAGCGTGATCTCGAGGAAGGCCCGCGCCGGATGCGCGCCAAGGCTCTGCGCGGCTTCCTCGAGCGCCATGTCGAAATGGGTCAGCGTGGCGGTCACCGTCCGGATCACGTACGGGGTCGTCACCACGATGTGACCGATGAGGAGGGCGACATAGGAGGCCTGCATTTTCAACAGCGTGTAGAACTGCAGGAGCGCCACGCCCGTCAGGATTTGCGGCAGGAGGAGCGGCGACGTGACGAACGCGTTGAGCAGGTCGCGGCCCCGGAAGCGGCCGCGCACCAGGGCGACGGCGGCCAGGAGGCCGATGACGCTGGAGGCGATCGCGGTCCAGAAAGCCAGGGTCGTAGAGAGCCACAACGCCTGCATGAACTCCCGGCGCTGGAAGAAGTTGGCGAACCACTTGAGCGAAAACCCCTGCGGGGGAAAGGTGAAGTAGTTGCCCGCGTTGAAGGCGGCCAGGACCACGATGACGAGCGGCAGCAGGAGGTAGACGTAGACACACGCCACCGCGGCGCGCAGGATCACACGATCCCCCGAAGCGCGCGCTCGGTCACCTTGATGTAGACGCCGATCAGGACCACGGAGATCACGAGCAGCACGAAGGCGTTGGCCGCGCCGAACGGCCAGTCGAAGACGGACAGCACCTGCTCGTACACGACCATCGGCAGCACGTGCACCTTGAAGCCGCCCACGAGAATAGGCACCACGAACGAGCTGATGGCGAGGGAGAAGACGAGCAGCGATCCGGCCAGGACGCCGGGCAGCGAGAGCGGCAGGGTCACCTCCAGGAACGCGCGTCCCGGGGAGGCGCCGAGGGTCTGCGAGGCCTCGATGAGCTGGGGCTCGATGCGCTTCAGCACGCCGGTGAGCGAGAGCACCATGAACGGCAGGAACACGTGCACGAGGGCGACCACCACGCCGAACTTGTTGTACATGAGCGGCAGCGGCTTGGCGATCCATCCGCGCTGCACGAGCGTCTCGTTGATGAGCCCGCGATCGGCGAGGAGGATCATCCAGCCGTAGCAGCGGATGACGATGCCGACGAGGAGCGGCGAGAGGATGAACACGATCAGCAGCGGCTTCCACCGCGTGCGTGTCAGCGCGAGGTGGTAGGCGAGCGGATAGCCGAGGAGGAGGGCGACGGCCGTGGTGATCACCCCGAGCCAGAGCGTGTCCGCGAGGACACCAAGGTAGTACGCGTCGGTGAAGAAGTGGACGTAGTGCTGGAGGGTGAAGGACCATTCGAGCTGCCCGTACGACTGCTTCGAGAGGCTGATGCCGAACAGCAGCAGGAGCGGCGCCACGAAGAACACCGTGAGGAGCAGGACGTAGGGCCCCAGCAGCAGAGCGCGCGCGCGGGAGGTCACGGACTAGCGGCCGAGCATCTCCGCAGCCACCCGGGCCACGAGGAGATTCGCCAGGAGAGCCGGCGCGCCCGAGAGCGAGGCGATCTCGTCGCGGGTCTTCCGCCCGAATCCCATGCAGTCCATGACCACCAGGCCCGCCCTTCCCGCGCGAAGCGCGGTGCCGGCGCGGCGGACCGCCGCGGGATCGGCCTCCTCGTAGGGCGACAGCGGGACGACGTGCGCGTCGAAGCCCGCCTCGCGCCAGCGCGCGGCCGTCTGGGAGACGTGCCGCTCGGAGGGGGTCAGTACGCCGAGGCGCCCGGGAAACGTCAGAGCGCGGAGCAGGCCCAGGAGGAGCTGCTGCGGCTCGAGGAGCGGCCGGCGCGCGGCGAGCCGCGGGAAAGCACCCGTGCAGAGGAGCACGTTGAGGGCGACGCCCCGGTCCTCCAGCTCGGCGACGCGTGCCTCGACGAGCGGGATGACCCGGCTCTTGCCCACGAACACCGAGGAGCCGTCGGCCAGGCGCGTGACGAGGATCTCGTCGTCCCCCTCGGGGCCGAGCGCCGCGATCCGCTCGCGGCTCTGCCCGTCGAGGGCGCCCGCCTCGAGGATCTCGACGTCTCCGCCGAGCACGGCCGCCATGTCCGGCACCACGTCGCCGCGCGGGGACTGCCCGATCGTGATCAGGCCGATCTTGGTCATGCGCGTTCCTCCTGGATGAGTCGGGCGTCGGCTGCGGCCCAGCCGGCCCGCACGCGCGCGCCGGCCGAGAAGCGCACCTCGCCCAGCTCGAGCGCCTGCAGCTCGAAGCCGGCATCGCTCTTGAGCACGTAGCGGACGGTCTCGCCCTGGTAGACGACGTGGGCGATGGTCATCGGCATCACGGTGTCCAGGGCGCCCGTCGGCTCGAGCCGGATCCGCTCGGGGCGGAGGGCCAGCGCGACGGCGGCACCGGCGGGCGCCTCGCCCGTGGCCGCGAGCTTCGCGCCGCCGCAGTCCACCACGTTCGCGCCGGCCGCCCGTCCGGACAGCAGGTTGATATTGCCGATGAAGCCCGCGACAAAGGCGGTCGCCGGCGCTTCGTAGAGCGCGCGAGGAGAAGCGATCTGCTCGACGCGCCCGCGGTGCATCACCGCGATGCGGTCGGACATCGTGAGCGCCTCCTCCTGATCGTGCGTCACGTAGATCGTCGTGATGCCCACCTCGCGCTGCAGGCGCTTCAGCTCGATCTTCATGTGGTCGCGCAGCTTCTTGTCGAGCGCGCCCAGCGGCTCGTCGAGCAGGAGCACCGCCGGCCGGGTGACGAGGGCCCGAGCCAGCGCCACCCGCTGCTGCTCGCCGCCCGAGAGCTGGGCCGGATAGCGGTCGCCGTGGCCCGGGAGCTGGACGAGGGCCAGCGCCTCGACCACCCGGCGGGCGATCTCCGACTTTTCCATGCGCTGCATGCGGAGGCCGAAGCCCACGTTCTGCGCGACCGTGCGGTGGGGGAAAAGGGCATAGTGCTGGAACACCATCCCGACGCGCCGAAGATGCGGCGGCACCCGCGTGACGATCCGGCCGTCGATCGCCACCTCGCCCGCGTCCGGCGTGACGAAGCCCGCGACCGAGCGCAGCGTGGTGGTCTTGCCGCACCCGGAGGGGCCGAGGAGCGTGAAGAACTCGCCAGGAGCCACGCCGAGCGACACGCCGTCGAGGGCCCGTGTCGACCCATAGCGCTTCTCGAGGCCGGCGAGCGTGACGGTGTCGCTGGCGCCGGGAGTCCCGCTCAACGCATCTCCTTGTTCCACTTCTCGGTCCACTGCGGCCGCTGCTTGGCCACGTGGGCCCAGTCGAAGAGCACGAGCTTGTCCACGTCGGCCGGCCCGTTGATGATTTTCTTCGCCACGTCCGGCGGCAGCTTGACCGTCTTGTTGGTCGGGCTCCAGAAGAGCTCGGTGGCGAAGGCGAGCTGCACCTCGGGCGAGATGTAGGCGTCGATGAACTTCCACGCCAGCTCCTTGTTCTTCGAGCCTCGAGTGACCTGGACGATCTGGTCGAGGATCGGCTGGCCCTCGCTGGGCGCAACCCAGTCCACGGGAATGCCTCGCTTCTGCAGGTCGTAGGCGGACGCATCGTGAAGCACGGCCAGCACGACCTCCTTCTGCTCGAGCTGCTTCTCGACCGTCCCGGTGAAGTCCACGAGCTTGGGCTGCGCGCGCTTGATGGCGGAAACCCCGGCGTCGATATCGAAGTAGTCCTTGCCGTAGAGCTTCGAAGAGACGAACAGGAAATTGATGCCGAGCGTGTTGCCGATGACGTAGGTCGCGCGCTTGCCGGCGTAGGACTCGTCCCAGAAGTCCTTCCAGGAGGTCGGCTTCTTGATCCCGGAGTCGGTGCGGTAGGCGAGGCCGATCCGGCCCCAGAACATGGCGAGGCTCGTCTCACCGACGAGGGCCTTCGGGTAGAGGTTCTTGATGTTGGGCGCGAGGGCCTCGTTGCGCTTCTCGAAGAACCCGCGCTCTCTCGGGATCGGGAAGGCCGGCTCGTTCCCGAAGACCACGTCGTAGGGCGGATTGTCGGGGCCGGCCGCCAGGAGCTTGGCGACCCACTCGGTCGTGATGCCGGTGACGATCTCGACCTTGACGCCGTGCTTCTTCTCGAACGGCTCGACCAGTGCCTTCTTCATCACCTCCTCCCAGCGGCCGCCGTACCCGGTGACGACGAGGGTCGTCTTCTGCTGGGCTGCGGCGGGAGGAGCCGGGACGAGAGCTGCGGCCAGGATCGCGACCAGGGCGAGAATCAGGCGGGAGCGCATGCGCGGACCTCCAAAAAAGCTTTGGCAGAGAAGTTTTGGCGGAGAAGTTTTCGTGTCTGCTTGTCTCACGAACCCGGACGATTATCAAGGCCTCGACTTGACTCCGCCGCCTGTGCGCTGTATTTGGACTCGTGACGATAGCAACGCGATGGCCGCGGGCCTGGGGTTGGGCCATGCTCGCCCCGCTCATGCTCCTCGTGGCCGCGTGGCCGGCAGCCGCCCAGGAAGCGCCGGGCACCGCGACGGAGCCCATGAGGCTGCCGCCCGTCCTGATCGTCGGCGACACCCCTGTCCCCGCGCTCGGGACCCCCATCGAGAAATACGCCGGCAACGTGCAGTCGATCACGACCAAGGAGATGGAGAACCAGAACGGGCTCAGCCTGCCCGACACGCTCTACCGCAACATCGGCTCCGTCAATATCACCGGCAACCAGGGCAACCCCTGGCAGAACGACCTGACCTATCGCGGTTTCCTGGCCTCCCCGCTGACCGGCAGCCCCATCGGCCTGTCGATGTATCTCGACGGCATGCGCTTCAACGACGGGTTTGGAGACACGATCAGCTGGGATCTCATTCCACAGTCGGCCATCTCCGGCATCGACATCATTCCCGGGTCCAATCCGATCTTCGGGCTGAATACCCTCGGAGGCGCGCTCGCCGTGCACACGAAGCGCGGCTTCGATTTCCCCGGGGCCAAGCTCGAATCGTTTGGGGGCTCCTTCGGCCGCTGGGCCGTCAACGCGGAGTACGGCGGTTTCCGCGGCCCGTTCGACTGGTACGTCACCTTCAACGCCCTCGACGAAAACGGCTGGCGCGACCAGTCCCCGAGCAACCTGCGCCAGCTCTTCTCCAACTTCGGCTACAAGGCCGGGCAGACCGACGTGCAGCTGAGCTACGCCTACGCCAACAACGATCTCACCGGCAACGGCCTGGCGCCCGAGAGCCTGCTCGCCCGGGATCGCCGGGCCGTGTACACCTTCCCCGACGAGACCTCGAACCTCATGCATCTCGGCCTCCTGCGCGGCAGCCAGTGGCTCACGGACGATCTGCTGCTGTCGACGAACGCGTTCTACCGCTACTACCAGCGCAAGACCTCGAACGGCGACGTCGAGGTAGCCTGCCTCGACGACGCGAGCGGCGCCGTGGCGTTCAATCCCAACGGCACGATCGCGCACCTCGGGCAGTGCCAGGGATCGGCCGTCGGCTTCGTCGACAAGAACGGCAATCCGCTCGCCGGAGCTCTCACGCGCGAGTCTAACGGGGACTTTCGCAGGACGAACACGGAGACCGAGGACTGGGGCGCGACGCTGCAGCTCTCGTACCGGGGCAAGATTCTCGGCCGTGGGAACCGGCTCACGGTTGGGTTCGCGTACGACGGACACCAGACGCACTTCACCCAGGGCAACGCCGACGCGGTGTTCGTGCCCGATGGCGACAGCACGGGCGTGCAGCGTACCGGGCCCTTCCTGACCGCGGTGAACGTGCACACCGACCAGCAGAACATCGGCGTGTACGCCACCGACACGTTCGACATCACGGACCGGCTGGCGCTGACGCTCGGGGGGCGGTATCAGAGCGTGAACATCACGATCCGCGACCAGGGCGGGCAGAACCCCGCGCTGAACGGCGACCACACCTTCGATCGGTTCAGCCCGTCCGTGGGCTTGGCGGCCCGGGTACTCCCGGACCTCACGCTCTTCGGGTCGTACAGCGAGGGGTTCCGCGCTCCCACGGCGGCGGAGCTCTCGTGCGCCGACCCGAACGCGCCGTGCAACCTGCCCAATGCCTTCATCGCCGATCCCTCGCTCCAGCCGGTGGTCGCGCGCACCTACGAGTTCGGAGCGCGCGGCTCTTTGCCGTTCAAAGACGCGCCGCAATGGAGCCTCGCGTTCTTCCGCACGGACGTCACCGACGACATTCTCTTCACACAGACGGCGACCACGGGCGCCGGCTTCTTTCAGAACGTGGACAAGACGCGGCGCCAGGGCGTGGAGGCAGGCCTGCAGGGTGGAGCCTGGGGCCGAGTGAAGTACTACCTGAGCTACGCCTACATCGACGCGACGTACCAGACCGAGGTCACCCTCGCCAGCGTGACGCAACAAAACGGCGCCCTGGTGAAGCCGGGCGACAGCATTCCCGGCATCCCGCAGCAGAACCTCAAGTTCGGCGCGGAGGTCGCGGTCCTCGACAACCTCTGGATGGGCGCGGACGTGATCTCCGTGTCGGGGAGCTACCTGCGCGGCGACGAGGCGAACCAGCAGCCGAAGGTGGGCGGCTACACGGTGCTGAGCCTCAATGTCCGCTACCTGCCGGTCAAGTTCCTCGAAATCTGGGGGCGCGTCGACAATGTCACCAACGCCAACTACGCGACGGCGGGCGCGCTCAACTGGAACGCCTTCGCCGACCCCATCGGCGTCCAGCGCTTCGTCGCTCCCGGCGCTCCCATCGGCGGCTGGGGCGGCGTCAAGGTGCGGTTCTGATCAGCCGCGGTCGAGGAAGCCTTCGGTCATCGCGTTGACGACGGGCATGCCGTTGGACGCAATCGCGTTGATGCGCGCCTTGACTTCGGCGAGCGCGCGGAACGGCTTCTTGAGGAGGTGCTGGGCGTAGTCCTTCACGGCCCCGTCAAGGCCTGACCCGGGCACGACGCGCGTGACGAGACCCATGGCGTGCGCCTCGGCCGCCGAGTAGCGGTGGCAGCCCATGATGATCTCCTTGGCCTTGGCCGGTCCGACGAAGCGGACGAAGCGCGTGGTCGAGGCGACGCCGAGTGGCACGCCCAGGTCCACCTCGGGAATCCAGAACTGCGCCTCGGCCGCGGCGAAGCGGAAGTCGCAGGCCAGGAGAAGTCCCCAGCCGCCACCCACCGCATGGCCGTTGATCTTGGCGATGGTCGCCTGCTCGAGGTTCTCGAGCGCGGTCGTGACCCGCTCGAAGAGCCGCCGGAACTGGCTCTTGTTCTCCTTGAAGAGGCGCCGGCGCTCCTCGTCGGTCTTCGCGCGCGCATGGGGGGCGTCGGCGCCGGCGGAGAACACGGGAGGGGCTCCGGTCAGGATCACGACGCGCGTGGTCGCGTCATCGCGGAGGTCGGCGAGCGCCGCGCCCAGCTCGGTCAGCATGGGGTCGCTCAGCGAATTGCGCCGGTCCGGGCGATTGAGGGTGAGCGTGGCCACGGCGCCGTCGCGTGCCAGCGTGACGTTGTCGCTCATGAGCGGGAAGCCTCCAGCAACGCCGCCTCGATGCCCTTCTCGTCGGCGAGGAGCTTCCGGCAAGTCTCGCTGACGGTTGAGCGAGCGCGCGCGTAGCCTTTGCCTTCGGACCGGTCGCGTGCGACGGCGGGATCCAGGATCTCGTCGAGAAAGCGCGTGAAGGCGCCTGAGAGCCGGCGGCGCACTTCGCCATAGCCGCGGACCACGGTGGCGATGTCCGCGACCTCGCAGGCGAGGTCGTGATCGACGGCGGCCGCGTCCAGCACGGCCTGCTGCCAGCGGTCTATGAGGGCGAATTCCCTCTTGGCGCGAAGCGACGAGGGTCGCATCCACCTGAGCCGCCCCAGCGTCCACACGCGCGCGAAGCCCAGCACGGAGGTGGTCGTGACGTGCTGGCCAATGGTCGGGCGCCCGTCCGGCCAGCGCTTCTCGGCCCAGCGGGCGATGGGTCCGCCGATCGCCGATGGGAAAATGCCGTAGATCTCGTCGAGGTCGGGCTTGAGGTAGTCCGTCACCCTGAGCACCTGGCCGTTCGACGCGCCGTGATCGCGCCGAATCCGCTCGAACCGGCTGCGTCGGGTCTTGAGATCGGCCACGCGGATCGCGTCCTCGTAGCTCATCCACACCGCCAGGCGTCGCGCGAAAAGCTCGGTGAGCATCGTCCCCGGATCGAGCGCGCGCACGAGGCGCACCCGGTCGAGGAAGCGCTCTGCGTACCAAGCGTCCTGGTAGTCGATGAGCCGGGCCACCGCCTCGCCGAGCGTCCGGTGAAGCGCCGCCGGATACTGGCCCTCGATCGAGGCCACGGCGGCGAGAAAGGCCTCGCGCCGCGTGCCCAAGGCCCGCGCGCGCTCGTCCTTCACCTCGGCCCAGGGCCTCTCGGGCGCCGGGCCGGGCTCCGCCGCGCCGGCCGCGACCTCCATGCCCGCTTTGAAGCCGGCCAGGTTGCGCTCGACCGCCACGCCGCCTTCGCGAATGGCCGCCTCGAAGTCCGAGGCGACGAGCGGCAGCGCCCCCGAGGCCGCCAGCGCGCCCATCAGCACCGCGTTGACCTCGCTGCCCGCCGCGCGCGCGACGGCAAGCGCGTCGCACGCGATCAGCCGCTTCGTCATCGTCCGCGCGGCCAGCTCGACCCGGTCGCGCGGGTAGATGCCGTTGCCGAGCGCGGATTTCTCGGCGATGGCGAACAGGAGATGGGTGCTGGCGATCAGGGTGGTCCGGTCGGGCGAGGCGTAGTCTGTCTCGATCGTGCGTCCCGCCTCGAGCAGCTCCGAGGCCACGATGACGTCGACGTCACCTGGCATCGGGTAGAGCGAGAAGACCGGCTCGGGAGAGCCGGGCGGAAGCGGCTCCGGGTAGATCTCGAGGTAATAGGTCGTGGCGCCGGTGCGCTGGGCCACGCCGGGAATGGAGGTCGCCTGGACCGGCAGGCCCGCGTGCGTCGCCGCGTCGACGATCCACTCCGTCAGCACGCCGCCGCCCTGCCCGCCGAGGGCGGCGATCAGCACGGAGACGGGACGGCGCGCGGCGCTCATGCCGGCTGCAGGAAGCCGATCACGCGGCGGCGGAGGGCCTGGAGCGACCGCTCCCGCCAGCCCGGGTTGTGCACGACGCGTGCCTCGTAGAAGGACGGGCAGAGCACGGCGGCGTGCGCGACCTCGCCGCAGAGCCCGCAGCCGACGCACGTCTGGTCCACGTGGGCGACCGGATCGTCGCGGAGCGGGTCGCCGCTGTCCTTGAGCGTGAGCGACGGGCAGCCGTTCAGGCGCATGCACGACTTGTCGCCGGTGCAGACGTCGGGGTCCACGCCGAATCGCGGCGCCTCGACGCGCATGCCCGCCTTCAGCCGGGCGGCCGTCTGCGGCTTCACGCGCCGCTGGCGCTCGAGCTGACACTCGCCGCGGGCGATGATGACCTTGAGCCCGCTCGCCGCCGTCGTCATGGCCTCGCGCACCGTCTTGAGCGTGTCGCCGACCCTGTAGGGGTTGACGACGCGCATCCATGACACGCCGAGGCTTCGGATCGTCTCGGCGATGGACATGCGCACGGAATCGCCGCGCGGATTTTTTCCGGTCGACGGGTTGGATTGCTGGCCGGTCGCCGACGTGTAGAAATTTTCCAGCACCACGACGATGGAGTCCTGCTTGTTGAAGACGGCGTTCGCCACGCCCGTGGTCAGGCCGGAGTGCCAGAAGCCGCCGTCTCCCAGGATCGAGATGACGCGCTTGCCGAAGGCGGGCGCCACGGCGTTCGAGGACGCCAGTCCCAGGCCGTAGCCCAGGATCGTATTGCCCTGGTTGAAGGGCGGCAGCGTGGCGAAGGCGTGACAGCCGATGTCCGCCGCCACGTGGGTCTCGCCCAGCTCCCGCTGCGCGATCTTGAGCGCGCTGAAGACGGGACGCTCGGGGCAGCCCGTGCAGAACGCGGGCGGCCGCTTCGGGAGCGGCGCTTCGAGGATCTCGCGGCCTCGCCCGGCGTGGCGCGTGAGCCCGGCGCGCAGCGCCTCGGCGTCGCCGCCGAGGAAGCGCGCGAGCCCTGCGAGTACGACCTCGGGCACGTACTCGCCCTGGGCCGCCACCGTGTCCTTGCCCTCGATACGGACGCTGAGCCCACGGTCGTAGGCTAGGGCCTTCAGCTCCTGCTCGATGAAGTTCGGCATCCCCTCCTCGAGCACGAGCACCTTGCGCTTGCCCTCGAGAAAGTCGAGCAGCTGCTCCGGCACGAGCGGGTGGATCACGTTGAGCACGAGGAGCGGGATGCGGCTCCTGCCGAAGACGTCGGCCTTGCCCAGCAGCTCGAGCGCCCGGAGCGCGGTCGGCGTCAGGCCGCCCTGGAGGATGATGCCGATCTCCTTCTCCTCGCCGGGGACGATCTCGTTGAGCCCGCGCTCGAGGACGTAGCGGCGCGCGGCCGGGAGCCGCGTCTCGAACTTCTGCGCCTCCTGCGTGTACGTGGACGGCGGGTGGCTGATCCGGCTGTAGTCGAAGGAGTGGCGCTGCAGCCGGTCGCGGGTGCTGATGGCCGGTCGGACATTGTCCTTGCACACCATGGAGCCCTGCACGTGCGCGGCGCGGATGCGAAGGCTGATCACCGCCGGCAGGTTGGACGCCTCGGAGATGCCGAAGCCCTCTTCGACCATGCGCGCGAGGGTCTGGAGGCTCGGGCGCGGGTCGAACAGGATCAGCGAGGACTTGAGCGCGACGGCATGGGTGCGCTCCTGGATGACGCTGGCGCCGGCGCCGTAGTCTTCGCCCACGACGATCAGCGCTCCGCCGATGACGCCCGCGGATGCCAGGTTGGACAGCGCGTCGGCCGCCACGTTGGTGCCGACGATCGACTTCCAGGTCACCGCTCCCCGCATGGGGTAGTTAATAGATGCGCCGAGGAGGGCGGCGGCGGCGGCCTCGCTGGCCGAGGCGTCGAGGTAGACTCCCATGGGCTTTAGCACTAACTCGTTGGCGTCGGCCATGACGTCGAGCAGGTGGGAGACTGGCGCCCCCGGGTAGCCGCCGACGTACGATACACCGGACTGGAGGAGGGCCTTCGTGATGGCGAGGATCCCTTCCCCGCGGAGGATCTGGCCCCGGCCGAGCTGGAGCTGCTTGACTTCCTCGGCGAACGACCGTTCCATAGGGACCTCTTGTACCACAAACCGGGCTTGGAGGCGGCCATGGCCCACTCGACCTCGCGCGACGGCGTCAGGATCTACTACGAGGAACACGGCAGCGGCCAGCCGGTCCTGCTGGCCTACGGCATCGGCGGCAACGCCGGCATGTGGGAGCCGAACACCGAGGCGCTGTCGGCGGGCCATCGCCTCATCCTCTGGGAGCCTCGCGGCCACGCGCGCTCAGACAGCCCCGAGAAC
>WNFP01000911.1_pt1 | contig 22938 bp, 13 predicted proteins | sample 5400201 | NCBI WGS metagenome assembly WNFP01 (sample SAMN13153355, study PRJNA577476) | soil metagenome | isolation source: 115 cm saprolite under Madrone tree | place: USA:California | collected 2016-06-14
AATTTGTCGTGTGAGTCGCCGTGAATGCCCTGGCCGAACAGGGCCACAGCGCCGACCAGGTACGGACTTTCCTCTGGAGGTGCGGTGCTCGTCGGCAGACCAAGATACACTTGCCAGGCAACCCCGGGCTGGCGCTCCGCTTCCACGCCGTCGAGTTCCAGGAAGCCCGTTGCCTCTTTGCTCTCGGCAAGACGGCTGAGACGCTGCTTCAGATCCTTCAAATCGATGGGAACAGAGACCGTCTCCGAGCCCAGCGTAATCGGCTGAATAGGCAGCCGCAGAATCAGTTCCTTCTCGAAGATGATGGGTGGAAACTTCCTGATCGGCAGGCAATAGTCATTCACTTGCGGCGGTTCCCCTTCGTAGACGTAATGAAGCTGCTGCGCCGCACGAAGGACTTCGCAGCCGGTCATTTCCAGTTGCGCGCCCTCTTCGTCAAAAAATGTGTACTTTGTGTTCTTCCAGGTGTTGTCGAAAACGGGATCGATCCGCCCACTGCCCTGCGCGAGCCAGAGGTCCCACAGTCGGTCCATGTTGCAGTGGTGCAGGAAGAAGATGGGATCCTGCGCGGCAGTAGGCACGGAACCCATCCAGCCACCTACGAGTACGTGCACGATATTGTGCGGCAGACCCTCGAGCGAACTGCTGGCGCTGGTGAAGTTCGGCTGCGCCAAACCCGCCGAGTAGTCCACGGCCCAGGCCGGGAGCGAGCCTGCGCCGCTGTTCATTGCGGCGTTCCGCTGCGTAACGAAAAGATCGCTCGTCGGATCGCGGAACATCGGAGGAAGCTGCCGTTCCACCGGCGAATTGTAGTCCCAATACGGCAGTGCAAAGCAGTCGTCGCATGCCATTCGGCGGCAGATGCGCTCGAACCAATACAGATACATGCGATGCCAGGACCAGAAGAAGTAATTGCCGTGCTGGCAGGTGTTCCAGGCAGTTTGTGGCGCGCCCGCAATGGTCCCGTGGATGGCCGCTTGATACGTCCAACTGCGCGGGTCACTCGCGGGAAGCGCGTGCATCGCTGCAACGGCCTTGCGATAAGCGATGATGACCGGGTCAAAGGCGTTCATGCCTCCAACATTCCGCCGTACGAAGAGCGATGCAGCGGACGCAGGTCCAACTTGAAATGCGGTTTGCCCCAAGAGAGTAAGAGACGCAGCGACGCCGGCTCTGGCAAAGAAACTGCGGCGATTGATTTGCGTTCTCACGAGCACACCTCCATAAGCCCGCGCACGGGCAATGAGTCTCCCGAAGGAGATAGACTTGCAGACTGGGGCCCGGAATTTGGGTAACTGCAGGTTAGTGCAGCGAGCACGGAGTTCGTTTCACTGTTCGTCCTTCCGCAACAAAAAAGGACCTGAGACTGATTGGATGACGGCCTCAGCCTTTGCAACTGAGTGGACTTTGTTGCTACTGGAACGGCGAAGGCCTCGAAGAGAGGACCCAAGCAACGTCGGTTACAAGTTGTGTTTTTCACGGAGCAAGCTCTCGCGCGCACCACATTCCCCTATTCCGATACCCTCACGGGACCCAACCATCGGCGCCGCCAGAAAGTAGAGTGCGGCCACCGTCTCTCCAAGCCGTAGTATTTGTTCCTCATAAGCAGGTAATGATTGAAGGACTCTTCCATCTCAGCGGCATAGCTTCGTAGTGCGGTGCCGTCACCCCCAAAGTAGTTTTCAATGGCCCGTGCAGCACGAATTCCAGACTCTAGTGCCTTGTACACTCCTTGTGAAGAGAGCGGGTCAAATGCAACAGCCGCATCTCCCACCGCCATCCAGTTTCTATCCGAGAGCTGGTTCAATTTTGAGCTGCTCGCCGCAAGAATGAAGGGGCCCGACTCGAGGGCACAGCAGTTGATGAGCGCTTTAGTATGGATTGTTTTGTCCAGTTGCTTCTGCCAATACTGGATTGGACGGTCGGAGCCTCGGGAATTCAAATCGGAATCCGTCATATAGGCAACCACGCCACAGGAGTTTGGTAAGAGCGCTGAATACCACCACCCATCCTCGACCGCTTCCACAAAGGTATAGTCGCCCAGCGGATTCCCGGCCAGGGTTGAGAAGAAAACAACAACCCCGACTAAACGATCGTAGAAGATTCTTCTAGCACCTCTTTTGCGGGCAAGCATGGATGCGCGCCCAGTAGCGTCAACCAGGAATTTAGCGTGAAAGATAGACTGCTTACCACCGCGCACGGCGCAAATCTCCCAATCGCCGGTTCTACTTTCGAAGCAAGAAGTCCTTGATACAGAAGTGAATAAATATGCCCCAGCTCTCTCGGCCGTCCGGGCGACCATAGCGTCGAAACATCTACGGTCGACGTGCCACCCTGTTCCGTAGGGATTGAAAATGGAATCGCTTTGATGGACATCTGCCTTGCCCCAAACGCAACGGATGCCCGGGGAAGCGAAGGGAGCATTGCGTTTGAACTGATCCCAAAGCCCCAAGCTTATGAGAGGAAATCTGACTTCGGGCGGAAGAGTCTCCCCTACGCGGAGATTGTGGTAGCTTGATCGTTCGACAAGTGCCACAGAGAGACCGCGGTGAGCTAGTGCCAAAGCCGTTGCACAGCCTGCCGGTCCTCCACCGAGAAGCGCAACGTCCACGTTTCTGACGGCCGGCCTCATCTTGGTTTTCCTATATCCTTACCCCGTCGCTCGCATCCCAATTGCGATGCAAGATGCGAACGCAAGAGATAGCTGTCTATTTACGTCTCTCAACGTAGGTCTTGCCCTTCTGGACCACAAAACCTAGCCTGTGCCAACGCGCAATCATCTCTTTCCCGTTGCGCACGAGGCCGCGAGTCCACGCAACCTGCTTTTTCTGCCCTTCGGGGATAACATCGTCAGGGCGTGCTGCAGGCCACCATGCAAGATTTCCATCCATAGAACAGTCGTAGAAATCAGTTTGCCAAGGCACGGCCATTTGCTTAGTCACATCGCCCGGACCCAGGAAAGTTTGGTCCAATCGGAACGGCTCGGAATAGGCGTAGGTATCACGCAACATCCAACTCCCTTCAATGCCGGGGAAAAAAGCACCTCCCACACAGGCCTCCAGGGCAGCGCGGTCCAAACCTTCGGGTGAAATCTGAGTCGCGGGACCAGGCGGGGCCACCCAGTCGTTTGTGAAATTTCCGTCCTTCCAATTTCTCATGGCGTTGTACTGCGTCTTCGTAAGCGGCTGACTAGAATCATGGCTTGCCGAATTGTAGATGTCAGACCAGATCATGGGCATGTCCCCGTCGCTGGATTGGTCGAGAGGAATGCTTGGGTCCCTGAGCCTTTCGAAAATAGCCTGCCGCGCCGATGCCGTGCTCGGCGGGGGAATGACACTGGATAACGTGGAATGATGTGGCGCCGCCATTGCACTGACCCACTTGGCGTGGATCGCTCGAATCAGGATGGGATAAATGTCGTTTGTGAAAGAAGGTTTGTCGGGCTCAGATAGCCACCCATTCACGACGGCTCTTTCAAATAGAGTGTCGTACAAGGTGATGATGTTATCGATTGGGGGCGCGAACTTCGGTGGGGCACAGATCACCCAGGAAGGCGCAGCCAGGAGGGGTGAGTTTGCTCCTTTCAGCGCGACTCTTGCCGTTACTGGCCCGTCGGAGATATCGTCGTGCCACCCGTCGTTGTTCGCCCAGTGCACGATCCGGGCATTCTTCGGAGAGTTCGATCTGCCAAATCCACCCAAGACGAGTAAGCGGCCATCCTTATCTGTTCTGATCTCGCCCAGTGGTACAGTCTTGCCAAGGAATTTCCCGGTGTCGAAGTGGGCCTTCTTGTTCAATCCGTGGACAGATCGAGGCCCTGGGTCGATAATTAGGCTGGCGCGATCTGTGACCTTTGGATTTCTCCGTAAACCTGGATCGGTCTGTGCATCCGGGCCCTGGAACTGAACCCACTCGGCCTTTTTGTTGGCCACGTGCACAGTCCACTCAATGGCAGCATCGGCAGCAGTGATTTCCTTCACCAAGTCATTGTTCTCATCGTAGCCGAACAAGCGAAAGCGAGCAGCTTGACGCTTGATGCGATGACTTGCGTCTTTGTAACCTCCCTTTGGGGGCCTGCGATCACCCGGCAACTCAGGTCCGATGAAGAACTGCGTGGGACTATTGCCTAACCGGGCGATGCCGATGGCTGGATGGATTTTGATCGAAGTGATGTTAGCCATGTTCTCTTTTAAATGACTAAATTATTTTTTCTAAAAAGCAAACCATCGCTATGTTCGGTTCTTATTGCAGGTAAATCCAATTTGCTACGGACGGAGCACCATTGCCATTCAATATAAACAGCATGTAGTACCCTTTTGGTGCAAAGGCATGAGGGCTACCCCCATCAGGTGCAGTAGCAACCAGGTTGTTGGGATGCACGTGATCATGAAGAAAAAATAGCTCAATAACGCGCTGATTCGATTCCGTTTGGTGGGTAACTGCCATGGGTCTGACCATGGTCACTTTTACGATAGAAGTGGCATCCGGCGTTCCGATAGTGAATTGCTGACCGAAATTAACTGTCGCCGGAGCATTGGAAATCGTTGGTCTTGGTCCTTTGAATAAATAAGGAGGGCTGTAGAGTTCGATCGTTCCGCTTGATGCATCATTAGCCCATCCCGACATCATCAATTTTCCGTTGGGAAGAAGAATCATTACGGAATGATACATTCTCACTGAAGGAAGATCAGCCATCGGCGACCAGCTGCTTGCCACTGGGTCAAAAAGCATGCACGGAGAGTTCGGTGCGGTCGCTCCTCCAGCAACGAACACCGTATTGTCGGGAAGCAGTACGGCGCTGCATTGCCTCCGGAGATCTGTATCAGGCAGAGGTGCCGTCAGCGCCCATGCGCTAGCAGGAGAGAGAAATGAAGCATCAATTATTTCCGCGGCAGAATTTATTCCAGCACCTAATGAATCGCATCCGCCAAGAACAAGGATGCGGGTGTGCGGACAAGTATTTCTGTAAATCATCACCGACATTCCTTTGCATCGGTTGATGGTTGAAGGAGCGATTGAAGTCCAAGCACCGACTGTAGGACCGGAAAAATGAAAATAGGATGAACTATCATTAGAACGCGGGGGTCCACCATAAGCGCTTCCCCATCCCGTACGTGTGTAGAATAATGTGCCGTCGGGTAACAAATGCAAGCCGGGATATAAATTCGCAAACCCCAAGCTGGCTCCGATAACTGGGCCGAAAGTATCGGATGCTTCATCATAAACTTCCATATCGTTGAGTAAGGTAAAATTCTCATCGACGCCACCAACTACAAGCATTCGATTAGTTCCCGTTGTTACTGCAGTCGGATACCATCTCACTTTGCTCATGTCGCCAGTGGTTTTTGTCCATCTTTTGGTGAGGGGATCGAATTTGAATCCTTTGTTAGCTCCTGCCCGCGGACCGAAACCACCACCGCCAACTACCAGAAGATTTCCGTTTGAAAGAAAGCTATGTCCGCTACAAGTCAAAGAGTAATCAGGATTGTTAACCGGGAACTCGAACTGCGGATTTACTTCATCATTCGGATCCCAGATGGGAGTAGGACCATCATCCAGAAAAAGAACTTTGCCAGTGTGAAGTAGTGCTGCATGAACAATGCTTACACTTCCTCCTCCTTGCCTCGGAATTATGTACGGCAACGTTTGCCAACTCCCAAACGTTGAATCGCTCAGCCATTGAATAAGCTTTAGGATGTTTAGGTTTACAATTTTCACCAACTGATTAATATTTGTAAAACCCAATGGAAACTCACTCTCGCGCAATTCAAAGATTGCATGAGCTGATCTGGCATCCATCAGTTGAATTTGCATACCTGTTTCACTAGGTCCCATGTCAGCCATTTGTTCTGCTGACATCGGGCGAGCAGGTGACTGCATCAAATCAAAGGAACTTGCTGCCAGATTGACAAAATTTAAGAGTCTCCGTTGGTGAGCAGGTGATAAGTCGCGGATTCTTTGATCCTGTTCTTTCAGAAGGTCATGGCCGTTTTTTCTTTTAGCTTGCTGTTTTTTTCTCTTCATAATTGCTTTCCTTCCCCGGCCAAATGGGCCGACCCGTCTATCCCGCGAATCTCACGGCGTTCGTCGAATCCATTTCGCCACAGAAGGCACTCGGTCGTGGTCGACGAGGAAGAGCAAATAGTAGTCGGGTCGGGCGAAGGTTCCGTCCGCCGGCACGATGTCGTTTGGACATGCGTCCCAGGGGCGATTCTCAAGTTGGATCCAGTACTCAATATTTGGCATTGTCCTGGTCTGATCCCGCGCGGCGGAACACAATGAACTCACGCCTCAGAAATATGTCGTCCTCAAGATACGTTTCGCCACTTTGCGGCACATATAGTTGTAGACAGTATTTCTTCTGCCGAGGAGTCTCCGCGAGGCATATCATTTTCCGAACACAGTGTGTGCAACCGATCAAATTCGAAGCGTCAGGGCCTTTTCAGAAGCGATGAGTGCCGAAAGGATACGGCCGAGCGGGAAACGCGACAACATCCGAACGGTAGGGTAGTTGCCTCCCCCGGAAGACTAGGTAAAGTTATTGACGAGTGAACGTTGTGTGCCTATAGTGACTTGCCTCGGCCTCGTTCGGCGCGTGCCTCTACTGACCCATGGAAGTTGGCACCGCGCCACCCGCGCTGATTCGAGAGGTTTGGAGTATGCCCCGCGCGATCTCGCGAGCGTCCCTGCAAGTTTGTTCCATCGCACAGAACTGCCTTGCGGAAGCCTATCTTGAACAATTGTTGAGCGCAGATCCTCGCATTTGCTCGTTGAATCTGAAGCAGTATTCTCAGCTATCGCCGACCCGACGAAGGAACATCATTTTCGTCATCGATCGGTGCGGGCTGGAAATACCTTTCTGTGAGTGCCTAAGGCAACTGCGCGGTCATTCCTCGGAAGCGAGGTTCCTAGTGCTCGACGATAAGAAGTCCAAGGAAGAGATTGTGCGAATCCTCATAATGGGAGCTCACGGATATGTTTCACATACGGATGCAGCGAGCACACTCATTCGCGCGATCATTTGCGTCGCAGCTAATCAGCTGTGGGTTCCCCACGACGTACTACCCGAGTTCCTTCGTGACGTAAGCAGCGTGCTACGTAAAGACGATGCTCGACAAGCGACAACCCCTCGCGAAGATGAGATTCTTGAACTGGTGCGGAGACGCCTTTCGAACAGGGAGATCGCGGACCTCTTGCATATCCGCGTGAGCACAGTGAAGTTCCACCTCTCGAATATTCTTTCAAAATTACATGCCAACAACCGACGTGAGCTGACGGAGCCTGCGTCGCAAAAGCTATGGAAAATGCAGTTGGAGTGAGGAGTACTCCCGGAATCTAGTTTTCGGTAGTGAACCGAATGGTGAGACCTGTCGCCATAAAGCGCTTAATTAAGAGACATGTAAAGGCCTTAGCCCTGCTGTGGAGCTACGCTGCAATCTTGAGATCGATCAATGTTAAGTGGCCTCCCCCCTGCACACGCGGCAGGTGCTCCTCTCGGGTGCGAGCGTCTGCTTCGGCAGTCGGTCCCCTCAATCGGGATTCGTCAACTTGCGAGTCGGGCACTTTCCTTAAGTTGGTGCGGGGCGACACAAGCATAGCGTCCATGCGAAAGCCTCGAACTTAAGGGATACGGGACTGCCATCGGGCGCAATCGGAGTTCAAAATGGACCACTCGACACACGGTGATCGCGGACAGGCTTCCGACCCACACGCCGGTCATAAGATGTCAGACATTCATGGGAGCCACGATCGTCACGCCGGGCACTCCGTTGCTATGTTTCGCGATAAGTTTTGGCTGAGTTTCGCTCTCACAATTCCCGTCGTATTTTGGTCGACCGACGTTCAACGCTGGCTTGGTTACACCGCGCCTTCCTTCCCCGGCTCGAAGTTTATCCCCGCTATCCTCGGAACGGTCGTCTTCGTTTATGGCGGACTAGTCTTCATCCGCGGTGCATGGGGTGAACTTGCCGATCGCAAGCCCGGCATGATGACTCTCATCAGTTTGGCGATCGTAGTCGCGTTCGGAACTTCACTCGCTGCGACATTTGGCCTCTTCGAGATTGACGTTTGGTGGGAACTCGCGTCACTGATCACTATCATGGTCCTCGGCCACTGGCTGGAAATGCGGGCCATTTCCCAGGCTCGTGGCGCACTCAGTGCACTCGCCGCCCTGCTCCCGGACACCGGCGAACGCGTAAACGGCTCAAACACTCAATCTGTTCCACTCTCTGAGTTGCGCGTTGGCGACATCGTGCTTGTCCGGCCGGGAGCCCGTGTTCCGGCAGATGGCACTGTCGTTGAAGGCAGCGCCGATGTTGACGAGTCCATGATCACTGGCGAGTCCAAAACAGTCCCGAAGGGGTCAGGGACCAAGGTTATTGCGGGAACCGTTGCCAGTGGCGGAAGCCTGCGCGTCCGCATTACGGCAATCGGAGACCAGACGGCTCTCTCCGGAATCATGCGGCTCGTCGCCACCGCTCAGGCTTCCGGCTCTCGGACGCAAGCTCTTGCTGACCGCGCGGCCGCGATCCTGTTTTACGTGGCAGTCGCGTCTGGCGCGATTACCTTCATCTACTGGTGGTTTTCAGGAGACAGGGAACACGCCCTCATTCGAACGGCAACGGTCCTCATCATTGCTTGCCCGCATGCCCTTGGCCTGGCAATTCCGCTCGTAATCGCAATCTCGACATCACTAGGGGCTCAAAACGGTCTCCTTGTTAAGGACAGACTCGCACTCGAACGAGCCCGCAATTTGGATCTGGTCATTTTCGATAAGACCGGAACCCTGACACGCGGTTCTCCTGCCGTGTCGGGAGTCGCGGCTGCACCCGGCACTACCGAAGATGATTTGATTGCGCGTGCTGCCGCTGTCGAATCTAACTCCGAACACCCACTCGCTAAAGCAATCGTCGCAGAAGCCAAGCGCCAAAACGTGACCCAATTGTCAGCCTCGAATTTCGAGGCGCTGGCCGGTCGAGGCGCGAAGGCGCTCGTGGAAGGCAAGAGTGTTGAAATCGGCGGACCGCGCCTGTTGACCGAGGCCAAGGTAACGGTGCCGCCAGAAGTTGAAAAACTAACTACCGCATGGGCATCAGATGGGAAGACGGTTCTCTATGCCGTCTCTCAAGGCCGACTGCTCGGAGCTTTCGCAGTAGAGGATGAGATTCGGCCAGAATCCAGTGAAGCCATCACCGAACTTCACGGGCTTGGTATCCGAGTCGCGATGATCACCGGAGATTCGAAGACGGTTGCCGACTCGGTCGCCCGGCGTATCGGAATCGATGAGGTCGCGGCCGAGGTTCTCCCCGCTGACAAGGCTTCTGCGGTTATGAACTTTCAGTCAGACGGCAAGAAGGTCGCAATGGTTGGCGACGGCGTTAACGATGCACCCGCTCTGGCAACCGCAAACGTGGGAATCGCCATCGGGGCGGGAACTGATGTGGCGATTGAGTCCGCCGGAATCGTACTCGTGCGTAGTGATCCCCGCGATGTTGTCGGGGCAATCGAGCTTTCGCGCGCTACCTACAGAAAGATGATCCAAAATCTCGTCTGGGCGACCGCATACAACCTAGTTGCCATCCCGGTCGCTGGAGGGCTTTTTGTCCACTGGGGATTCGATCTCCCCATGAGTGTCGGAGCCGTCGCGATGAGCTTGTCCACTATTATTGTGGCTGCAAACGCACAGCTGCTTCGCCGACTTAAGTTGCAGCGCGAGACCCTCTAATGAAGAACCCAGCTACGAGTAGGAATCTCAGCAGCGCATGGAGTTGAGACTGGCAGGAACGCGTACAGGCTCGAAATGCACGAAGCAGATCGACAAATAGGCGGCACAAAAAGTCCCAGTGAAAGGCGCTTCGAAAGTCGAGACCTTGACCGTGGAGTCCGTACTTCTGGCGAAGTAACCTAGGTCATTGACCTGAGAATTCGTCGCAGGCTTTGCCCTGCAAGCCTTCGATTCCTTCTTTCGCGATGATGGGAACCATGATGAGGGCCGCCACTGGGTCGGCCCACCAAAGACCGAGAAAGGCGTTGAGCATTAACCCGGCGAGCAGCATAGCAGACAGGTACGTGCAATACTCTGTTTGTTTGGCGTCCGCGCGCATGGCGGCACTGCCTAAAGCACGCCACACCTTTCGCTTAGCTCTGGAGAGAAGGGGCATTACGACCAAGGAGACGCAGGCCAGAACGATTCCCGGAATGCTGTGTTCGGGGGCGCGACGTGACCATAGGTCCAACACAGATTCATAGACGATGTAGGCCGCCAGCAGAAGGAAGCAAACGCCGACAATCCTCAGAGCCCGCCGCTCATTCAGTTCGCGGAGCTGCACTTCGGCGTCAACAGACATCCTCCACAGTAAGACCGACCGGACGTCACTTCGATGAAACTATCGATTCCAAAACCTACGAGCGAAATGCTCCCGGCAATTGCCCGTGCCACGACGGCCAACAAACCTTCTAAGGCATTCCATGCGATCGTGAAATATTCGAGCGTTCGTCCATGGCGCACGACAGCCGTACGGTCCAAGATCGCGGTTTCACTCATGTGCCGAGTCTACACGCGCCGAGCCGAAGTCGGACTAAGACCTTCGGCCATCTCAAAATAGTTGCTTTTCATTCGTGGGCTTCTGCCGTTGGACGGCACACGCCGTTTCATCGTCCATCCATGGTCCGACAATTGTTCCTCGGGGTTCCAAGGCGCGACTTGGGTAGCCATCTGTGTCGCGTAGCCTCTTGCAGTTGCCAAAGGATCGTGCACCGTCACGGAAGAGGCCGCGCTGCCTCGTCATTGCTTGCATGAGGGCACCTCGAAGGCCTGTCGAGCTGTGCCTATCTCGCTGGCTCGACAAGTTAAGTCCTACTCGTCCCGGCGTTCGTCCACTCGAATCGAGAAGAGTGGAATCCTTAGCGCGTGGAGCTCGCGGGTTCTGTCTCCGCCTTCGCCGCCTGGTCAGCTATGCCATGGCGGAGGAACGCGAAGGATAATCGACAGCACCCACCTCATCATGTCGCACCGATTCTCGGACCACTGTCATCCAACTTCGCTCCTCCAATGCAGTGCGGACAATCTCGAGCACACGCGCTCTCTCGGCTATGGAAACGGTGCAACTCGCCTCTGACCTACAGTAACCAGCCAGAACGATGTTTAATATGCTGTTCTCTGCTCATCCAAACAATTCCTTTACAATCGTCTAAGTTCTCGGTGCTCCATACTTTGCGCAATTTCTCGGGCCCGCGTGCGCTCTCGTTCTCCCTCACTCGAAGGTTTCACGAGTGGCAATCCTAGATATCCCTTCATGAACCCAGACAATCCGTCCGGGTCCCAGGCACCGAACCAACATTCAGTCGACCATGGCTGCTGAACGTCTACCGCCGTGGCCAATACGTGGTCCGGGTCTTGGTAGATAGGGGTTCCTTTCAGAGAGAGGTTGTACGGCATTTTTGCCGGGTAGTACATCGTCCGTCTGGGCATTCCCGTCATGAATTCAATTCTTCTTTGCAAACGCGCCTTCTCCGTCTCATCCCCAGTTTTCGCCAAGTCGTCTCGAAGAAGTGCCAGGCGTTTATCCCATTCCGTGTCCAAGTCCCAGATGCCAGTCGACTCGCCAATTTCGCCCGGGCTAAAAATCAGACCTTGGGCTCTCAGTTCCGTAAACGGGAACTCCTCTGCATCCGCATGGCTACGCTGAAGTGAAAACCGGTTCTTGGTTACCCGGATGTGAAAAGGGACGATCGGTTCGACACCGTCTTCCGCTACAATCCAATTTCGACCCTCGAATTTAGGTTCATCCAACAGGGCGACGTCTGCTCCGACCAGAGCGTGCTCGATCGCTCTGCCCCCATCCACGTAAACACATCGTACTTTCACGCCAATTTCCGGACAGTGAGATCTAATCACAGTGCCATTTGGCTGAAGCCGAATGACACGGTCCAAATCGGGCTCTCCAGCCAACGCGTGGACGTACCCGCTAACGCCTCGCCGCTCATCTGTCGGATCCGGATCAGTCGCCAGCCGGCACTGGAAATATCCGCTGAATTTCAGCCAAAGCATCGACTTGTCCTCTTCACAACACAAATTCTTGCTTAAGTACAGTCAAAATGTTCTCTCTAATCCAACCTAGATTTTGCCCCATCATACTGAAACGAGAAGGTTCTGGGACGCCGAACTCACTTGACGGCAATTGCTTGCAAAAATCTGCGGCGTCCTTCAATCTCTCCAGCAAGATGACCCACCGATTCTGTGCTTGCGTCGATAGCCGAACATCGTAGTAGAACTCAAAACTGGGTCCGCCAACTGGAATTGTCGAGCCCTCGCCGGCTGGCATAGTGGTTAAGACCTCGGCAAGCGGCCGGATCGCCATACTCATCGTCTCCCGTATGGCTCCCTGCAACGCTTTACGTTGCGCGGGACTTTCCCCGCCATACGAATAGAACTGCATCAGCATCAAAATCGTAGTCTCGTAGATTGAATTGAAGAATTCGGCCACTCTGACCGTGCTCTTGTTTGTCAGAAGTGACCCTTTCCCGTGGGAGTCCCGATGTGGACGTGTTTGTGGGTTAGGGACAACATCGCGAGCGGGATCGAAATTGTGGTCAGTCTGCTGAGCATCGCTCAGTTCTTTCCGGATTTTCAAAAAAGTCGCGTAATGTGAACCGGCACGTGCCCCCGGCGCGCCTTCTCCTTCCAGCACGATAGAGTCTATCGCTTTGTCCGCCGTCCCACGATCTACTACCAGAAACAGTTTCATTCTTCGTGACCAGTCGTCCGTGTCTTGCGCGAATTTCGGACCAATGAACAGATTAGGTTCCGGGATCTTTGCGAATCCGTCGCGAATTTGTCCATAGAGTTGACCAACGTAGTCGTATTCGAGGGGTTCTGGAACAGGCTTCACCATCGATGCGAGCAATTGTTTTTGAGGATGACCTGCGGGAAGGTAGTGCCCCGGAGGCGGTGGGGGAGGTTCTCCCTGAGGCAACTCTGCTCGAACGAAGCGATAGAGGCTTTCATCCGAGAATCTCTTTAACTCGAAATCAAACGGGCCGTAATACGACATCCGCTCCTGAGGAAAGTTTGGGCGACCAAACCTCGGGGCCGCTCCAATCGAAGACAACAGATTGCATACAGTTCCCAGATGGGCCATCTCTTGCCTCGCAATCGCGAGAATGCTGCCTTCCCAAGCGCGCGTTTGCTCCTGTTGCGCTGCGGAGAGGCGTTCGTGTTCGAACTTTTTAAGGGAGAGGGCAGCAAATAGGTATTGAAGTAACAAACCATGCTCCAATTCGGCAGCTTCGGTCAGTGCAGCTATTAGGCCTTCGCGTGAGTCGATCATCTTTGTGACCCGCGATTTCTCGGTTCCTGCAGCCAGCCTTATTAGGCTTGACACGCCCGACAGCTTGGACATATCTCAGTGTGGTTAGACTCTCGAACGTAACATTGTCGGCAAATGAAGACCGCAGTCTAGTCTAAGCAGCATGTAAGTCAACATAAAGTATGTATGCCAGAGTTTTACTTGCCCTAGAGATACCTTTCGATGATACTTTGCATCACCAACCGGGTATTCTAGGCTCCCCTATGTTCCCCTGTCCCACCCGTTCGTGGAAAGGCTGATCGGCACACTTCGACGCGAGTATTTGGATCGCATATTGTTTTGGACCACTGCAGATCTCGAAAACAAGCTGCTCGATTTCACGACCTACTTCAACAACCATCGAACGCATACCTCACTGGAAGGGCGAACGCCGGATACGCCGGTTTCACGACCACTCGCAAATCTCCGCTCATTTCGATGGCAACCTCACTGTCGTAACCTATATCAGACACCAGTGGCTGCGTAACTTTCCCAAGACTCTCGATCGCTGCGTATCCGGTCAACCTTCGGGGAATCTTCAACTAAACCATCTGGTGTTTGCGTTCTTGGTCGCTGCGCGCTTCGCGGATCCGATTGTTTCTCTTCCACCGTATCAATTCGCCAGAGACATGTCGAAAAGGCCTCCTCCTTGGCGGACAGCGACCTTGCGAAAGTCGAGAAGATCCAGGCAGCCAATGATGCTCTTACGCAATACAGATTTGCCACAACAGCAGATTGCTTTACACTCGGCCCTTGTTCTGGGAATCTTGATTGCCTCTCTGGGGGTTCGGGGCCTGGGCAACTTTGCCGATCTTGATAAGTTGACCGATCATCCGACGCAAAAGTACTTGTTCAATGTGGCGGATGTCCTGTTGACCGGCGCTCTCGTAGGTGGGGGGTCGGATTTTATGCACAAACTCATCACGACTTTCACGGACTTAATGGATGCGACCTCACAGAAGGCAAAAGGCTCGACGCCTTAGAGTCGCACAAGTTGTGCAGCGCTGTTACAATCCCACACTGTTACGAAATCAAGTAACGGTCAATGACCACAAACGGGATCTGAGAAACACAGGTTCCTCTGCGCTATCAGGGACAGACCCATTCCGAATTCGACCGGTAGTTGCACCTGTACCTCGTCAAAATTCGAAGCACATTTCAAATCACTAGAGAATACAAAGAGGTCATGTTACACCCCCAGGAACGGTGATGGGCAGACGAAGTATTCGGGAGGCACAGTCATAATCCTGAGCTTGTAACCGACTGTGGATGCGCGACAACGCAGCAGTCCAACAGAGTTCGCAGGACATCGCGACACATGGTGAGCTGTAACTCTCTTGTTTGTCGCAGCAGCACTGTGCTAGCGTTGACTGCGCAATTGCGAAGGGGGATGCTATGAAAGCATCGGTGTTATTCCTCTTTCTCGTCACTGCTGTAGCGGCTTCGGCGCAAGCTCAAAACGATTCAGCGCAACCCAATCCCACCTCCGACCGCAAACTCCTGACAATTGCTCCGGGCACGACAGTGCGATACTCAGCACCGTGGAAGATTTCAGGGGCGCAGTATTCCAATGCACAGGAGCTGATAGTTCCCGCCCAAACTAGTGGGGCGACGCAGGGTACGCCTGTTGAATCTGCGCTCGCCCGCATCCTGATTACGACGGAGGAACGCACTAGTACAGCGGACGCGCTGCAGCGCCTGCAGGACATTGCCCGATCGCGAGGCGGCACCCCCCGGGTCACCGAAATAGGAGGGTGGCCAGCCATCATCATTGAATTCACCGAACCGCTACCACGGAGGGGTGCGCCCCAACAGGAGCAGGAGCCGCCTCTAGCTCTCAGTGATCGGCAGATCCAAAGTGCGATTGTCGCCGTCGCGGCCGGAACCAAGGTCATTGATTTCAACATCTCGCTCGCGCCCGGAGCACCTGCGCAGTTGTTGCAGGACGCACAGCAGATTGCGGCCAGCAGCGCGTTCCCGGCCAAGAGCAATCCGGAAGAGCTGCAACGGTCAATGCAAGTCTTGCAGCAGAATCTTAGAATTGCGCCAGCACAAAAGCCAAGACTCCAATCGACGACTCCGCATAACGAATCTCAGGTCCGGCGCCCAAGTACTCGCTCGGGCGCCTCTACCGGTAGCCTTACAGTGCAGACTGGAAATGGAGAACTGGAGATTGCAACCAGCGCTGATGCTAGAAACATTATCATCGCCAGCAATACAGCGCTCTCGTATTCTTCAAATCTTGGAGCAAGTTTCGCAGCAGGTTCGACCGGTGTGTTCGGCCTTAATGATCCGACTCTGGCGCGTGGCTCTTCGGGAAACTCTTATCTAGGCGTGATAGCGACCGCGAACGGTACTCCAGCTCAGCTAAACGTAAGCGGCTGCACGAACGCGGTTAGCCGTTCTACCGATAACGGCGCCAATTTTACGTTGCGCGGCTACAGTGCGAGATGCCCTTCCACGGGCGTGGGAGTCTGTTTCCCCGACCAGGAGCACATAGCCGCGGACAGCGTGAATCCATCCTCTGGTAACGACCAACTGTATGCAGTGTGGCGCAACTTTACCCCTGCCGGAACTGTGGCCAACTGCAACTCGATAGGATCCGGCTTTGTTACAACATCGATCAGCTGCTCGCAAGACAGCGGTGCGAATTGGACAGCGCGAGCAGCGATCTCGGGCGCAGGCGATTTCCCTCGCGTGGCGGTCGGCCGCGACGGCAATGTTTATGTGGTTAGAGTGAATGGCAACGCAATCGTGGTGAACCGCTTCAGTTCTTGCGCAAGCGGCTTGACCGCGGCTCCTGGGTTCCCTGTGACCGTGGATTCCTTGACCATCGCACTGGTTCCCTGTCCAGTGTCCGGCCTGGATCGTTGTAATGACGGAAATACTTTGAGCAGTCCAACCGTTGCTCCCGATCCCGGCAATGCCGCGCATGTATTTGTGGCTTTCGCGATGAACGATACGGAGGGCGGTGAAACCATCACTGTTGCGGAATCCAACGACCGTGCCGCAACCTTCCCGAACCTAAGATCGGTAAACTCCACAACCTCGGTGCGGCGCTTTATGCCGTGGTCTTGCTCAACACACGGTAGGGCTTGGGTGGGGTGGTACGACCGTACGGCAGCTACCGCTCCGCAGGCCAGAAATGACCTTACCGACTACTTCGTTGGTTCGGCAACCGGATTTGTGCGAGGCTTCACCTACAACTTGACCAATAACCCTGACGCGCAGTGCAATTCAGGATGGCCTTGCGGCGAGCGTGATGCAAGCTCCGCCACTGCTTGCCCGGGTGGAGCCGCTGCTCCAGCCGGAAATGGGTGTCCTAAATACGGCGACTACAACGGAATTGCGTGTGCCGGCAACTGGATCATCGCCGCGTGGACGTCCGCCACTGCGCCGCGAGGTCTCCCGGCAGTCGCGGGTTTAAGTGTCTTCTCATCTTCCGTTTTCATCGGCGGCGATGGCGAGTCCATCTGGCGGTATACCGGTACGCCATGCAGCGGCGACTCCTGCCCGGGATGGCAGGAGCTTGATAACAACTCCAAGACGACGGCCATCGCCAGCTCGGGCGGCAATCTCTACCAGTTGCACGAGGATGGCTGGATCTGGAAGTACACGGGAACGCCGTGCACACTGGACTCATGCCCTGGTTGGCAGCGCCTGGACAGAAATTCCCAAACCGTCGCCCTCGCAGCTGACGGTTCCAATCTCTACCAGTTGCACAGTGATGGCAAAATCTGGCTTTCTACTGGCACTCCGTGCACCGGCGACTCCTGCCCTGGCTGGCAGATGCTCGATAACAACACCGCGGGAATTGCTATCGCCGCCAGCGGCGGACAGCTATACCAGATGCACAATACCGGAAAGATTTGGCATTACACCGGTACTCCTTGCAGCGGAAATGTGTGTCCGGGCTGGCAAATGCTCGACAACAATGCCGCTACGGTCAATATTGCTACCGCGACCGGACAGCTTTATCAGTTGCACAATACCGGAGAAATTTGGCGTTACACCGGAACCGCTTGCAGCGGAACTGTATGTCCCGGGTGGCAGATGCTTGATGCAAATTCCAAGACCGTGGCAATCACTGCAGGCGGCGGATCGCTGCACCAGTTACACAACGACGGCATGATCTGGGTTTACACAGGAACGCCATGTAGCGGAAGCTCCTGTCCCGGCTGGCGCCGACTGGATCGGAATCCCAAGACGATCAGCATCAGTAATTCTGATTCCGGTGGCCTCTTTCAACTGCATGATGACGGCTGGATATGGCGCTACACCGGGACGCCATGCAATGGCGACTCCTGCCCTGGTTGGTCGCGCGTCGACAATAATGCGCGCACCGGAGCGATAGCAGCAGGAAACGATCTGTACCAGCTCCATACCGATCCCATCTTCCAGCAACACTCCGATGGTAGTTTGTGGCGCTACACGGGAACAGAATGTGACGGTGACTTCTGTCCCGGATGGGAGGAGCTGGACAATAATCCAGCGGCACGGACTATTGCCGCCACCGGCAGGCAGTTCTTCCAACTGCACAGTGACGGATCTATCTGGCGCTACATCGGTCCTAGTTGCAGTGGAACTTCACGTCCAGGTTGGCAGAAGCTTGATAATAATCCGGCAACTGTGGCCATCGCCGCATCCGGCAATCAGTTCTTTCAACTTCACAGCGGTGATGGATCGATCTGGCGCTTTCTAGGAACTCCCTGCAATGGCAACTCTTGCACCAGCTGGGAGAAACTGGATAACAATCCACGCACACGCGCCATTGCCGCCGGTGGCAATCAACTTTTCCAACTTCATACGAACGGATCAATCTGGCGGTACGTGGGGGTCCCTTGCTCGGGATCAAGTTGCCCTGGCTGGCAAGAGCTGGATAACAATCCCGCAACCACTCAAATTGTCTCCGGTGGTAACCAACTTTTCCAGCTTCACAACGACGGCACGATCTGGCGCCATATAGGGACACCATGCTCGGGCTCGAGTTGTCCTGGCTGGCAGAGATTGGACAACAACTCTACAACAGTAGCGATCGCGGCTGGCGGTAACCAGCTTACTCAGCTTCACAACGACGGCACGATTTGGCGCTACATTGGAGTCCAGTGCACAGCGACGTCCTGCCCCGGCTGGGAGGAGTTGGACAACAATGCTGCGACAAGGCAAGTAGAGGTCAGCGGCAACCACATCTATCAGCGGCATTCCGACGGTTCGATATGGCGGTATACGGGCCCGCCGTGCAATGGTGGTAGTTGCCCCGGTTGGGCGCGACTGGATAACAACTCAGCCGCAACATTCATTGCAGTCGCTGGCTTCAAATGACGGCAATCCGTTCAGGCAAGAGCCCGGAAAGCGCATGTCACAGCTCAGAGTTCCTAAAGCAGGAGGATTTATGGTACGTCCTGCGACGGATATAAGAAGCCGGTTGGCCTGGCAGTATGCGTTTCGACTCAGGTCCATGCTTCCGTCGGCGCGGTCATTAGCGGATCGCCGGCCGTCCGGAACTCATTGACCTGTCTATAGCCAGACTGGAGGAACGCTAGAGGCCATGCCAGTACTTAGTCGCGCGGCCGTACCTCTCAGGACGCCCGATTCGAATTGAGTAGCTGTTTACAAGGCGCACAATCGTCAGCCAGTTACCGCAAGGCAAGCGCAATTTCGAATCCCGCCCGCGACCTTGACTGCTTAACTAGCGGAGCGGAGAATCGGGCCACGTCGTCTCGATGAAACCCTGCTGGTGGATTCCACACGAGCGGAAGTTTAGGAATCCACCGACGAGTCGTCCCGACTATCACTCAGTGCATTCATCACGAAAACGCAAAACCCAGCAGACACGCGCACTAGCCGAGAGTCTATTGCGAGGAGACAACCGCAGATGATGATCGCCAGAGACAGGTTCATCCGCAAGACTAATACGATCTTCGTGGTCGCATCCGGGCTTCTGTGTGCAGTACTAAGCGGCTTCAGGGCGTATGCGCAGGATGTTCTTACTGAACGCTATAACAATGCTCGAACGGGATCGACGAGCCAACGCATGAACAGCGATACGTTCAGACAAGGCTTGAGTAAGCTCGGCGAATTGCCTGTCGAAGGTCGAGTGTATGCCCAGCCGCTATTTGTAGAACACGTGCAAACGTCTCCGACGATGCCACCCCGGAATGTTCTCTTGATCGCGACAGAACGGAACAACTTGTATGCAATCGATGCTTACACACTTTTGCCTATTTGGAATCGCTCTCTCGGACCAAACGACCAAACTAAGATGGGCTCTGCGGGGTGCGACGGGATTTCGCCAGACGGCATCGGAATCGAAGCCACTCCCGTAATCGACGCAACCTCACAGCGCATGTTTGTCAGCTACAGGGTGAATCCCGAACGGAGTCCGGACACCTCACACCAAGAGGTAGTGGCCGTCGACATCAGGAATGGTCAAACTGTTGCTGGTCCAGTAGAGGTCGCCGGTCCGGCATTTGTGCCGCGATGGGAACGCAGCCGTGCGAGCTTGCTGCTACAGAACCGCGAACTGTACGTTGCGTTCGCATCACGCTGCGAGGACCCGGGCATGCCAATCTTCCATGGATTCATTTTCTCCTTCGATGAAGGGACACTGGATAAATCCGGGGAGTTCCAAATTACCGACGGGGACGTCGATGGTGGAGGAGTCTGGCAGGCTTCTTCCGGACTGGCGGGGGACGGCACGGATGTGTATTTCATTACGGGGAACCGGCGGCTCGAGGTTGGCCACCAACCTCAGGATTCCCCCAATCTTGCTGACAGCTTCATTCGGCTGCACCCACAGTCTGCCATCGGTTCATCGGCTTTGAATTTCAACGTACGTGACTGGTTCACTCCATACCGGAAGCTTTGGCTGGACCACATTGATTTAGATCTAGGGTCGGCAGGTCCCATCTTGATTCCCGGAACAAAATATCTCCTGGGAGGGGGAAAGCAGGGATGGCTGTATCTACTTGACCGGGACAACATGGGAAAGCTCGACGCAGCAAAGAAATGGACGTCGGCGGACTTGCAGAAACTGAAGTCCGACTCGACCGAGGATCAGTTCCCGGAAGAATTGTCGGCTGATAAGGTTGCGCAAAAGTTTCAGGTGGGATTCCAACAATATATTCCCAGTAATCCTTCGTACTTAGGGCCTCCTGGCTCTCCGATAGCTGTCGTAACGCAGAATGGGAACCAGTTGGATGTCTTCAACGTGGGACGCGACGGCGCAGTCTACGTAACGTGGCAAGTGAGTTCGGGGGATTGGTCGGATGGAATGAATGGCCATCCCTATCCGGCGAGAGTTTCGCCATCGATCGCTCATCCAGGGGGTTTTGTTGCGGCTGCGAATCAGGGACCGAACCAAGTGGATGCATTTGTCGCGGGTAACGATGGAGCGGTCTACGTGACGTGGGTAGTCGGTGTGGGCCATTGGACGGATGGAACCCCTGGAAATGGAGCGCCGGCGCGTATCACGCCATCGAGCGTGATGCCGGCCGGAGGTTGCCTGGCGACTGCCGCGCAGACGTCCAATCAGCTTGATGTGTTTTATGTGGGGAACGACGGCGCAGTATACGTGACATGGGTCGTAGGCGGGGAGCACTGGTCGGACGGGACACCGGGAAATCCGCCACCCGCACGAATCACGCCCGCCAATTTCGCGATTCCGGGCACGTGTGTGGCTGCGGGCCAACAGACACCCGTCCAACTCGATGTTTTTGTCGTAAACAAGAACGACGGCGCGGTGTATGTCACGTGGGTTATCGGAACGGGAATCTGGACAGATGGTGTAGGAAATCATGGATCACCGGCCCGAATTACGCCGGTGGAAGTCGCTGACCCGAGAGCATTGCTTGCCGCTGCCCAGCAGACTTCCAATCAATTGGACGTGTTCTACCCTGCGCTAGATGGCAGCGTGTACGTCACTTGGGTGCTTGGCGTGGGTCACTGGTCCGATGGGACACCGGGGAATCCCCCGCCAGCGCGAATCACGCCGGCGAATGTGACGTCACCTACCGGGGGAATCAGCGCTGCGCAACAGACGGGTAATCAACTGGACGTTTTCTATCTGCAGAGGGGTGGGCCTACGAACGGAGCGTTGATGGTCACGTGGGTCGTTGACGTAGGTCACTGGTCTGATGGCACTCCAGGCAATCCGTTCCCAGCGGCAACGACGCCAGCGAATTTTATATTGCTTCCCGGACATTCGGCCGCAAGTAACGCGCTTTTGGGTAAATTACAAGCGTTTGTCGTGGACGACGGAGGCGCGATTGTGACCACTCACGTATCCGGTGTCGGACACTGGACCGATGGCCGAGATGGCAACCCAGAACCGCAGGAGTTGTGCCGCGCTCTCTGGATGCGTCACTGGCCGGACTGGCCGCAGTACCCCCACATTCACGGTAGTCCTGTGTTTGCTCAGTTTCCGGACGGGTCCGCCAGAATGTTCATCTGGCCGGAAAAGGATCACCTAAAATCCTTCGCTTGGAATGGCAATCGATTCGATCTTCAATCGAAGATCCTTGGAGTTGGTCTTAATGGTCAGTTGGTCCTTGATCCCGACGGGATGCCGGGGGGTATGCTCGCGGTTGCAGTCGACCCCTCGATGTCGCGAGGCGGTGTACTATTTGCCTCGCTGACCCAAGACGCTGCGACCGACGGCCCCGGTCTTCTGCGTGCGTTTGATGTGGTCACTTTAAGAGAAATTTGGAACAACCGAGGAGAATCCTACCAGTTCTCGAAGTTCGTGCCTCCAACGATCGCGAACGGCCGCGTGTACTTACCAACGTGCTCAAATAAGGTCCTGGTCTATGGCAAACGCTGATCATTCGCATAGGAATACCCAGCCTGCTTCACTGGTCATTTCGCCAGTTTCCTGTCAGGAAGGTCGATGCACCTCCTAGCGTCGGCCAAACGGACCATCCTACTCGGAGCATCTCTTGCCAAAAGCTATTCCACTTAACTATCAGGTAAGACATTTTTGAATCTCCTTTTTCTTGCCCCATTTTCTAGAAGGAGCGCCAAATTGCTCGAATCGTTGCCGCCGATCGGGATCCTCCCATTGTTTCCAACAGACCTCTAAACAGACCCCTCATTTGACCTCTCATTTGTCAATGACCTCTCATTTGTCTTGACAGGGTTCCTGCCCACGCCTAGCCTTAACGTCCGGAATATGCCCGCCAGATCACGGCTGAGAGTATGGGCAACCTGAACAGCCGCGCCGAGCTCCGCCCGCGAGGTGGCAACGTTCAGGCGATTCAAGCTGTACAAAAAGTTCTGTCCCTCGCCAAAATCATCGCCGTAATGTTACAGCAGCGAATCTAGCGTCAGCCGGAGTTTTGGCGAACGACAGGTGGGAAGACGACGAGTTGTCTGTCCTCAACATTCGGCGTTCGGTCTGGCACAGCGTTGTGCTAGACGAGACGAAGACTCACGAGGATGAGGACAACCCCGGCGTTGTGCCCATCATTCAACCGTTCCGTCTCATGCTTGACCAGATTCGACCTCAAGCCGGGTCGGGCTGGATGTTCGCAAACAGCATCGGCGGGGCACTCGACCTCGACAATCTCGCTGACCGGGTGATCAAGCCAGTGCT